>Ga0335394_10002908_pt1 | contig 19383 bp, 17 predicted proteins | sample MAT03_FD_205741 | JGI IMG/M metagenome (GOLD analysis project Ga0335394, IMG submission 205741) | Freshwater microbial communities from Lake Fryxell liftoff mats and glacier meltwater in Antarctica - MAT-03 (spades assembly) (version 2) ... | reverse complement strand
TGCCGCGGCAGGTGCCGGCGGTGGTGAACCCTCAGCGCCGCCCGTTCGGCCCCGGCAGCGGTCGGCTCGACCTGGCGCGCGAGATCGTGTCGCCGTCGAACCCGCTGACGGCGCGGGTGTTCGTGAACCGCGTGTGGATGCACCATTTTGGCGTCGGCCTCGTCACCACGCCGGGCGACTTCGGCCTCCGCGGCGACGCGCCGAGTCACCCGGAACTACTCGACTGGCTGGCCGCCGAGTTCGTGGACGGCGGCTGGAGCATGAAGCGCCTCCACCGCCTCATCATGCTGTCGGAAACGTACCGCCGGTCGAGCGTGGCGACGGACGCGAACGCCGATCCCGAGAACCGCTGGCTCGGCCGGCAGAACCGCCGCCGGCTGGAGTTCGAGCCGCTGCACGACGCCGTACTCGCGGTGTCCGGCTCGCTCGATACGAAGCTCGGCGGCCCGCCCGTGTCGCGCTTCGGCTCACGCCGTCGCGCCGTGTACGGCTACACCGACCGGCTCGAATTCCCGACACTCCTCACGACATTCGACGTGCCCAACCCCGCGGCGAGTGTCCCGGAGAGGACTACAACGACGGTCGCGCCGCAGGCGCTGTTCCTGATGAACGGCCCATTCACCCGTGACGCTGCCAAGCGGCTGGTGGCGCGGCCCGACGTGCAAGCCCTGTCCGACGTGGGCGCGAAGATCGACAGCGTGTACCGGATCGTGTACGGCCGACCGCCGTCGGTCGCGGAAGGGGAGTTGGCGCGGGTGTTCGTGGCCCGCGGCCCCGAGCGCTGGGCGGACCTGGCGCACGCGCTGCTGTTGACCAACGAGTTCGCGTTCGTGGACTGAGGGGACCGCATGTTCACCCGCCGCGAAGCCCTTGCCCGCTGCGGCACCGGAATCGGCACGCTCGCCCTCGCCGGCATCCTCGCCGACGATGCACGCGGGCAGGCACCCGCCGACCCGCTCGCGCCGCGACCGCCACACTTCCCCGCCAAGGCGAAGCGGCTCGTTCACCTGTTCATGAACGGTGGGCCGAGCCAGGTCGATACGTTCGACCCCAAGCCGATGCTCGACCAGTACCACGGCCGGCCCGTGCCGAGCGGCAACCTCCGCACCGAGCGCAAGACCGGCGCCGCCATGAAGTCGCCGTTCGCGTTCGCCCCGCGCGGGCGCTGCGGCCTCCCCGTCAGCGAGCTGTTCGCCCAGACCGCCCACCACATCGACGACATGTGCGTCGTCCGCTCGATGCACGCCGACGTGCCGAACCACGAACCGTCACTCCTCCTGATGAACAGCGGCGACGGCCGTGCGCCGCGGCCGAGCGTCGGCAGCTGGGTCACTTACGGCCTCGGCAGCGAGAACCGCAACCTGCCCGGGTTCGTCGTCATGTGCCCCGGCGGCTACCCGATCGTCACCACGCACAACTGGCGGTCGGCGTTCCTCCCCGGCGTCTACCAGGGCACGTACCTCGACACCCGCAGCACCGACGCCGACAAGCTCATCGCCCACCTCCGCAACCCCGAACTGAGCCCGGCCCGGCAGCGCGAGCAGCTCGACCTCGTCGCCGCGCTGAACGCCCGCCACGCCGCCGAGCGCCCGGCCGACCCGCGGCTCGAAGCCCGCATCCGCACCTTCGAGCTGGCCTACCGGATGCAAGCCGAGGCCACCGACGCCTTCGACCTGTCCCGCGAGGCGAAGCGGACACGCGACCTGTACGGCGACACCGTCCACGGCCGGCAACTCCTCCTCGCCCGCCGGCTGATCGAACGCGGGGTGCGCGTGGTGCAGGTGTGGAGCGGGGCCGGGCAGCCGTGGGACAACCACGACGGGCTCGCCGCCGCCCACCGCACGCTGGCGAACCAATGGGACCGGCCCATTGCCGCGTTCCTCACCGACCTGAAGGCCCGCGGCCTGTTCGACGACACGCTCGTGCTGTGGGGCGGCGAGTTCGGCCGCACGCCGGTCGCCGAGCTGCCGGCGCTCAACGGGCGCGACCACAACCATTACGGCTTCAGCTGCTGGCTCGCCGGCGGCGGCGTGAAGGGTGGCACCGCCGTCGGCGCCACCGACGAGTTCGGCTTCCGAGCGGTTGAGAACCCGGTCCACGTCCACGACCTGCACGCAACAATGCTGCACCTGCTCGGCTTCGATCACGAGAAGTTGACGTACCGCTACGCCGGCCGCGACTTCCGCCTGACGGACGTCCACGGCCGGGTCGTGAAGGAGATGCTGGCGTGAGCGATTCGCCCGTGCGGTGCGGCGTCGATTACGAGAAGCCGGGGAAGCAGGTGGGGAACCTGTTCGTCCCGTACTCGTACAACCTCGGCGGCTGGGCCAACCTGTTACTACCCGTCGCGGTCGTCGCCAACGGCCGCGGGCCGACGGTGCTCGTCCTCGCCGGCAACCACGGCGACGAGTACCCCGGCCAGGTCGCGGTGATGCGGCTCCTCCGCGAGCTGACCCCGGAAAACGTCACCGGCCGCGTCATCCTCATTCCGACGCTGACGATGCCGGCGGCGAAGGCGGCGACGCGGCTGTCCCCGCTCGACGGCAAGAACTTCAACCGCTGCTTCCCCGGCAACCCGACCGGCACGCCGAGCGAGGTGGTGGCGCACTACCTCAGCACGGTGCTGTTCCCGCTCGCGGACGTGGTCATCGACATCCACACCGGCGGCCGCAGCATGGACTTCGTGCCGTGCGCCCACATGCACCTCGTCCCCGCCGGCCCGCAGCGCTCGGCGATGCTGGCCGGCACCGAGGCGTGGAACACCGACCTGTGCTTCCTCTACGCCGACGTGGCGGGAACGGGGCTGCTGCCGGTCGAGGCGGAGCGGCAGGGGAAGACGGTCATCACGACCGAGATGGGCGGCAGCGAAAACGTCACCGCGGGCGTTCACAAGGCCACGCAGACGGGCCTGCGGAACGTGCTCGTGCAGCAGGGCGTGCTCAGTGGCGAAGTCGTACCGCGACCGCGGCCGGCGCGGTGGGTACAAGCGCTGGCCTGGGAGGATTACCGCTTCGCGCCCGAGAGCGGCGTCTACGAGAACCTCTTACCGCTGGGCTCGGACGTATCCGCGGGCCAACCGGTCGGCGCGATCCACTTCCTGGAACGGCCTGACCGCGAGCCGGTGGAGGTGGTAGCTCAGTCGGCTGGCGTACTTCTTGCGTGCCGGGCGCCGTCGGTCGTGGCGCAGGGCGACTGCGTCGCATGTATCGCCCACGACGTGGACCCGCGGCGGTTGGGCTGATCGCGGCTCGGGGCTTCAGCCCGGGAGGGCGCCTTCGCTAGCCCGGGGCGGAAGCCCCGGGCGGGCGACGGGGTGGAACTGGGGGCAACGCCTTTCGGACACCGCGGACGCCGCCCGGGGCTTCCACCCCGGGCTACACGCCGACGCCCTCCGGGCTCAAAACAAGAACCCCGATCACCGAGGCCGCCATGTCCCGCGCCCGCACCGAGTACCGCTACGAGAAGCTGACCTGGCCCGAGATCGACGACGCGGTCGAGCTCGGCAAGGTGTGTATCGTCCCGTGCGGGGCCGTGGAGCAGCACGGGCCGCACCTGCCGCTCGACGTGGACCTCGTCTGCCCCGTCGGGATTGCCACCGGCGCCGGGAAGGAGATCGCCGACAAGCTGCTGGTGCTGCCGGTGGTCGCCTACGGCTACACCGGGCACGTCATGGACTTCCCCGGCACCATCAACACCGACTACGAGCACTTCATCCATCAGGTGCTCGACATCACGAAGTCGCTGGCGTACCACGGGTTCAAGAAGATTCTGCTGCTGAATGGCCACGGCTCGAACATGCCGAACCTCGACCTCGCGGCTCGCCGCACGAACGTCGAGACGGACGCCGAGTGCTGCGCCGCCGCGTGGTGGAACCTGCTGACGGTCGATAAAGAATTCCTCCCGCGGTGGCGCGAGAGCAAGTTCCCCGGCGGCTGCTCGCACGCCTGCGAACTGGAAACGAGCCTGTACCTGTACCTCGACGGCGACAACGTCCGCAAGGATCTCATCAAGAGCGGCACCATCTCGTTCAACGCCGACGACAGCCCGTTCAACTGGGTCGATCTGTTCTCCGCCGGTCCCGCCACGACCGTGTCGTGGACGAGCAGCTACTCCGACACCGGCGTGTTGGGCGACGCCGAACTCGCCACCCCCGAGAAGGGCAGGCAGGCCTATGAGGAGGCAGTGAAGCAACTGGTGCGTTTCGTGACGTGGTGGAAGGACCGGCCGAAGGACGTGCGCAAGGACCGCCACCGGGTGCCGCCGTCGATGCCGATCCCGTGGGGGCAGCGACCGCTATGAAGATCGTCGATGTGCGACTGACCGGCCTCAAGGGCGGCACCGTCGAAGGCGGCTGGGCCGCGGAGTTGGCGCCCGAAGACAATGTTCACACCGTCGTGGAAGTCCTCACCGACACCGATCACGTCGGCATCGGCAGTGTGTTCACGAGCCGCGATTTGGTCGCCGCGGCGATGAAGCTGCTGCGGCCGTTTCTGATCGGCGAGCGCGCCGACGAGCCGGCGCGCGTCAGCGAGAAGCTGCGGCAGCACACCTTCTGGCAGGGCCGCGGCGGGAGCGTCGAGCACGCCATCAGCGGCGTCGATATCGCGCTGTGGGACCTGTTCGGGAAGCTGACGAACCAGCCCGTCGCCCGGCTGCTCGGGGGCTGCTACCGCACCCGAATCAAGCCCTACGGCTCGCTCCTGTTCGCGGAGCCGGGACCGCTGCGGGAGAAGCTGTTGGCCGCGGTCGCACGCGGCTTCAAGGCCATCAAACTCGGCTGGGCGCCGTTCGGCCGTCACGACCACCGTAAGGACGAACTCCTGGTGAAGACGGCGCGCGACACCGTCGGCCCCGACGTGGAACTGATGGTGGACGCCGGCGGGTCCGACGCCTTCTGGCCGCACGGGTACAAGTGGGCGCTCCGCACCGCCCACATGCTCGCGGCCTACGACGTGACGTGGTTCGAGGAAGCACTTCCGCCCGATGACATCGACGGGTTCGCCGAACTGCGGCGGCACTCGCCGGTGCCCATCACCACCGGCGAGGTGCTGACGCGGCGGCAGAGCTTCCGTCCGCTGTTCGAGAAGCAGGCCGTGGACATCGTGCAGCCCGACTGCACCAAGTGCGGCGGGCTCACCGAGGCGTGGCGCATCGCCTGGATGGCGCACGACCACAACGTCCTGTGGGTGCCGCACGGGTGGAACACCGCCGTCGGCCTCGCCGCCGACATCCAGCACGCCTGCGCCATGCCGGTCGCCCGGTACGTCGAGTTCCTCACGCCGTCGCCCTACGTCGACGACCTCATCCTCACCCCGTTCCGCCCCGACGCCGACGGGATGCTGACGCTGCCGGACAAACCCGGACTCGGCATCGAACTCAACCCCGACGCGCTCGCACGGTACGGCGACCGCGGCTGAGGCCGCCCGACTGGCGCAGACTCCCCGGCGCGCGTTCCAGTACAGTGGACCCGGTTCGGACCCAGGGGAACCCGATGGGCCGCTGGCGCGGGGCAGTCACGTTTCTCGGCCTCGCCGCCGCGTTCGCGGTCGGGGGGTGGTTCGTCTGGCTTCGCGACCCCGAGGCGGCGGCGCGACCGCTGCCGGTGCCGGCCGGCGACCAGGAAGTCGTCTGGCTCTACCCCTCCACCGCCGGCGACGCCTGGTCGCTGTTCGTCATCGGGCTGAAGCGCTGCGAGATGCCGGTGAACGGCGCGCCGTCCGGCGTCGCCGTGGACGACTCGGCCGCGTTCCCCGAACAGACCACGGCGGTGCCCGAACTCGTGGTGTCGCGCGCCGGCTACGCCGGGCGGCTGCGGGTGCGGTGGTACAAGATCAGCACCGAAGCGCCGATCGCGGCGTGGGTCGAAGCCCTCTCGCGGCGGCGGCCGGCGCCGCTCGCCGTCGTCGGCGGCTCGACCAGCGACCGGGCGCAGGAGCTCGCCACCGCCCTCGACCGAAAGGTGAACTGGAACGGCAACCGGCCGCTGTTCCTCATCACAACCGCGACGGTCGATACGGTGCTGCCGGACGCCGACGACGGGTTCGCCCGCGTCAGCGAGCAGCGGAACCTCGCCGACGTGTACCCCGGGCGGACGTTCCGGTTCTGCTTCAGCAACAGCCAGATGGTCCGGGCGGTCAGCGACTACGTGCTGCAAGACCCGACGCTGGCCGTGCCCGCGCCGCCGCGGCGGCCGACCGTGTTCCCCCTGGAATGGCAGGACGATCCGTACTCCGGCGACCTGTACAACCAGTTCCGCGAGTACCTGTTCGACGTGCTCGGCGGGCCGGCAGCACCCCCGCGCGTCGTGAAGGACGCGGCGTTCAGCGTGCCGTTCAGCATCGGAGGGTTCGCGCGCACGAATCCCGGCGAGGCTGCGGCCGTGCGGGCGATCCTCAGCGAACTGCCGGCCGACACCGCCGAGCGATCGATCCTGGTGCTGCCGACCGGGAGTAGCGCCCCGGCGCGGCGGGTGCTGCTGGCGTTGGCCGAACGGGTGCCTGCGTCCGGGCGGCGTTTGGTGGCGGTCACCGGCGACGGCATGTCGGTGAACACCTTCTACCGCGACGCCGAGTGGGCGTGGCCGGCGCGGTCGATCCCGATCCCGGTGGTGCTGTTCACGCACGCCAACCCGGTCGGCTGGGACGGCGCCGGCGATCAATCACCGCCCGCGGGCTACCGGCTCGAACCGAAGACCTCCACCGAGGAAGTGTTCCTCGATCACACCATCGGCCGGGCGATCGTCGCCGCCGCGTTCCCGGCCGGCGGTGCGCGGCTGCTCGGCAACCCCGACGAGGTCGCGGCTCACCTGCGGAACCGGGCGGACAAGTTCTTCGACGACAAGGGGAACCGCCGCGGGCTGGGCGGCGAACACGTCGTGGTGGTGCGGCCGACGCTCCGCTACGGCGACACCACGCCCGGGGCTCAGCGCCCGGACGCGACCATCGACGTCTACCGCCGCGAGGACGACGGGGCGACGTGGGCGCGCGTGGGGAGCGTGCCGGTGAGATGAAGGGAAATCGTGTCGAGCATGAGCAGCGTCATTCCCCCGCCGTCGGTCCGCCGCTACGTCTGGCGGCTCGCGCCGCTGGTAGTCCTGTGGTTCATCCCCGTCGGCTGGGTCGGCTGGCAGCTGTCCGCGCGCGGCGACTGGACCCGTCAGACGGACGAGGCCGACATCCGCGAGTGGCTGAACGAGACGCGCGTGTTCCGCAAGCCGCTCCCGGAACTGGTCCGCGAGTACGCCGAGGCCACCGACCCCGACCGGCTCCGCGTGAAGGCCGACGAGATCGACGCCCACCTCACTGCGCTCGCGGAGCCGACGCGGCAGTACGCCGGAAAGCTGCCACTGTTCCCGGACGTGTTCGCGCTCGCTGTCGAGTTGCCGGGCCGCGACCCGTCGCCGGGGCGCGACGCACACCCGATGTGGCGGTCGCCGGTGCCGCGCCCCGGTGCCGACCCGAAGGGCCGCGTGAGGGTGCTGGAGTACGACGCGGGCGGCGGTCGCATCCGCTGCGAGTACCGGGCGCACAGCCTCAACCGCTTCGAGCAGGAGCAGCGCGAGCGGCGTGTCGGGCAGTTCGCCGCGGTCGCGGTGCTCGTCGCCGGGTTTGCGGTCGTGTCGTACTTCGTGGTGCGGTTCCTGCGGCGCGAGCGCGACCGCGAGGTGCGCGACTACGAGGACCGGCTCGCCGCCGAGCACCGGGAACTCGAACTGGTTCAGGCGAAACAGGCGGCCGAGGAGCTGGAGCACCAGGTGCTCGCGGCCGAGTTGGAGAAGGCGAAGGTCGAGAGCCGCGCGGCCGAGGCCGAGCGGGCGGCGCTGGAGATGAAGTCGCAGCTGTACGCCAGCATCGGCATCATGGCCGGCAGCTACGCCCACAACATCAAGAACCTCCTTGTGCGGCCGAACGACCTGCTGGCCCGCTGCATGGAGGCCGACGCCCTCCCCCGCGAGCAGCACGGCATGCTGCAGGAGGTGAAGACGACGCTCGGCACCGTGACGGAACGGCTGCAGCAGATCCTTCGCACCGTCCGCCGCGACCCGAACAAGACCGAGCTGACGCGGCTCGACCTGAACGACCTCGTTCGCGAGTCGGAGCGGACGTGGGCGGCGATGGCGTGGGACAAGTGGAAGCTGCGGCTGACGGCCGAGGCCGCGGCCGAACCGCTGCCGGTGGCGGGCGACCTGTCGCACCTGCAGCAGGCGGTCGAGAACCTGGTGTTCAACGCCCGGGACGCGACGTTCGAGATGCGGAATCACCTGCGGGAGGCGGCCCGCGGCGGCGACCCGGCCGGCCGCAAGCAGCGCCTCCTCGACGCCGCCGCGTGGAAGGGCGAGGTGACCCTGCGGGCGTACCGCGACGGCGACGCGGCCGTGCTGGAGGTCCGCGACAACGGCGTCGGCATGACCGACGAGGTGCGGCTCAACTGCCTGACGACTCACTTCACGACGAAGCGTGATAATGCGCTTTACGAAGGGTACAGCGCGGGGATGGGGTTGGGGCTGTCGTTCGTGGCGGTGGTGCTGGAACACCACGGGGCGGAGTTGGAGATCGAGTCGGCGCCGCTGAAGGGGACGACGTTCCGTGTTCGCTGGCGTGGGGCTTCGTAGGTCGGGCCGAGTCTTCGAGGCCCGACGCGAGGCGCCGACAACCGACCGAGACGAACCCTCGCGTCGGCGCGACGATAGTTATTCCGTTCGTCGTTCGCGCCCCGCGTCGGGCCTCGAAGACTCGGCCCGACCTACGAAGACAGCTTCTCCGGCAACTGCCAGTCGATCGGCCCCAAGCCGTGCCCCTCCAGCGCCGCATTCACGGCGCTGAACGGCCGGCTGCCGAAGAACCCGTTAGCGGCCGACAGCGGCGACGGGTGGACTCCCTTGATGACCGTGTGCCGGTCGGCGTCGATCAGCTTCGCCTTCTTCTGGGCGTAGCCCCCCCACAGGAGAAACACGGTCGGCACGGCCCGGTCGTTCACCGCGCGGATCGCGGCGTCGGTGAACTTCTCCCAGCCCTTGCCGGCGTGCGAGTTCGGCGCGTTCGCCCGTACCGTCAGGCACGCGTTCAGCATCAGCACGCCCTGCCGCGCCCACGACGCCAAGTAGCCGTGCGTCACCGGCGTCGCCCCCACGTCGTCCTGCAGTTCGCGGTAGATGTTCTTCAGCGACGCGGGCACCTTCACCCCCGGCAGCACCGAGAAGCAGAGGCCGTGGGCCACGCCCGGCGTCGGGTACGGGTCTTGCCCGAGGAGCAGCACCTTCACGTCGTCGAGCGGGGTGAATTTGAAGGCGTTGAACACGTCGTCGGCCGGCGGCATGACCGCGTGGGCGGCGCGCTCGTCGGCGACGAACCGCGTCAGGTCGGCCCAGTAGGGCTTGTGCGTCTCGGGCTCCAGCGCGGCCCGCCACGACGCCGGCAGGTCGGCGGGGAGGCCGGGCACGTCGGCCGGGCGCACGGGTAGCTCGGCGTCGAACAGCGACGGGGCGGGGGTCTTCTTCTTCCCCATGACGACATCCTCGGGCAAAGCCCGGGGACGGCCGTCCCCGGGCTCTCGGGTGCTAGTACGGCCCTGCCTCGTCCTCCGCCGTCGGCGGCGGCAGCGTTACAACGGGCGGCGGAGGGGCCGGGGCGAACTCGCGGATCGACAGCCGCGTCTGGTGGGCCTCGAACCCCTCGCCGCCGAGCCTCTTCCCCTGGAAGTAGTCCTTCTGCCAGCCCTGCTTGATCGCCCCGGGGTCGCGGGTGTGCAGCCCGTGCAGGAACGTGTTCCGGCTCGCCTGCCAGGCGTCGTACTCGGCCTTCAACTCCGGCACCGACTCGATCCGCTCGCGCCGCGGTACCAGGCTCTCGGCCAGCCCGCGCGGCACCGGGACCAACATGCAGAACGGCTCGCCGCGCTCGAACCGCACCCACTCGCACACCCGCGTGATCTTCCAGTTCATCGTGAACGTCGACGCCAGCCAGTCCGTCTCCACGATCCCCTCGAGCGGCTGGACGCCGTCCTTGATCCAGTTGGCCGGCCCCTTCACCCACAGGTTCACGTCGGGCGGCGTGCGGAACAGGAACGGCACCGTGAACGTGATCGTGCCGACGCCGAAGTGGCTGATCACTCGCGGGTCCGGGGCGCCGTCGTGGCGGATCTCCACGTCGTCCTTGTTCGGCCCGCCGTACCAGTACGCGCCGAACCCGGACGGGCTCCGCATGATCCACCCGGCCTGGTTGGCGATGGTCAGCGGCAGGCAGCGGTACGGGAACCGGAGGTGCGACTTATCCATCCAGTCGCGGTTGATCGGCGCGGCTTCGAGCGGGTAGTCCACCAGCGGGTGCAGCTCGTAGGCGACGAACGGCTGCTCGGGCGTGGCGTCGGCGGGGGGCGGGTCCGTCGGCATGGTGGTCCGGTCCGTGGAACGAAGGAAGCCCGCGCGCGTGCCGCGTGCGAGCTTCAGTTTACAGACCGGGCGAAGCCCGGGGACGGCCGTCCCCGGGCTTTCCGGCGGGTCAGAAGTCGCCGACCGGCTCGCCGCCGTTGCGGGAGCCGAGCGCTTGCCACGTCGGCAGGTCCACCGCGTCGCGGACGAACCGGACCGACCCGTCGCCGAGGAGCGCGTTGGCCCCGCCGGTGTGCCGGCTGCGGGCCGCCTTCCACGCCGGATTCGAGTGCTGCACGCAGTCCATCCGCGGGCTGTTCGGGCCGAGGACGTTGTTGTACAGCGTGCAGTTGTACGCCCCGTCGGCCCACAGCGCCCCGCGGTCGGTAATCAGGGTGGTGCTCGAATCGCAGTTGGCCTGCGAGAGGGCGGTGGTCTGCTTGTAGTAGAGCGTGACGTCGGTCGCCCCGGCGGGGGCGGTGCCGCCGGCGCCGAGGGTGGTCTCGGAGAACGCCACCGTGTTGCTCAGCCCGTCGAGGACGCCGGCGACGCGCACCCCGGCGTTGGGGTTCAGGTCCAGGTCCACGCCGTAGAACAGGCCGTTCCCGGCGAGCGCGTTGCCGTCCGGGTTGCTGCCGCTGCACGCCACGTAGTTGCTCGGCCCCTGGTCCGGGACGACGGTTCGGAACTGGTCCGACGGGCAGAGGAACGCCTGCACCACGGCCGCGACCGCCGGCCGGTTGACCGGGAACGGCACGACCTGCGGCTGCACCGCCCCGCCGCCGTAGAGCGGGTACGACAGGTCGAGCGCGTTGTAGACGTTCGTCTGCTCCAGGTACGGCGTCAGTTGCGCCAGCGCCGACCAGCGGAAGTGCCCCTTCGGGTTGGTCGGGTCGGTCGGCCACGTCTTCCGCCAGTACCCGGTCGGGAAGCAGCCGCGGGCGCCCTCGTAGTTGTGGACGGCGAGCCCGATCTGCTTCAGGTTGTTCGAGCACTTCATCCGCGCCGCCGCCTCGCGGACCTTCTGCACGGCCGGCAGCAGCAGGCCGATGAGGACGGCGATGATGGCGATCACCACCAGCAGTTCGATGAGCGTGAACGCGCGACGCTGAGTCATGGGGATGATCCTCCGGTGCGCCGGCGGCGCAGGACGACGTACAGGAGCGTGCCGCCGAGCAGCACGCCGAGGCCGACGCACAGACCGAGCGCCTTGTCGATCCGCCAGCGCTCGTAAGTCACCTCGACGGCCGGCTCCGCGGTCGCGGACGCCGGGGGGTTGATCGTGAACTCCTTGCGGTCGCGGTGGCCGCCGTCGCGGACCACGACTACGTACTTCCCCGGCGGCGGCAGCGGCGTCGCCCACATCCCTTTCGCGTCGATCATCCCTTTTGCGATCTCCACGCCCTCGGCGGTGGACAGCGTGATTTTCGCTTCCTCGGCCGGGGTGTCGTCGTCGTAGGCGGCGACGAATTTCACCTCGGTGGCGGTGAAGCTGACTACCAGCTTGAGGTCGTGGGCATAGGCCGGGGAGGCCGTGGCGCCGACGACGGCGAGGGCTGCTAGAACGAGGAGGCGGGTCGGTCGCATGGCCGGGCTCGCGGGGCCGGTGTGACGTTTCACGCGGGCATCATACCAACCCGCGCCGCGGGCGGTGTGAGAAATTCGAGAAATGTCCTACCGGTCCCGCGCCCATGCCGCTGTGGCACGCCGTCGTCCTCGGGGTCGTTCAGGGGCTGACCGAGTTCCTTCCAATCAGTTCGACCGCCCACCTCCTCGTCGTCCGCCAGTTGCTCGGCCACCCGCACCCGGACGACGCCTTCACCGTCGTCATCCAACTCGGCACCCTCGTCGCCGTGGTGGCTTACTTCCGTGCCGACCTGCGACGCATCATCACCACGGACCGCCACATGGGTTGGCTCATCGTGCTGGGAACGATACCCGCCGTGACCGTCGGCTTCCTGTTCAAGCGGCAGCTGAAGGAGACGTTTTTCAACCTCCCCGCCGTGGCCGTGGTGGCGACGTCGTTCGCGCTCCTACTCGCGGCCGCAGAGTTGTGGGCGCGCCGCCGGGCGCGACTCGGCCGGCCGCCGCGAACGGACGCCGACCTGACGTGGAAGGACGCGTTGTGGGTCGGCTGCTGGCAGGCGTGCGCACTGATGCCGGGCGGCTCGCGCTCGGGGACGACGCTCACCGGCGGCCTGTTCGCCGGGCTCGGCCGCGCGGCGGCGGCGCGGTTCTCGTTCCTGCTGTCGGTGCCGGTGATCCTCGGCGCCGGGCTCAAGGACGTGTTCGACGAGTACAAGAAGCTTCGCGCCCCGGACGCCGGCGGCCCGCCGAGCCTATTCGCCTCCGCGGACGACACCGCGGCCATGGTCGTCGGCACGCTGGTATCGGCGGTGGTGGGCTATCTGGCGGTCGCGTGGCTGCTCCACTTCCTGAAACGCTACTCGACGCTGGTGTTCGTCGTGTACCGGTTAGTGCTTGGGGCCGCGATCCTGGTCTCGCTCGCGTCAGGGTGGACAAAATAGGCTCACATCTGCGCGGTTGCGCATGAATCTGCGCAACTCGCGTCCAACCGGCGTTACTGGGTAGTAATTGCGACACATATTGCGGCGAAAGTGGTGGTTTTCGGGTAGGGCACGGCGGTTGCTTGAGCGGGAACCTTGCCGGCGGCCCTCTCCCAGAGTGAGGTCGGTCGGGGTTCGCCCTCCCCCTTCGGGAGCGGACATCAGGACGAAGCACCGTTTCGGAGGAACCAGATGACCGTGCGGAAGATGTTGACGGGGTTCGTGGCCGTGGCCGGCGTGCTGGCGTTCACCGCCGACGCCCAGGCGTTCGGCAAGCGGAAGAAGAACAAGGGCGGGTGCGACAGCTGCGCCGCCGCGGCCCCGGTTTCCACCGGCTGCGGCGGGTGCGGCATGGCGTCGGCCGGCGGCCCCGGCGGGTACGCGATGCTGGCGCCGGAGGCGATGCCGGCGGTCGGCACCGCGACGACCACCCCGCCCACCGTCATCAAGCCGGTGAGCGGGACGACGGGCAGCACGGTGGTCCCGGCCACGGGCGTGGAGGTGCCGCAGGGCAACGTGATCCCGGCCGGCGGGTACTTCACCCAGGACGGCCAGTACGTGCAGCCCGCCGGGTACACCCCGGCGGTCCAGCAGAGCGGGGCGAACAACAGCACCCGCCGCGGCATCTTCCGCCGCTGAGTGATGGACACGCAAAGCCCGGGGACGGCCGTCCCCGGGCTTTCGCGCGCGCTCAGCAACAAGACAACACTTCAACCTTGCTTCTCATTTCCACGGTACCAGTCGAGCGCCACCTTCATCCCCTCGTCGAACACCACCCGCGGGGCGTACCCCAGTCGGCCGCGGGCTTTGGCGATCGAGAAGTCGAGGTTCAGCCCCGCGAACTTCAGTTGCGCCTGCGTGGCCCGCGGCGGGTGCGGCTTGTTCTTCCGTCGGAACACGCTCTCCCGCCAGTTGGCGATGAACCGCGCGAGCCACACCGGCACAGACCCGCGCGGCCGCCTCGCCCCGATCCCGTCGGCGATCGTCTCGAAGAACTTCCGCTTGGTAACGAACTCGCCGTCGGTGATGTTGAACACCTCGCCCACCGCCTCCGGCCGGTCCACGGCCAGCAGAATCGCATCGACCAGGTTGCCGACGTAGGTGGTGTTCAGGGCGTAGCGGCCACGGGCGATGTAGATGACGCTACGCTCGCGCAGCCGGCCGGCGATCCGCGGCAGGACGGATCGGTCGCGCGGCCCGTAGATGAACCCCGGCCGCAGCACCGTGACGGGCACCTTCTGCTTGCGGTGGTACTGCAGCGCCAGCCGCTCGGCCTCGACCTTCGACTGTGTGTAGCCGTCGATGTGGTGGTCCGGCAGCGGCTCGGTCTCGTCGGTGCCGTAGTGGTGTCGGGCCTCGTAGACGCCGAGCGACGACACCACCACGAACCGGTCGAGCGGCCGGCCGAGGGTGGCGTCGAGCAACGACCGCAGCCCCTCGACGTTCACCTTGCGGTAGTCGTCCACCGGCCCCCAGTCGCCGACCTTCGCCCCGCAGTGAATGACTACGTCTGCGCCCTCGGCGGCGCGGCTCACGGCGTCGGGGTCGGTCAGGTCGCCGCGAACCACCACGACACCGAGTCGGTCCAGGAGGGCGGTGTCGCTTCCCTCGCGGGCCAGGGTGCGGACGTGGTCGCCGCGTGCCACCAGCGCTTCGGCGACGTGCGACCCGACGAAGCCGGTGGCACCGGTGACGAGGAACGTGCGGGGCATCGCGGTGCGGCTCGTGGGGGGGTAGGTCAGCGGATGTTGTGGGGGAACCGCGGCGCGGCGGCAACCGCGGCCCTTGACGAACCCGGGCCGGCCCCGATAATTTGGGAGAGGAAGTGAGCGGCCCTATCGTCTAGAGGCCTAGGACGGAGCCCTCTCAAGGCTCAGACTGGGGTTCGAATCCCCATAGGGTCATCAGGCTGTCAGGTCTTGACAGCCCTGGAGCGGACAGGATCGGACTGGAGGCTTGCCCCGCAAGCACTTCCGCCGATCCTGTCCGCTCCTGTCTTTTCCCGTCCGCCGCGGTCCGCGTCGGAATCTGCGTCGGATTGTGCGTCGCCCTCCCCGGCCGCCCGCGCGAATAAATCGTCGGGAACCCGGGCGTAGTGCTTCAGCGTGACCGCAGGGGAATGCCCGAGCCACTCGACTACCGCCGTCATCGGGAACTCGGCGAGTAGGTCCGTCTCGCAACTGGCGCGTAGGGGTGTGGAAGTTGCGCGGCCACGGGCTCAGCCCGGCCCGGCGGACGAGCCGCCGGACCACGGTCGCGCCGGCCGGTTCCCGCCCCCGCAGGTGGTCGAGGAACCGCTTGCCGTCGGCCGGGGTGAGCTTTCGGGGGTCGGCGTCGGCGCCGAAGCACCCGACCAGGTCGTTGGTGGTGGTAGAGTGATTGGTCTGCGTACCGGGCTTGTTCTCGGCCTCCTTCTCCTCGGCATGGAGCGCGAGGAGCTGGCCGACGGTCACCTTCTTCGGCCTCTCGGGGATGAGCCCGACCGCAGCAAGCTTCGCGGCCAGGTCGTCGGGAATGGAGACGGTCCAGGCGGCCGTCTAAAGATCGACCGCCATGCCAGACGCGAGAGCGCCGACCACGAGCTCGACTCGGAGCTTGACCCCCGCTGCCGCCTTCTGGGTCGACATCCCGAGGTAGAGCGTCTTTCGCTTACCGTCGGTCGGGCTCTGGAACAGGATTCGGACGTTCCCTCCGTCGTCGGTGCTGATGCTCGCCATAACACTACAGCGATAGCCCAGCGATAGGATGACCTCCGCCCCGAGCGGAGGGAGTCAGATGACGGAGGAGCAGGTCCGGGCCGTCGGCCCGGCATTCGCCCGATACCTGGGCGGGTTCGAGAGTTACTTCGACCCGCGGAGCGTGGACCACCTGCGGGCGTACGCCAGGGGGCTGTTGTCCGACCTGCCCCGGAAGTCGGTCGAGCTGATCGCCCTGGCCGCCGGGACGGCCGTCCGCACCCTCCAGGAGTTCCTCCGGGATTACGCCTGGGACCGGGACGGGGTGCGGGACGAGCACCACCGCCGCGTGGCCACCCACCGGGCCACGGTCTCCGACCCGCTCGGCACGGTCGGGTTGGTGGACGAGACCAGCCAGGTGAAGAAGGGGACCAAGACCCCGGGGGTGCAGCGGCAGTACCTGGGGTGCGTCGGGAAGGTCGAGAACGGGGTGGTGACCGTCCACGTCGGGGGTCGCCAGGGGGGAAGAACAAGACCATCCTCGACGCCGACCTGTTCGTCCCCGAGTCGTGGGACGCCGACCGGGACCGGTGCCGGGCGGCCGACATCCCCGACGACGTGGGGGACCGGCCGAAATGGGAACTCGCCCTCGACCAGGTCCGCCGGGCGGGGACCAACGGGGTGCGATTCGACGGGCTGCGGGGGAAAAACCCGGGGGTCACAGCCGAGCAGGTGTGACGGGCGTTGAACGCGGTGTGCGGTGAGGCTCTGGCCCGGGGTCGTGGGACCGGGGTCATCGCCCACACGGCCGAGGTGATGCGCTACCACCAGGGTCGGAACCACACCGCCCGGGAGTCCAAACGCCGGAAGAACCGCCTGCCGAAACCGGTACCGCCCTAGCGCTGTAGTGCTAGTCGATCTTGCCGCAGACCGGGCACGGCTTGTCGCGGCCGACCCGGAGCCAGGGGTTGTCGGTCCCGTGCACGGCCGCACCCCCGCATCGGCCTGTGCCTTGAGCCAGGCCTTCAGAGTCGGGCGGTGGTACAGCACACGGCGGCCGACCTTGATGCGACCAACTGCCTCACGCCGGTCGGCCAGCCGGTCGAGGGTTTTGCTGCTAAGCCCCGACACCGCCTCGGCGACGGACTGGTCGAGCGTAGGCACAGAACGCCGTCGGCTTCACACTCCGCCACAGCCGTTCCACGAGCACGTTGTCAGGCACCGGCCCCACCCGTCCGCCCCGAACTCGTACGCCCACTCACCTCTTCGGCCGTTCAATTCGAGCCTGCAAGGGGGTTGTTGCGGAGGGCCGATCGAAGCTGATATTCGGCACGGAATCCCCGTCATTCTCACCGGACGGGTCGCCAAACCGGCTCGGCCAAGTCGGGGTGCGCGGCGGCCGGCTCCATTTTGGCCGCGGGGTGGACGACTTGCGGCACAGCGACGTGTGCCGGGCCGTCGACCGCCTGCGGCCGAACCGGCGCCGGTTCGGGGCGGGGGGGAGGAGGAGGTGAGGGCGGGCCTGCCGGCAGGGTGCCCCCCACTACCCGCCCCAGGGCGGCGAATCGGCGGCCGTACGCGGCGGTCGTCTCGTAGTACCGGTCCCGCAGCTCGACCGCGTTCCGCTGGGCCTCGACCAGGGTCAGGAACGGCACCTGTCCCGCCGTGTACGCCGCCCGCGCCGACTTCACGTTCAGCTCCGCCGCGGGCAGGATGTCGACCTCGTAGAGCCGGACCACGCGCCCGCTCTCCCGCACCTGGGCGGCCGCCTCCTGGACCTCGAAGTTCACCCGGTCGGTCGCCCGTGCCAATTCCGCCTGCCGCTGGGCGACCTTGGCCTGGGCCTCGGCGAGGGCCGCGTACCGCCGGTTGGTCCGCACCGGCAGGTTGACCCGCAGCCCCACCTGCGCCCGCAGCGGGGTCTCCTGCCAGAACGTGTCGTAGGCCCCCATCATCTCCACGTCCGGGCCGAACTCCTTGCGGGCCAGCTCCACCGCCGCCTGCTCGGCCGCGACCCGGTCGGCCAGCGCCTTCAGGTCGGGCCGCCGGGCAAGGGCCGCCTCCCGGAGGGCGGGCGTGTCGGGGAGCGGGGCGGGCGGCGGGGCGGTCCGCGGCGGCGGGGGGAGGGGGGCGTCGGGCGGCAGGTGCATGAGCGTGTTGATGCGGGCGATGGCTACCTCCCGGACCCGCTCCAGGGTGACCTGCCGCTCCCGCTGTCTCCCGGCCTCCACGTCCGCCTGGAGCACGTCCTGCTGGGGCGCCTTCCCGGTCTTGTACAGCGCCTCGGCGGTTTGCTTGAACTCGCCGAGGAGGCGGGCCGACTCGCGGTTCACCTCCAGCGCCCGCTCGACGGCGAAGAGGTCGAAGAACGCCGCGGCCGCCGCCTCGGTGAGCTGGAGGCGGGTGTCCTCGACCTCGTTCCCGGCGGCCCGGGCCTCGGCCAGCGCGACCGCCCCGCGGAGCGCCCGCTTGCCCGGGAACGGGAGTTTCTGCGAGGCTTCGAGCCGGTAGCCGCCGTTCACCTCGTTCGGCCCCCACGCCCCCGGCGCGACCGAGACGCCGACCATCGGGTCGTCGAGCGCCGTGACCTGCGGGTAGCGGGCGGCGGCGGCCTCGGCGGCGGCAACCATCTGGGCGAGGGTGGGGTTGCGGGCCAGCACCCGCGCGACGACGACCTCGGCGGTCAGTTCCGCCGCCCCGTCTTGGGCTGGCTGGTGTGGGGCGGGAACGGGGGCGTCCGTGTGCGACACCGCCCGGACCCCACCCGGGCTCGGCGGACGTAAGGGCATGATCTGGGTTGGGGTCCAGGCGTCCCCCTCGTCCCGGCCGCCGGCCAGCGCGGCACAGCCGACGGGGAGCCCGGCCAGGGCGGCGAGGGACAGCCCGGCGAGACGCCGGCCGATCCGCCCCCACAGTTCCCGCCCCCACCTGCGGACCATCGGGCTCCTCCCGGGCGCCATCGGAACGGCGGCACGTCATCCTTTCATCGGTCCGGCGGCCCCCCAGCAGCCACTCGAACTCCCCCGACCGGCACCCCCGTGGGGTGCCGGTCAGCGGGATGCCGTCACTTCTTGGGCAGCTCGACCTTCGTCGGGGTCACCCACTTCTTCCCGTCCTTGTCGGCCACCTTGCCGGTGACCGTCACGTTCTCGACCTTGTCGCCGCCGCACACGCCCTCGTGGTACGGCTCGCCGTTCCCCTTGTCGGTCAGGAAGTACGACACCGTCTTCGCCCCGTCCTTGACCTGGAGGACGTTGCTGCACTTCGGGGTCGCCTTGAGGCCGCACCGGCCGCACACCAGGTCGCCGGTCAGCTTGACCTCCGCCGCCGGCGGCTGGGCCGCCGTCGGCCCGCCGAGCATCACCACCACCGCGGCCGTCGCGGCCGCACCGATCATCGCGCGCATCATCCGACTCCCTCCGTCGTCGCCCCCGCCGACCCCGGCCGCCCCGTGCGGCCGGTCGTCCCGGCGGGGGTCTCCACCCCGTCCCCGGCGACGACCGCCGGGGTCGGGGGTGTTTCCGTGTGGATCGTTTGCTGGTGGGCCAGCTTCCCGGCGGCCTGGAGCTTCAGCCACCGCGCCCGCCGCGCCCAGAAGAACCGGACCGGCAGGAACAGGTCCACCACCTCGTCCGAGATCAGGAGCCCGCCGAGCACCGGCAGCGCCATCGGGGCCAGCACCTCGGCCCCGGCCCCGGACGCGAACACCATCGGGAAGATGGCGACGATCGCCACCCCCTCGGTGAGCAGCTTCGGGCGGAGCCGGTGGACGGCC
>Ga0335394_10002905_pt1 | contig 19392 bp, 18 predicted proteins | sample MAT03_FD_205741 | JGI IMG/M metagenome (GOLD analysis project Ga0335394, IMG submission 205741) | Freshwater microbial communities from Lake Fryxell liftoff mats and glacier meltwater in Antarctica - MAT-03 (spades assembly) (version 2) ... | reverse complement strand
TTTTTTGATGGGCGGGCGAAGCCCGCCCATCAAAAAATTCTTACCAATTTAGGACTACCAAATCTAGCTTAAATCTACGCCCAAGAAGCGATCGAGCAACCGAGTCCGCCAGATTAACCGCAAAAACAGGCACCACTCTACGGCAACCAAACCAATATAGAGATAGCTATTCAGGCTGAGCGGAGTCAGTTCAAAAAACTGACTTAACGGGGGCACCGACACAATCACAATATATAGACCAAGCAGTAGCGTTGCCATGAGGGTGTAGCGCCAGTCACCACTGAGCGGCTCTCCGCCCACCCAGGCCGTTGTAGGTGGCTTGAGGAATGGAATCAGGCAGAGTTCTCCCATGATTAAAATGGCAACCAGAGCGCTGCGGGGAATGGAGTAATTGACCTGCGTTAGCTCTTGAGAGGGCGATAAATCTAGTACGGCGCTAACCAAAAATAATAGATAGACCAACAGCGCCACCAAGGTCAGGCTCAGCGTTGAGGGAATGACAAAGTGCAAAATCGATCGCACCATGCTGCGAGGCGATAGAGCAGTTGGCTTTGCCCACAAAGGGATAAAGATCGTCGGCAAGCCCACACCAATTAGCGTGACGATCGCACTTTGCTTATTCTCCAAAGGAAAACTATCGGTCACAATCGATGTCGAGAAAATCAGCAGCGTCACGCAAAACACCCGCACCATAAACAGCTTCATCACATCTTGAATGCCATTGCGGATGCGCTGCCCTTCTAAAAAGGCACGGGGTAATGCCGCAAAAGAATCTTTTAGCAATACGATATCGGCCACCCCCCGAGTTGCTTTGCTGCCACTCTCCATGGCGATCGCCAAATTTGCCTGCTTTAAAGCTAGGATATCGTTCACGCCATCGCCAATCATGGCGACGTAGCGCCCGGTTTGACACAGCGCTTGTACCAAAGCAGCCTTTTGATCAGGAGTAATGCGCCCAAAGACGGTATGAGTTCGAGCGACCTGGATGACCTGAGCCGAGTCCAGGTTAGCTAGCTCCGTTCCTGATATGACGCGCAGATTATCTCCCAACCCCGCTTGTTTTGCCAGGGCGGCGACCGTCTGTGGATTGTCTCCCGAAATAATTTTTACCTCTAACCCGGCTTGTTTGAACCCTTGAAGTGTTTCGTAAGCCTCGGGGCGAAGCTGATCGCTAAAGCACAACAGCCCCAGAGCGGTCAGATCGAGGGGAAGCTGGGGTGATGTCGCCTGATCCAAACTGGTCCAATCGGGACTGGTGGCAAATAAAACAACGCGCAGCCCGACTGCGGTGAGGGCTGTAATTCGATCGCTAATATGGGCATCTAGAGGTGTAGATTTTGCTAGAGCTTCGGGGGCACCCAGCACATAGGTGCCCGACTGAGGCGATTGGTCAAAGGCTAGAGCACTCCACTGACGACTTGAGGAAAAAGCCACCTCAGCTATAGGCGATCGCTGCCGTCCGCTACAGGCAATGGCGATCGCATCGGTAGTGCGGTTGCGGGCGTTGGCACTGGCCACAAAATTTCCCAAAAGCGATCGCACTTCCGTTTCTGATATATCAATCGCTTCAATGCTATGCAGCGTCAAATGGTTGGTGGTTAGCGTTCCTGTTTTGTCTAAACACAACACATCCACATTGCTAAGAGATTCCACTGCATTGGCCTGCTGAATCAGCACATCTTGCCCTAGCATTCGCACTGCACCCAGACCGTAGGCCAGCGTAATCGCTAACAGCAGTCCGGCGGGTACCAACCCAGCAATTACAGCCGCCCGCTGTGCCACATCGTTAAGAGAGAGCGATCGGCTTAAAAAGCTGATACCGACCAAAATCCACAAAAAGCAGGCGATCAGCACAAACACCCGAATAATCACGTTAATTTCGCGCTGTAGGGGCGTGTAGACATGCCGAAATTCTCGTGCCCCAGTCATGAGCTGGTAAGCCAGTGTTGCCTTTCCCACTTGCTGCGCTTCATAACAGGCCATCCCGCTGACGCAAAAGCTGCCAGAAAACAGGGACTGACCCGCTGTCTTTGGCACTAGTTCCGATTCCCCAGTCAGTAGCGATTCGTCTACCTCAACGTGCCCATCTCCTACGACCTGCCCATCTACTAAAATCTGATCGCCCGATCGCAGCAGCAGCACGTCTCCCAGCACGATTTCACTCGGTTCTACCTCCCGTTCCTGATGCTCGCGCACCACAGTAGCGCGGGGTCGGTTTAGGAGAGCAATTTCGTCTAATTTTCGCTTAGCCCAAATTTCTTGATAGATGTTAATCATCACCCCACCGAAGATGACCACAATTACCAAAAAACCATCTCCCGGACGATGTAACAACAGCATAATAACGCTGAGTCCGAAGAACACAGCGTTGACGAATGTAAACAGGTTTTCCCGAAAAATTTGGGCGTAAGAACGGCTTGTTTGAAGTGTGGCGTTGTTTCCCTGCCCGGAGGCGCGACGGGCAATCACCTCATTCTCCGTTAACCCACCCGGTAGAGAGGAGTAGCGAAGATTAGCTTCACTCATAAAAAGGCACTAAACCATCTATATTGCCGTTAGTGTAGCAAGATGGCGAACTTGCCAAAAAAGGGAGTTGGAGAATCTCAGAGCAAACACTGCATTTGTGTGAACTGTTGGGTGGCTGGTTAGGAGGATTTGTAGCTCAGCGAAAGCTTCGCCACAAAAGCAGCAAAAAGTCTTACCAGACGGAGTTTTGGGCGATCGCTATACTTCACTATACTGTCTGGTTGGGTTGGCTATTTCTTGGCAAATTTGTACTCGGTTAGCGACATTCCACACGCTGACGTTGCAGTGCACTGTACTGAGCGGCAGGAAAATTTTGATGTCTCAACGCGATCTGCTGTTGTTAACCTTCAACATTACACGGCGTTTTTATCAAAATAGGCAAAAAAATTAGGAGCTAGCCCCCGCTGCCCCTAATAATTCTAGAGGTGCCTAATTATAGGCGTTTGATTCAACCTCTAAGAACTTTAGAATAGCGGTTGTACTAAGGCTAAGACCTCACCCGTTGGCATTAAATCACTGGGCGATCGCCTACCCATTTAGCCATATCTCTCAATTAGAGGTTATTTACTAGACTTCCGGCATGAATCATTTCCCGGCGAAGCCGGGAAACGATTCACGCCCTCAAAAAGGCATTCATGCAGGAAGTCTACTGGCTACTTCTGAACGGCTGTAAATCCACCATCAACGACTAAGTTATGCCCCGTGACAAACGCGGCTCCATCTGAACAAAGCTAGACGACTGCCTTGGCAATATCTTCTGGAGTGCCAATACGTTGTAATGGAATCCCGGCAGCGACTTGATCAAGCATTTCAGGAGGCGCTCCTTCCTATAAATCAGTTTTTATCGCGCCGGGACTAGCGCTGTTGATCCGAATTTTGTCAGCAGAATACTCAGCCGCCGCTTGATGGAACTGACCATCGAAAGGTTGTCCCAACAAGTAGCAGCATTTTCTAATGTTTCAACACAACGCGATATCGAGCTTTTCCTGCTTCTAGATGAGCGATCGCCTCATTCACTTGACTAAAATCAAACGTCTCTGTCACAGGTTCAATCCCATGACGTGCTACAAAGTCGAGCATTTTTGCAGTGGTTGTCGGGCTACCGAGAGGGCTACCCGACAAGGATTTTTGTCCCAGGATTATAGGGAACGCACCCATCTGAATTGCATTGGGGACGACTCCAACAAAGTGCAATCGGCCTTTGGGGCGCAGCGCGTTAATGTATACGCCCCAGTCTAAATCTGCATTCACCGTTGAAAGAATAAAGTCAAATGAGTTAGCAACGGCCTCAAGTGCTTTAGTATCACGAGAGTTGACAAAGTGAGCAGCTCCCAACTCACGGGCTTCAGACTCTTTATCGGGATTGGTCGAAAACGCGGTGACATTACATCCCCAGGCATTTAGGAACCGTAGTGCCATGTGTCCTAAGCCGCCAATGCCAATCACACCCACGTTATCAGTGGGTCTCACATCAAACTGAACAATGGGGTTAAACACCGTAATGCCACCACAGAATAACGGTCCTACTTTAGCTGGATCAATTCCGTCTGGTAGCGGAGTGACCCATTCTTCATGCGCCCGCACCTTGTCTGCAAACCCGCCGTAACGCCCTACAATAGTTTGCTCTGCGGTTAAACACAAATTGTGATCGCCCGACATGCACCACTCACAGTGCATACAAGAATGTGAAAACCACCCCAAGCCGACCCTCTGACCGAGCTTAACGGTTGTGACGCGATCGCCAATGGCTGCAATGGTTCCTACGACTTCATGGCCAGGAATGAGAGGATACTGGCTGATACCCCAATCGTTTTTCAGCATACTCAAGTCGCTGTGGCAGACTCCACAGTATTCGACCTTGATTTCTACTTCTTCATCTTTTAGCGCACCTGGATCGTAGTCAAATGGCTCCAGCGCCTCCCCTGCTGCTTTGGCTGCGTACGCATGAATCATGTTGGTTTTCTTCCTAAGTCTATTCAGCTATTCAGATTAGATCTTCACTCTAGTTTGGAGAAAACTTTCTTAAGTAAAACGAAAGCTTATTATCTCTGCTAAATTAAGTCGCTTCCGGAAACATCTAGCCGATCCCACCAACTATCAATAACCAAACCTATTGCGAATTTTTCTTGAGCTTTGATTTAGTTTTTTGGTTATTGCTTGAATGTAGGGTTCAAGTTTGAGCGTACCTGCTGCTTTAGTATCATATATACCCAGTTCCGCTCTTAGAAACTTGCCAATAGTAAGTTGTGTATTTCGGATTTCTACCCATTTTTCCTCAGGCAAGTAGTTTTCAGATTCCTGTTCTAATATGTCAATAAGGTAGTGATGATATCCCCATACTAGTTCAGCACTTGCAGGAGTGAGCAGAAATGCATGAGTGGCGATCCAGCTATCATAATAACGTTGAAACTCAACGAGTTTTTGTCTACTAAGATGCTGTTTGTTTTGAGACTTGTATTCAATCTCGTGATTCAGGTTATGAAGTAGCGTAAAAAGTGATGGATACAGCTCAAGCCGTTTCTCAAACAGTGACGTTGTATACTTCTGCTCTAATTGTTTGAGCATTTTCTGAAACTCAGTACGTGCTTGATATGCGGCTATGAGCGAAGAAGCCACCAGCGAAAGTACGCCCGACACGATGGCGATCAAAAGTTCTGGCTTCATAATTAAGCACCTATAAATTTCTGATTTTTAGGAAGCTATTCATTCGTATTCCGTAGATTCTAAGGCGATCGCTGCTCAAGAGGCCAATTTGCGGTGTTGCTGATTTCATGCATGATTTTTTTGAAAGGGGCGTGGAGCGCCCCTTTCAAAAAAATCATACTCAGATTAAGCAATGCCCAATTTGTTAAGGTAGTAAGGTTGCAATTCTATAGTTCACCAGTTCACCCTAGATGAGTACTAAACTCTGAAATTCTGCGCTACCCGCGCCGAAAATGCAGCAGGCTTTAGGATTTTGCATTTAATTTACGCCTGCTTACTGTTAATCCTCTGTTGAGATGGTGAAGATTAATCACGTTGCGATCGCGTCAGTGCGATCGCCCATAGCCTTTGGAGAGACTGAGTTTTGAACGTTTTTTCCGACCTCAGCTCTGAATCACAACGCAACATGCGGATGTTATTTGTAGCTGGGCTGTTGTTTTGGGCATCCTTAGCTGCTCTGTTGCCAGTTCTGCCCCTTTACATTCAATCGTCTGGGGCCAATGGTCAAACGGTTGGTATTGTAGTAGGTTCCTTTGCCATTGGGCTGTTAGCTTCACGCCCCGCACTAGCACGGATGGCAGATCGCCGAGGTCGAAAGATTGTGTTGTTGATTGGGATGGCAGCGGTGGCGATCGCCCCCATCGGTTACATCGTAACCCAATCTATCCCCCTACTCATTGCCGTGCGGGCATTTCATGGGCTAAGCATTGCTGCCTTTGCGTTAGCCTACAGTGCCTTAGTGGTTGATCTTTCTCCCCCTCAGCACCGAGGTGAACTCATTGGCTACATGAGCTTAGTAAATCCAATCGGTATGGGTCTGGGGCCTGCCATTGGCGGATTCATGCAATCTTGGTTTGGCTATGCTCCAACGTTTGTGGCTGCCGCTGTTCTGGGTATTGTGGGGTTGCTCTACACTGCCCAAGTTCAGGAGGTATCTCTTCCCAGGCAGGCGGCACCGAATACGGGTTCTGCTGCTAGTTCTGATCAGTTTTGGCTAAAGCTATTGCGCCCTCATATCCGCACCCCGGCGCTGGTACTGCTGCTCATTGGGATTGCATTTGGGGCGCTCACAACCTTTGTTCCCTTACTGGTGGTTGAAGTTGGGGTAGACCTCAACGTGGGTCTAATTTATTCGGTGGCAGCGATCGCCAGTTTTGGTATTCGGCTATTGGTAGGGCGCGCCTCAGACTACTACGGACGCGGTTTATTTATTACCGGAAGCTTAGTACTTTACGCTATGTCTATGGCGGCGCTAGGGCATGCCAATACCGCCGCTGCTTTTTTGGTGGCTGGATTCCTGGAAGGCTGCGGTGGCGGTATTTTAATTCCCATGATGGCAGCGTTAATGGCAGACCGCTCTCAACCAGATGAACGCGGACTCACGTTCAGCTTATGTATGGTGGGGTTCGATGTCGGAATTGCCTTAGCAGGGCCGTTTTTGGGGGCGATCGCCATTCAACTCAACTATCGAGCCATCTTCGGACTTGCGTCTTTCCTTTCCGTTCTGGGGCTGTTGGTGTTTTTGGTATTTTCTGGCAAAACCGTTTCCCAATCCTTGCGGTTTGCGTTCGGGCAAGGGAGAGACATCTACTCTGTAGAGACCGTAGCTCATCCGCAGGGGTAAATTTAGTGCTGGCGATCGCCAGAAACTCTGGATCAGCCCACTTTCGAGATTACCTAAAAATGCAGGCAGTAGAAAACTCCACTACCTGCATTTTTACAAGAACATACGGGCTAGGAGGGATTCGAACCCCCGACACCGTGGTCCGTAGCCACGTGCTCTAGTCCACTGAGCTACAAGCCCTCGTCAAGCCAAGGATTCAATAATATCACACTCAACCACAATGGAACAAGCTTCTTTTAACTCTGCAACTAACCCGTTGGATTACGCTGCTGTCCCGGCAGAAACGTCTGTTGCACCCGCTTTGACTCATTTGGATGCTACGGGTCAAGCCCAAATGGTAGACGTTTCTGATAAACCTTCAACCGTTCGCCATGCCATTGCAGCAGGGCAGGTGAGGATGCTAATTGATACGTTTGCTGCCATTCAAGCAGGCAACTTGCCCAAAGGCGACGTGTTGGGAACGGCTCGGCTAGCTGGCATTATGGCAGCTAAGCAGACAGCTCAGCTCATTCCGCTGTGTCATCCGTTGCCAATTCAAAAAGTTGAGGTAAACATTCTTCCTAACGCTCAACTACCGGGCTACGACATTCGTGCCGAAGTTCGCACCAAAGCGGAAACTGGGGTTGAAATGGAGGCTCTAACGGCGGTGGCGATCGCAGCTTTAACGCTCTATGACATGGCTAAAGCATTAGAGAAATCGATGCAGATTGAGAATATTCGGCTGGTCAGTAAGACCGGAGGAAAATCGGGAGATTACGCAACGGAGGGATAGGGCATTCGGCATTGTTTAAGTCGGCCATGAATTTTAATTTGGGAGGCGGGCTGGGCGCGCCTCCCAAATTAAAATTCATAGCTACAATCAGCAGCACCGGGCATTCAATCTATCTGTTTACAGCGCTTTGCGCTTGGCTGAATGTGGGTTGTTTTGTAGAAGCCACGCGGAGCGTGGCTTCTATAGCCATAGATGGATTGGTTAGGATGGGGTGCAGGGGTGGAACCCCTGGCTGGGGGCAAAGCCCCCACACCCCCTTTGATCCCAGTGTCCTAACCTTTGTGGCGACAGCTATACAAAACAACTGTGGTCTATGCAATTGAAAATTGCTGTAACTGTGCGGTGTTAGAGCGAGGCGGTTCTACAATAGGGTAAGGAGTCGTTGCATTCCTTGTTAACCTCTTTACACTGCTACCGTATGCCTCCTCGTTGGCCCCGTGAACCCGATCGCAATGATCCTGCCTATCGTCGTCTGGATGACCGGATGAATTTTGCTACCCACGTAGCACTATTTTCTGCCACTAATTCTGGAATATGGTTTGCTCGCCTAGTGCAGGCACAGCCTTGGATATGGACTACTTGGGTCACCGGGGGATGGGCACTGGTATTAGTCGCCCACGGAGTTTATATTTTTGCGATCGCCGATTACTCCACTCCATCCCAAAAACAAGAGACAAGATACTAAATGTTGGCATTGCTTAATCTGGGTATGAATTTTTTTGAAGTGTGGACAAAGCCCGCGCTTCAAAAAATCATTACAGGTTTAGGACTACCAATCTTCTTAATCAGTTGGAGACCCATTGGAGAATAGTTAAATATAAGGCTCTACGGCTCTGTGTCGCCTGCTCCGCAAGCAACAGATGTTTTACTATGTGGGCTTTATTTGGTTGAGCTATTTAAAATCGCGAGTTAAGTAACCATGCCACAGTCAAATTCTACTGAAGCAGTTGAAGCTCTAGCGGCAGAGATAGGTGAACGCGTTTATATTGATGTTGCAAAGTGGCATCTTTACCTGCGAGACGCTCACCTGCATACGCTACTAGCAGAACAGTTGCTGCCGCTGTTGTCTAGCGGCGAAGTGACCGAAAGTCAAGTAGCTGATGTGTTGAAGGCCATTTCGGTGAAGCTGGGCGGCGGCAAACGTGAGGTACCCCTGGCTGATCTATTGCCCATGCAGGTTCAGATGCAGTTGATGGATATTTTGGAAGAGTTTCAGCGTAAGCTCTAGGAAATTCAGCTCTCTAGTGCAAGTCGTTTCTTGGTGAAGTTGGGAAACGATTTGCCCTTTTAGATAAGCCCCTTTTAGATCAGCATTGATAAGCATTCATGTCGCCAAGTTAAGTAGTTCAACCTAAATAAAAACCAAATTCTAAAACCCTGCGCCGCCCGCTGTGCGGGCGGCGCAGGGTTTTAGAATCTTAGATTTAATTAAGCCCACCTACTTACTGCTGACTCAGTTGTTGTGGCAAATTCGTGGGAAGAGTGTCGCTAGTTGTTGTTGTCGTCATCATCCGAAAACCCCGAAAGTTTGCGGGTGGGTGTCTTCCAGTCTGAATTTTCGCCGCCAATAATTAAGCGCTCAACGTTGACGTAGTCTTTGCTGAACTGCTTAAAGCTGTTTATAAGAACATCGAGGGCGATCGCATCGCTGGTGCCCAAGTCGAACCAACAGCGTGCCCAACTCCCCTCATATTCCACCTCGCTCATGTTGTGCATCACAGACATCAAACTGTTGTCTGCCACATCATCGCTGTACTCTAAATAGCTAATGTCCAACCCTGTATCTTGCACTTGCAGGTTTTCGGCATTAAACCCGCCCAGTTTTCCCAGGAAGAACCAGGAGTTGAAGATTTCCTCAACGTATTGCTGTTCCATATTTGACGGAACTGTACTGAACTCTAGCCACATCCAGAGGTCAAAAAAGTCGCATTCGCGGAATTCTACACGCATTTCAGGGAGAATCTGATGGGAGGACGGGAAGGAAAAGGGCTAAATTGCCAAATTCTGTTAGAACATCGGCACGGCAAAGGGGCATTGCTTAATTTGGCTGCAAGTACGAATAGCGCCACCGTTCTAGTTTACTGTGCGGATGATCCCACTGCGTCGCGAATGTGGCTCATGCCGTGTTCTGTCAGTTTTTGCGCCAATCCACTGAGAATGCGCGGCACCAGTTGCGGCCCTTCGTACATCCAGCCTGTGTAAACCTGCACAAGGCTGGCTCCTGCCGTAATTTTTTCCCAGGCATCGTCAGCCGTGAACACACCGCCTACGCCAATGATGGGCAGGGTGCCTGCGGTTTTTTGATAAATGAAGCGAATGACCTCTGTCGCCCGCTGACGTAGCGGTGCCCCGCTGATGCCGCCCGGTTCGTCGGTCAAATAGGTGCCAATGCCCGGTAGCAGGTGAGTGTTTAATCCGTCTCGGCGGATGGTAGTGTTGGTGGCAATGATGCCTGCCAGGTGATGGGTTTGGGCTAATTTAACGATATCGGCGATCGCCTCCCATGCTAAATCAGGCGCTATCTTCACCAGCAGCGGCTTGTGCTCGGTGTTTTCGTGCTGAAGCACAGCCAAGATTTGGTCTAACTGGCTGGCATCTTGAAGCGATCGCAAACCCGGTGTGTTAGGTGACGACACGTTTACGACAAAATAATCCCCTAACTCTTTTAGCAGGCGAAAACTACCCAAATAGTCATCGGCTGCTAGTTCGAGAGGGGTAACTTTAGATTTACCAAGGTTAATCCCAAGGGGCAGAGAGGCTGGAGACAGGGAAGAATTCTTGAGCTTGTAGGGAGTGGTAATCAGTTGTTTTAGCCTTGTCGCGAGGGCAGCCGCACCCCGATTATTAAAGCCCATGCGGTTCAAGGCGGCTCGGTCTTGGGGTAAGCGAAACAGCCGGGGCAGGGAATTGCCTGGTTGGGGGTGTAGCGTCACGGTGCCCAATTCGGCAAACCCAAACCCAAAGTGCGACCACAGAGCCGCACCCGTACCATCTTTATCGAACCCTGCGGCTAGACCGATCGGGTTATCAAAGTCCAACCCCCAAAGCTGTTGACGCAATGCTGGATGGGTTGTGCAACAGGCCTGATGGAGCTGTTGCACCAGCCAAGCTGCGGGAGGGCGATCGCCAGTCGTCTCCAGCCAGGTCAACGTTGCCATAAACTGGCTATGAAGCCACTCAGGGTCTACCTTCAACCCCGAAAATAGCAGCGGACGAATTCCTTGCCGGTATATATCCAAAATAAATGCGAGTGCTGCTCAATTGTGAAGTGTAGGTGCGCGGAAGTGTGGCAACTGAGTTCAAAAGACCTTAGAAAACTGAGTTCAAAAGCCCTGCGATTAGGGCATCTTAAGCACAACAGTAGATGGATGATCGAGCTACGGGGATCTGGGGGGAGGCTAGGGGCTGTTGTGATTTGGCATGTGCTATTTGGCACTCTCCAAAGTAAGAACAAATTAGAACCTAGGCTCTACCTTGAACCCCGCTAATTTTATCAATCTTATTGAGTTAAGTAAGGGCGACCTAATACAAAATTAGCATTGCATCACTCAACACTCCGGACAGTTTTTGAGATAGAGGCTGAAACCCGCATTCTACCGTTAGCACTTGACCTCGGCGACGAGGCTGAAACCCGCATTCTGTCGTTGACGATTTAAAACTGTCCGGACTGTTGATCACTAGGATATGAATTTATGCTTGAGAGGCATATAGGGTGCACTTCCTAAGCATAAATTCACACTTAGAATCAACAAGGCCGAATTCTCTAGGTTTCAGGAGCGCTGTAACAGACTACAATAAATCGGTCTTAACAAGAACTCAGCCGTTGCCTTCATAGTAAATTTACTATCTGATGCTCTCTATTGATACCCTATGGCTCGACACATGGGGAGTTTAGTAACTCACGAGCAAACCAATGAAACTGGGTTAGCAAAAACTTGGTTGGCGAGATGTCTCTAAAACATCTGGCTCCAAATCCTGGTCTACCCAGCATAGAGTCGTCGGTAGTCCTAACTTGGTAAGGATTTTTTGATGGGCGGGCTTCGCCCATCAAAAAATCCTTACATCAATACCACTACCGAGTTGTCTAGGGTTGAGGAGATAATCTACGGTAAAGATCTAAAGCAAACTCTACAGGAGTTAGCAATTTTTCGTTATACGCTTTTGTTAAAGGTGGCAGATTCGCTAAGACCTGGTATTTTCTTGTGAAAGGGGAACTAGCTCTCCTTGTGCAGGAAACATCAATTTATTGACCAACTCAATACAGTAGTTACCCTCTTCCGGAAAAGTAAGATTGATTGGAGATTTTTTACGTAGGTTTCAAGCATTCGTTGCAAGCATCATCAGAGCCATCAATTCCCACTATGGGGAGCACGCCATTGGATATTGCCGTAGGTGACATGGGTTCTCCAAAAAAGTCATCGAATTACGAAAAGCAACTGGCTGTTTTGCGGCAGACTCTTCAAAACTTACGGGAAGAGGGGAATGAAGATGCCTTGATTGAGACGACTTTGGCCTACCTTAAGACTGAATTTGACTATGCGCTGATTTGGATTGGACTGTATGATCGGTTCAATCATCGACTCGCGGGGCGGGGTGGGATCACCCCCGCTGGAGAGACTCCGCTACTCAAGCAACAATTCAGCCTTAGTCCAGGAGATTTGTTGGAGCAGGTGGTGATTCAGCAGCGACCGTTAGGTGTGCCTGATCTCCGAGAAGAAACCCGTGGGGCTGAGTGGCGACGGCTGGCTCAGAAATACGGTATTCAAGGCACAGTCATTTTCCCGATTCGGCATCAAGATCAATGTCTGGGTGTAGCTATCTTAGGTTCTTCGCTCTGGGGGGTGTCGCCCCAGTCAGAGGAGAAGACACGACTGTCGATGGTGTTGGGCGGGTTGGCAACCTCGCTGCATCAGTTGGCGGTCGAGCAGCAGCGCCAGCAAGTCAAGCGTCCGGCAGAGCCGCTACTAACCCTCTTAGGTCGGTTGCGATCGCTTCCCAACTTAACAGCTCGGTTAGAAGCCGTGGTCGATGAAACCCACCGCTTTATTGCGCCCGATCGTACGAGTATTTACTGGTTTGAAGCGCAGCGTCGTTACTTTTGGCGTAGAGTTGGCAATCGGGAAACGGGCTATGGCAATTCTTCGACTACACCCGGCTTCACGGCACAAGACGTGAGCAGTTTTTATCAAGCGTTGACGGCTGACCACCTGGTAGCGGTCGGCGAAGCCCACAGTTCTTTAAAGGCCGATGTAACGGGTCGCTTAATGCAGCAACTTCAGGCACAATCGCTGTTGGCGGCTCCGATTTTGCTACAAGATGAACTTTTTGGCTTTTTGGCTGTAGAGGGCAACGAGCCACGGATTTGGTCTGAAGAAGAAAAAAATTATGTTCGAGGTGCGGCTCAACTGATTGCCCTGACTGCACCGCTAGAGGGAATGGAGGATACAGTCCAACAGATCAAGTTTGACCAAACGCTGACGGCTGATCTCTCTAGCGCCATTTTTAGCGATGAAGATTGGAATTCCACCCTCAAACGGGCTGCAAATTTGCTGTGTCAACGACTAGGGGCTGAGTGGTTTTTAGTCTTGCTCTACAATCCTGACCAGGAAAATTTTGAAATCTCCTATCAAAACACGGTTAATCGGCATCCCGTTACGTCTGATTTAAATGCTCTGAATCAGGTGGATTGGCAAATGCTAGAGCGTAGCAGCGACCCAGTAGGGATTGAGAATCTTGAGGAAGATTTGAAACTGATGGCGTGGCGGCAGGCGTTTTTGGACGTTGGGGTGAAGTCGCTGTTGGTGTGTAGTACGGCAATTGGGCGATCGCTAGAAGGATTGGTGGTAGTTGGACATACCGTTGCTCGAACTTGGAACCGCGCTGAGCGTGAAGTGGTTCAAATTGCGAGTCAGCAAATTGGTGTGATTTTGCATCAGTGGCAGTTGCAGCGTCAAACCGACCAGCAGCAAAAAATTAATCAGACCATTCAGTGGGGGCTGACTACCATGCAGCAAATCCACGATCTAGAAAACCTAGAGCGCTCTGCCATGCAACAGATTGCCCAGGTGCTACAAACTCCTCTGGCTGTGCTGTTAACCTGGCAACCGGGTCGTAAAGTAGCTCGTATTACTTCTGCTGTTGTTGCCAATCCTCGGTTTTCAGTAAAATTAGACACGACTGTCTCCGTGAGTAGCGATGTTCTGGTTCAATGGGCACTGCAAACCGATGGTTTGTTGCCCATATCGATTGATGACCTAGATCCTGAAACTCGTCAGTGGCTAACGGGTTCAGACATTGGGCAGATTTTAGTCATGGCGTTGCGAACTGCCCCCGAACACGAACCTACTGGAATGGTGCTGGTGGCCGATCAGCTAGCCCGCTACTGGCACGAACGCCAGCTCAATGCCCTCGGTACGCTTGCCAGTCAGTTTGCATGGTCGCGGCGATACCTGATTGTGGCCAAGGAGCTGACTCACAAACGTCAAGAATTAGAGCAGATAAATTGGTACAAGCAGCGTCGCATTGAAGACATCTACCGATTGCTGGGGGCAGGTTTAAAGCGGTTGAACGAACTGAGCCACCAAAAAGATGCCCTGGCCAGTATGCGATTTCATCAAGTGCTTCGACAGCTCGGTAATTTGCTAACGGCGATCGCTCCTGTGCTTAAGCATGAGCAATGGAAACTGCACAGCGAGTACGAAACCGTTCCCTTGGCTAGCTTGCTGAAGCGAGCGATGGAGCGGATTGAAGGCTATATTCGCCAACGTCAGCTTTGGTCACAGGTTCACAACGAGAGCAGTCTGAACATTGGAGGTGATATTCCCAAGCTGGAGCTAATACTGCATGAAGTGCTCACAGCAGCCTGCCTGCGATCGCCCTCTGGCAGTCGGCTTGATATTTGGTGTCGCCCCCTTGATGCGCGCTGGCTTGAACTCTCTATCACCGACAGCGGCAGCATTGAGCCGCGCTTGTTAGAAGAACTCCACGCCGGACGGCCAGACGATCTGCTTGCACCGTCCATTTTGGGTACGCCACCCGGTCTCCATCTGGAGATTTGTCAGGCGCTCATGCAGCAACTAGGCAGTGAGCTTAGCCTATATCGCCTAGAAGACGGGCGTATTCTCAGTCGGCTGCTGCTGCCAATCGCCACAGGAGCAACGGCGGAGCCAGTCAAGCCCGTAATAGAGCTATAGGGCAACGTTGGGTGGAAGTAAAAATTTTGCCTTCAACTACCACTCTGCATCGGTGTAAAACTGACCAGAAATGTTTTGAACCTGCTGGCGAATATAGTCAATTTCTGCGGGGGGCAGGGCTGTTTTCCATGTGGCGATGTTGGCTTTACTGTCTCGCTTAATCGAGTGTAGGGGTGGGGGCGAGTCAGTTTGATTCTTGGAACTGCTATAGTCTTCAATTTTAAGCTGGACGCGATCGCTAAACTCTAGCTGAAGGCGAGCAAAAATCTCGCGAAACCCAGCGTTTGGGTCACGTGAAAGGTCTTCATGCCGCACAAAAATCCAACTGGGATAGTGCTCCCGATAGATAGCAATCATGTAGTGAATCAGCTTCCACAACAAGGCGGCATGTTGAACAATGTCTCGCGGTTGCTGAATAAACTCTCGCATCTCTGCCTCAAAGGGATAGAGATAATCGCGCATTAACAGCGGCTGATCTAAAAAATGAGAGAAATTGTGAAACCACCCTGCCTTTTTGAGGCTAAGGGCGAAGGCGGCAGGATGGCGAATCATCACCACCACGTCCATGTCAAAGCGGTCGGCTAACCATTCCGTCGAAAAAAGAGCGATCGGGTCTTTTAACAGTGGTCTGCAATTCGCTGCCCGTTTTTTTTTGAAGAACTGATAGTCCTTTAAAATCTGGTCACGCCTTTCTTTGTTTTGCAGCAGCTCCCAATCCCAAACCCAGTTGTAACGGAACTGAGTTGTTTTCTGAAAGTAGGGGAGATAGCGCGCCTCATTATCGGGGCAAATATAGGCAAACCAATAGTCAAAGCTAGCTCCGCAAAAGCCCCGGTTGTGATTGAGGTGAAATGGCTCGTGAATGTAAGCCACGGCGGGCGATGCTGCAATCATTCGCCCTACCCAGGTAGAGCCAGACCGATGTGAACCTGTGACTAGGATAGGTTTTGCGCCGCTAAGTTTTGCTTTTACCGGAGGCATTGCCTTCCACTGCGGTGCAATTGTGGAGGGTGCCAAGGCAGTGCTGGATGACTCAATGTTCATTGGTCGATGGCAGACCGCCCCTGCCGCCCCAATCTCACCATCACAAAATAGCCCAGGTAGATGACGTAAATTACCAGACCCAGAATGCCAAAAAATCCTAAGAAACCTAACTTATAGGGAGCATGAAACAGATCTTTGAAAATTAGTGTGGGTTCTCGCCAGACTTGGCAGAAGGGGGTGGGTAGTAGTGTACCAGAAAAGGCGCACTGAGTGAATGGCAGTGTGGCGATCGCCCCCACAAGGCAATAGATACTGACTGCCCAGCGCCATGCACTAAACGCCAACTTCAGCAGACTAGGCCGTTGATCGTCAAGTTCCTCATTCAGGTCTACCCAGAACCATAGCCCCACCGGCATCAATACTTTTGCCAGAATGCCCGTAATGAAAGCGATTGGTAGGTTTCCGATGAGCAAATAAATGGTGATCATCATCAAACTAGCGACCCGCCAGTAAATGATCAGTAGGCGCTGTAGGGCTTCTATACGCTGCACAAACGCCCAAATCAGCAGTATGAGTGGCAACACAACGATAAACAAAACCGCCAAACGGTAATCTGTCCAAACAAGCGAACGAAGTAGGTCTGGAGACATTAGAAATGAATAAGTAAGGGGAGAAGGGAGCGAAACTTGAGAAGACGGTAAGGGAAATAGGCGTTGTTGATTTTGGGGATATTTTTTGGATGAGAGGGGCGTGCTTGGTTGACTGACAAAAGTCTATAGCCCTCACCCCCAACCCCTCTCCCAGAGGGCGAGGGGAGTTGATCTACCCTTCCAGTTCCCTCTCCCATCGGGAGAGGGCTAGGGTGAGGGCTTTCGAGGATCTGGGGATCTGACTAACAAGTCTTGTCAGTCAATCAGGGGGCGTGCAGCGCCCCTCTCATCTAAAAAATTATCCCCCGATTATGCGATGCCGGAAAATATTAGAAATTGTGCAAACAACTAATCATAGGGAATTCCGTGTCAATTGTAGCCATTTAGCGTTAAGCGATCGCCCTATTTTTGCGCCTATTCCTACGTTATGCTCAATGCTCCCATTCATCCTACGCGGTGTATGGCTGAATCTTTAAACCGATCCGCAGCGCGAATGCTCTCTTACACGTTCTTGATTGATAGTGGTATTGATGTAAGGATTTTTTGATGGGCGGGCGAAACCTGCCCATCAAAAAATCCTTACCAATTTAGGACTACCCTCGATTTAGCGGGTACAACCCCTTATCCCTTCAGGCTTCATCCCTGCTCCTTGATCTTTCTCCTTCCTTTCCCCGATCTACGGTCTGCAATCCCTGAATGCGGCTATACCAGCGCAGGAGAATACGGGCAAGGCGATCGCTATCGTGTCGAACCAGACCTGTTCCGACTTCTTCGTGCATGACATTCGCCAAAATCACCCGACGACCCAACTGCATGACGGCATCTCGGTCAAAGGTTACGGGGTAGGAATCTTCTTGGGCGTAGAGAATTAGAGACTGAGCTGAGGGAGATTTTTTCTGCACTAAAACGGCATCAAATAGGCGGCGATCGCCCACGGCTCGGTCAATCGCGCTAATGTGATCAGACACGGTGTAGTCATCCGTTTCGCCCGGTTGGGTCATCATATTGCAGATATAAACACGGGGTACCTGCTGCCGCGCGATTGCCTCAACAATGTCGGGTACCAGCAAGTTAGGGATAACGCTGGTGTAAAGGCTACCGGGTCCCAAAATAATGTAATCGGCCTCGGCGATCGCCTCTAATGCCCTGGGTAACGCCGGGGGGTTGGGCGGAATGCAGCCAATCTTGAGAATAGTGCCCTGGGCGTGGGTAATGTTTGACTCCCCTTCGATGTAGCGCCCGTCTTCTAGTTCTGCCCACAGGCAGACATCGGTGAGGGTAGCAGGCAGTACCTGACCCCGCACAGCCAGCACTTTAGAACTAGCGGCGATCGCCTGTTCTAAATCGCCCGTCACCTCGCTCATGGCGGTTAGAAACAAATTGCCAAAGCTGTGACCCGTCAAGCCATCGCCTGCCCGAAAGCGATACTGAAACAGCTCCGTCAACAGTTTTTCTTCATCTGCTAAAGCCGCTAAACAGTTGCGAATGTCTCCCGGCGGTAGAACTCCTATTTCTCGCCGCAGTCGCCCTGACGACCCACCATCATCCGCCACTGTAACAATAGCTGTAATATTGGCGCTGTAGGCTTTCAACCCCCGTAGCAGCGTCGATAGCCCCGTGCCGCCACCCAGCACCACCACCTTAGGCCCCCGATGCAACCGACGGTGAGTCATCAGGCGATCGATTAATTCTTCATCGCCTTCAGGCATCAGCACTTCGGTAATCGCACCTAAGCTGCGAGTTTGCCCCCAGAAAATTAACAATAGCCCCAGTCCCATTACCAGAGGTCCACTTAGGTAGTTTGGAATCAAGCGAGTTACCGTTTCGAGTAAATCGCCCAAAAACTTACCCAATCGATAGATCGGCGTTTGCCGCGACCAAACGGCCAGCCCCAAGCCAAACAGCACAACTCCCCCGGCGCTGATAAATAGCCACCGCTTTACCGATAGTCCCGGAGATAGCCATTTAAACCACTGGTGGACTCGATAAGAAGGGCGGGAACGACGAGTTTGGGGCGATCGCCGACCTTGCCGAAGAGCCTGAAGAGCATGCTTGAGCAATCCATTTGACATATTTTAGAGAGAGATTGTCAGGAGACTGGCAAGGAAAAACCTAGATCAGTGAGGTTCAATAGCCCAACCGTAGAATCTACTGATCTGGGTTGGTGGCCACCTATCACCTATTAAGGTTTCACCCGATAGTTATGTTCGAGGTAGCGATAAGTAGTTCAACCTAAATAAAAACCAAATCCTAAAACCCTGCGCCGCCTGCTGCGCGGGCGGCGCAGGGTTTTAGATCTTATATTTACTTAAGCCCATCTACTTAGTGATCTTGACAATGCCCCTGCAATGGATATTAGTTCATCCCTTGCCCCACGAGATCCGTCCAGATTCATCTAGTCGTCTTTAACGTTAGCATTGAGTTTTCTGCGGACACTGGTCTGAGTCTGCTCAATTGATGTGGTTCGGCAGTTCCAGACGGTTTAGCATAATATCTTCACACTCACAAAAAAACATTCATGCGGCAGCTCTAATCTTTGAAACATGAGCGAATGCAAGTAAGGTAGATTTGTCTGGCAGCAAGTAGATTTGTGGACTATGGCAGAGCCGTTGATTGAACTGCGAGGCGTGAGTAAAGCCTTTGGTAACAATGTTGTTTTGGATCACGTAAACCTAACGATTTACCAAGGCGATGCGGTGGCTGTCATTGGTCCATCGGGAACCGGAAAATCGACGATCTTACGATTAATTGCCGGGTTACTAGAACCTGATTCGGGAGAAATTTATCTGAAGGGGCAGCGCCGCGAAGGGCTGACCGATGAGGGTAAAGATTCTGTTGGGGTGGGCATGGTGTTTCAGCAAGCGGCTCTGTTTGATTCGCTTACCGTAGACGAAAATGTAGGGTTTTTACTGTACCAACATTCCAAGTTGCCAGCCAACG
>Ga0335394_10002901_pt1 | contig 19400 bp, 14 predicted proteins | sample MAT03_FD_205741 | JGI IMG/M metagenome (GOLD analysis project Ga0335394, IMG submission 205741) | Freshwater microbial communities from Lake Fryxell liftoff mats and glacier meltwater in Antarctica - MAT-03 (spades assembly) (version 2) ... | reverse complement strand
CAGCGAAGTGCGGCGATTTCTTGATCAGATGGAGGGCAAATAAGGTGTTTACTAACCTCGAGTCCCTCATTCCCGCATCCGTCATCAGTCAACTTGGCTGGGTGCTGGTTCATTCACTCTGGCAGTTTATCGCCATCGCTTTGTCGTAAGAATGGCGATGGTTAAGATTACTTCAGCGAAGCTTCAAACTCCTGATCGAATGTCACACTTTCAGACTCCCATTCAGGCGGCCATGGATAAGGGAGTTCCAGTTTAAGATCGACGGAAAAACGCCGCTCACCACGCCGCATTTCCAGCGGAACTGTCGTGCCTGCCTTCGACAGGATTTTCTGAAGGTCTGCGAACGACAGATGTTTCGGATCCATCCTGTTCAGTTTGAGCACGCGATCGCCAATTTCCAGGCCGTGATCAGCGTTGGAAAAATATTCGTTCAAAAAAACCACCTCCAGCGCCTCCGCATTTTGAAAGAAGAAACACGGCGCGCAGGCAAACGTGGGAGGCAAAAGATGAATGTCTTCATCGACTTTTAGTTTTGCACACCAGACTTGACCTGTCGGAAAATCCAGCGTCGTGCGGAAATGCTCCATCAATCCAAGCCCGATCTTATCTTTATCCGAGATTATGACCGGGACATTGTGGAATCGAATCCCGGCGAATTCCAGGAAACGCAGGACACAAAGATTTGTCGGGACGTCATCTTCGCGTCCATTGCTCTCTTGTCGTGCCAATGGCAACTTGATCATTCGCAACTGCCCCATGCGCTCGAGCGCATCAGCTCTCTCCTGGGACATCCGGAAGCCCGCTGCGCAGCCGGTATCCAACACAATTTCCCGGGTGCCGATTATTGGAAAAGTCACCGGCAAATGAGGGACTTTGTCTTTCCATGTGATGTCCAGTCGAACGCCCGCTGCTGATTTGACTGGAGAAGACACGACCTCAATCTTTGCGTTGGAGGGATCCAGCACAAACGCGTAGTCCCGCAGGTATGGCATTCCCGCAATGGCCGTCACTCGGAAATGGCAATAATCCTGCAGACTCTTGAAATCGTAACCCATTGCGAAATCAGATTTCTTTGGCAACCCAAGGCATTGAAACGGCATATCGGCAAAGATCGTCACCGGATTGGCAATCGATGGTGGAATGTGGACACCAACATTCGGGAAAGAATTCGGGCCATTTGGTGCGTGGACAGTGACAATATTGGATCCAGTTCCCAATAACGCTGCGGCCGGTTGATTATTCATCGTCGCAGGCAGCAACCACATTCCGTACTTGCGATAGTATTCCGATGTCGAGACCGTTTCTGTGGATGAAACAGCGATGGACAATTGCTCAACTTCATCGGAATTCGCCCAGCGTCCTGAAAGAGCAACAGCCAGAAACGTGAGTACGGCAATCAGTCGCCACCGCACGAGCAGACGCCGACGTTCTAACGATCGCAGCAAGGAAGTCCGCAACGACAGACAGACGGGCCGAGACAATTTTTCAGGCAAACGTTCTACAGAACACATCCGACGAGCACTCCATTCTCGTTATGTGACACATCGCCTTGAAAACCGTCTCCACCACGAGCAACTCGAATTGTCGCCGAAGACGGAAAATTCGGGAAGCCGAGTTTGCTGTTCTGCTGCGCCTGTGCGTTGAACAACTTCTCTTGAGTCGCAAGCAGACTCGTAGAATCTTCTCGGGAAAACGATGTCTCAACTATTTGCAGTGCAAAAAGACGCGAAGAAAGGACACTCTCAACCCGTGGCGTTTCCTTTTTCCAGTGTTTTGCGTTCTTTGCGGCCAAAATCCTGACATATATGCAGGGAACGAAAACTTACATGTGGGGGGAATTAATTAATCTTCGCCAACACATAGAAAGTGGTAGAGTCTGATTTTCCCACCGTCACATCAGAAAGCCTTCAGTATCATGCAACCAAAGATCTCAGCCTTCCCCAAGTGTTTTCTCGAAGACATCGCCGGGGCGCGCACGATGACGGTGTTTGAATGGATCGAGATGGCTAAGCAGCTCGATGCCGATGGGCTTGAAATGTACGAAGGGTTCTTCACAAGCCTTGAGCCGGAATACATTGACAGTGTCGGCAAAGCAATTTCCGATGCAGGCTTTCTGATGCCGATGCTGTGTTGTTCGCCGGACTTTACGAATCCCGATGCCGAAGCTCGCAAACGCGCCGTGGATCATGAAGCGGCAATGATAGCCGTTACGCATCGATTGGGTGGAAAAGGCGCAGTATGTCGGGTGCTTAGCGGGCAGCGGTATCCGAACATCGATCGCAGGCAGGGCATTGAATGGGTTGTTGAATGCATAGAACAGGTGCTGCCGGTGGCTCGCGAATATGGCGTGATTCTGGGACTTGAAAATCATTATAAGGACGGATTCTGGACGTATCCTGAATTCGCTCAAAAGCAGGACGTGTTTCTGGAACTGCTGGCTGCGATTTCAGAACGGGAATTCTTCGGCGTGCAGTACGATCCGTCGAACGCTATTGTGGCAGGCGATGATCCGGTCGATCTGCTGCGACATGTTGCCGATCGCGTTGTCAGTATGCACGCGAGTGATCGTTATCTGGCGGAAGGAACAACGCTGCAGGATCTGCTGCAGAGTGACGGCACAATCGGCTATTCGTCCAACCTGCGGCATGGCGTCACGGGCAAGGGACTGAACGATTACGACGCCATTTTCAGTATTCTTGCTGAACAAAACTATCAGGGCTGGATCAGCATCGAAGACGGCATGAACGGCATGGGCGAGATGGCAGAATCTCTGGCGTTCCTGCGAATGATGGTGGCGAAATATTTTGGCGGAGCTCAGGCATGAGACGCATCAGAACAGCAATCATTGGGTGTGGAAAAATCGGCCACACGCATGCACTGGCTCTGAGTACACTCGGCGAGTCTGAATTGGTTGACGTGTGCGACGATCAGCTTTCGCGAGTCCAGGCATTCGCGGAACGATACGGCGGCGCGAAAGCGTTAGATTCTGTGCCGGACATGTTGAGCAGTCTCGACGTGGAAGCGGTGACGATCTGCACGCCGCATCCGTTGCACGAAGAACCGTGCGTACAGGCAGCGAAGGCCGGAGCGCATGTGTTGATCGAAAAGCCGATGGCGTCGTCGCTGGAAGCCTGTGACAGAATGCTGGAAGCTGCCCACAAGCACGGTATCAAGCTTGGTATCGGCAGCCAGAGGCGTTTGTTCGAACCTGTTCAGCGAATGAAAGCGGACATCAACGCGGGCAAAATCGGTACACCGATCCTTGGCACATTTTCAATGTTCAGCTGGCGCGATCAGGCTTATTACGAATTTGATCCCTGGCGAGGAAAGGGGGGCGACGGAAGGCGGTGGTGTGCTTGTGAATCAGTCGCCGCATCAGCTCGACATGCTGCAATGGTTGATGCGAGAAATCGATGAAGTATCGGGCTACCGGGCAAATCTGAATCATCCGTACATTGAAGTATTATCACCGGTTACAGATTCAGGACTTTCTTCGATCGATTATCGACAATCGCCCGCCGCTGGTGACTGGCGAAGAAGGTCGAATTGTTGTCGAAATGTTTACGGCGATTTATCGATCAAATGAACTCCGCAGACCTGTGCGATTTCCCTTGTGATTGTGATCGGTTTAACCCGACTCAAAGAGGAGGCGGGAGGCGGGGAGTCAGCACCTCCTCTTCGAGTCGGGTCAAACTACTATCAATACACGTGAGGCACCTTGCGGCTCATGAATGTCAGTAAATCGACAGCCTGCGGCAGAAAAATCCGGGGATTATTTGTAACCAGTAGTGGAATCTGGCACTGTACGGTTGTCGGATCAGCAATACTAACTCGGGAAATCGGTCGGATAGTGATTTTCAGCGTGATGGAGCGCTATCGGGTTCAAACTGTACCGCAGCCCCGCGATGAAGGATCGAAAGATGTCAGTCGGTAATGCAAACATTCAATCGACAAATTTCCCAACACGAGTGCTCTGGGGACTTTTGACGTTTATCTTCGTCTGTCCACAGATAACACAGGCTCAGGTCCTGCCAGCAAAGAACAATTCCGAGCCTACGGACGAACAGCAACGATTGCCTTCCGATCGCAAAATTTCTCAGCAGCTGCAGGAACTGGGGCGAATTATTCGAACCGGAAATTCTGGAAAGATTCGCGACGCATTAAAACTGCTGCGGGCCGCAGATCCTTCCTTGATGGTTCCTGATGGAAGCAAGACCTTTCGACCGGTTCACCGCGATCTGATCGAACGGATTCAATCTTTTCCGGCCGAACTGCAAGCTGAACTGCTGAACGAACCCGGAGCGACCTCGCGACTGCTGCAAGTATCGTACGAAGACAGTGGACCAGCGGGCTTAATCATTTTTCTGCATCGCTACGCTGGCAGTCGAGAATCGTTAAAAGCTCATCTGATGCTGGCCGCCATTCATCGGGATCGAGGGCATCGGCAGGCGACTTTGTACTGGCTTGATCCCGTTCTGCATTCCAGTGTGCCAGCAGAGCTGCGTGATAGTGCCCTCGCGATTCGCGATGAAGTGAATGCGGCCGCCAACATCACACAGTCTGCGGACAGCCATGAAGATTCGGAGTCAGAGCCAGCTGCTGCGGCCGAATCGAATGCTGAGGCAAGTAAAGAAAAAAATGCAGATCCTCAAGATATTGCAGGCATCGAAACCGCTGAAACTCATTCCGCAGCTGAGGCTGCCAATGCTGCGACTTCCGCCCCTGAAGCGATTTCGAAGCTAATAAAATCCGGACCAGTATGGCAGCAAAAACTGTATCTCAATTCGGTCGAACGACATGCGTCGCAGGATTTGGTGCGATTGCTGGCCGCTGATGGAGACAAGCAGGCGATCGCATGGATCGCGGGAGAACCCGTTGTGGATTCAAGTGCCATCTACGTGCGCTCGTCCGGCGGATTGCTGGCCTATGACAGAATCACCGGCAAATTGAAGTGGACGAGGCCTCTTGATCGACAGACCACACGTCGAACGGTCCCGGGGCGGATGCCGCTTCCGAATGCTGACGAACGATCCAGTGACGATCTGGATCGTTTACAGAATTCTCGTGAGATTCTAAGTCTTCATCGGGATGCAATTCCCGCCTGCATGACATCGGACGAATCGCGTTTGTTTGCGATCTGCGATTCTGGCGAGCCTGGCCCTGCGATGCCTGAATTTAGTCAGCCCTTTGGCGGGATGTTATCCGGTCGGAGTGATCTGGCGTCGCACCCGCCGCAGGAGCTGGTGGCGATCGAAAAAGAAACTGGTCGCAGACTTTGGTCTGTTGGCGGAGCACCATTGGAAGAACACTTCGGAAACGAACTGTCGCGAGCCTGGTTTGCCGGCGCGCCGACTGTATCGAGTGGCTTGTTATTCGGAATTGTTGAACACGACGACGCTCATTGGCTTGTCTGTCTGCGTTCGGAGACAGGAGAAGTCGTGTGGAAACTAATCCTCGCGTACCCGGAAGTGAATATCTTTCAGGATCCTGTTCGACAGCTGACATCTTCGCGACCGCTGGTGGCAGATGGTTTGATTTGGGCCAGCACAGCGGACGGCTGGTTGATGGCTGTTGATGCGTTGACTCACTCCGTTCTCTGGTCCCGCAACATGGTTTCGAAACCGCCCGATTCGACACAACGTCTCATGTTTCGTCGCGGTATGATTCAGACGCCACAACTGGATTCACTCAGCGAAACATGGCGACCTGCTGACATGCAACTGCTGCCGGATGCTCTGCTCGTCACTGGAAAAGCAAATCATCAGTTGCTGATCATCAATCCGTTAACCGGAGGCAACCCACTTCGCGTTGCACCGGATGGAGCAACTGTTGTTCTTGCTGCGGATAACGAATCTATTGTTGTGGCCGGTCCCAAAGTGATTCAACGACTGGCGCTCGACAATTTAAAAGTCGTCTGGAAAACGAAATTGGATTCAACAGGCGTCGTTCCCATCGGCCCTGGCGCAAGAGTGGACGACAATCTGCTGATTCCATTGTCCGATGGATCAATCCAGGTCATACGCTATGCAGACGGGAAATTGGCTGAAAATTTCGCAGCAATTCGACCAGCCTTCAGTGCCGGTGGCTTAAAGAGTCTGCCTGATGGTCTTGTGAGCTATGGCCTCGATCACGTGTGTGTGTTTTCTGCGAACGGCAACGCTGCTAAGACGCAGACAGAACCTCTGGAGCAGGCGCGTTTTCTTTTTGAAACGGCAAAATTTGCAGAGGCAGAAAAAATACTTATTGAGCTTCAACCGGCCGCCGAACAAATCGAAGTCGTTAATCGTTTGATGTTTCGAATCGCTGCCATTCGTACATTGAAGGAACCGGATCAGTGTGACGAACATTTGCAAACAGCCGCGCGATACGCTTCAACAGCAATAGACCGCGCTGTTATGGTGTGTCTGACGCTGGAAACGCAACCAAATATTACCAGTGATCAGGTGGTGGAGTTCCTCAAATCACCACAGACAGTATTAAATATCGCACTGCCTCAGATGGCACTTCTGAAGGAAATGCTGCTCCGGCCCACGGTGGACAGTTCCATCGTCAATCCTGACATGACATTGAAAACGTCGGCTCGAGTCACGCGACCTCTGCGACATCAGTTGTTGCAGATTCTGCAACAACACCTTCCGGACAACACAGTTCCGGATTTCGCTGTGTGGGCCTCCGCGTTGCAGGAAATCTCTGACACTGATTTGCTTTCAATTGAACAGAACAGCGAAATCCTCCGCGAAGAACTCATGCGCCGCGCGGATCTCGCCGTCCAGGAAGACAAACTTACTGAAACGGCATGGCATCTGTTGTTGCAGGCGCGTCGATGTGAAGACAACCGTCGATTGGCGACAGGAGATTCCGTTGATGCCGCCAAAAATGAAACACAGCCTCAGTCAGCTCGTGAGTTTGATGCAAGGTACAGTTCACTCGTCGATCGGTTCATCAATCAACTCGCTATCGCAGCGTCGCAGAAAGGTCATCCGTTGCGCCCACACCCCGCGGCGGTGAACCTGCTGGCCGTTGTGAAGAGCGAACTGTTTCCAGACGCTGCGAATGATCTGCTGCCAACACCGCAGGAAGTGCTGGCGCAGCAATGGTCGCAGTGGCAGGATACGCCGTATTCGGCGGTACCGATCCATCCCGTCGAGGGAAACATGATGACTCAATCAAACGAAGCAAAACTCACTCTCCGGTACCACGAAGATCCGTTCCTTAGCGCATGGCGATGGTCAACATTTCGGGAAACTTCGGTGCTGGCGATTCGCTCGCTGCTTCAGCCGAACGAACCCATGTGTACGATCGAAGGCGGAATATTTGACGCGATTTCACTGGGCAGTGCCGGATCTGTTGTGCGATTCGGAAGCGTCGTGATCGTTCAGAATTCCATGGGACTTTCGGCGGTCTCAATGATCGATCAGCGTGTGCTGTGGAGTCGCAGGATTCCTAATCAGTCGCCTCGAGCGATCTGGCAGTTGATGGCTCAGATGCATCTGTTCAATCGGTTCTCAACAGCCATGCCTGCCTGGCTGGAAGTTTACGGGCGAGATCTGCGAATCAGCGGTGGTAATAATCGCTGGATTTGCGTACAGACGCAGACAGGGGTTGAGATGATTGATCTGTTGACTGGCCAGAATCTTTGGTCGCTGCAGAATCCGCCCGATAATCGACACGTCTTTGCGACCGACTCAAGCGTGTTTGTCAGCAGGACTTCAATTTCTTCACCGGCCAACGACGATCCAGCCGTGACGTGCCTGAGTCAGGCTGCCGGAATAGAACGAAATTTGGCTATTTCGCAGGATGTCTTACGATACACGATAATGACGACGGGCAACGAACTTGTTGTTTGGGATGATTCTGTTCGATCAGGAGGTTCCATAGTGTTGAACTGGACAAACGCAGAAACCGGCGAAGTGCGCAGGTCTTTGGAATTGAAGGATATGCTGAAATGCCAATTTATGGATATTCGTACGCTGGCGGCAGTGACAAAAAAAGGTACGTTTGAAATCATTGATCTGGTAACTGCTGATAAAACAAATGTCCAGCTTGCGGCTGCTGAAGAGACTGATGCGGTCAATCAGATGATGAAAGACTTTTACTCCAAAGCCATCATCATTGCTGATCCTGCAAACTACTACGTGTTTGCAATTCCGGGAGTTCAAGGGGGACAAGTTCAGATGATGCTCGGTTCGATGGGCGATGTTTATCCGATTGGTAAGGAGCTCAGGGCGATCGATCGAGTAACCGGCAACACTCGCTGGACCTTAAATACAGATGACAACACCAGCGCGTTGTTCGATGTGACGGGCGATCCAGTGCTGCTGCTGGTGAATTTCTCGACTCGAAAAAAACCTGCAAATGTTCTGGGTGGCTTGGTGATTCCGGGCCTTGCAGCTGCAAATCAAAATCAAACTTTGGTGACAGCGTACTCCAGAATCAGCGGCGAAAAATTATTCCAGCACAATGTGGTGTCTCGTTTTCCGAGTATGAATCTGGAATTCAAGGTGACTCCACAGAAGCATCTTGACCTGCGAGCTTTTGGCAGTCGCATTCGTTTTGTGCCCCACGCATCGCCGAAGCCCTGAACATCAAATCGCGTTCGTAGGACGGGTCTCCAGACCCGTCCTGACACGAAAAGGAAGTTGGGTACGTCAGGACAGAACTCGAGTTCCGTCCTGCATTTTTTAAAAACTCGGCTTTTCTGCGCGAAAGTAATCGCTGTTTCCTCATGATTCCTTCAAATATTTGCAGATTGCCGGGTTTTCGGCAGGATTTGGTAAGTGACAGGTTCTCGTGGGGTTGAAGTCCGCTGAGCGTTTGCTGTAGTACGCGCATACGCACGCGGTGCGTGCAGAAAACTGGCCGAAACAGAACATCGCCAACCCGGTTATTTCGGCAGGTTACAGACACTGTGAAATTGAAATATCAGGATTTCGGATCATCCGCATGCAGCGCATCTTTATCTCAGGGATTGGTGTCGTCAGTTGTCTTGGAAACGACCGGCAGACGTTCTGGAAGAATCTTAAAACATCGCAGTGTGGTATCGACCGCCTGACCGAACACGACATTCGTGACATGGAAGTTGTCATCGGTGGCGAAGTTCGCAACCTGAACAACGCGCGTATCAACGTCAACGATCTTGTTTCGACTCGCAAAATGGATCGCGCCAGTCAGTTCGCTGTTCATGCAGCTCACGAAGCTCTGCAGGATGCGGGCCTGCCGACTGTCGATATCGGTGAAAATGCCGCCGTCATTATTGGTGCAGGTCTGGCCGGCCTGGAGACTTATGAAACTCAGATGGAGAAACTGCTGACCAAAGGCCCTTCGCGAGTCAGCCCGTTCACAATTCCAATGTTGATGCCCAACGCTCCTCCGGGAAATATCAGCCTGGCATTTGGAGTGCGCGGCACGTGCTACACAACCAGCAGCGCGTGTTCATCATCCGGACATGCCATGATCGATGCGATGGAATACCTGCGTCGCGGGGATGCGGACTTTGTGATCACCGGCGGCACAGAAGCGTCGTTGACTCGACTGGGGATTTCATCGTTCGTCAACATGAAGGCGATGAATAAGACGATGAATGAACGTCCGAAAGAATCTATGCGTCCGTTCGATGCTGATCGTGGCGGATTCATTATGGCTGAAGGTGCTTCGGTTTTGATCTTTGAAACGGAAGATCATTTGCGAAAACGTGGCGGCAAAGCCTGGGCGGAGGTGCTTTCCGGTCGTTCGACAACCGATGCTTATCATCTTGTGCAGCCGGATCCGGAAGGACGCCAGGCCATCAAAGCTATCAATTCTGCTTTACAGAAAGCCGGTTTGAATCCTGCTGAGATCGCAGACAATGTCTACGTCAACGCTCATGGAACAAGTACAGTCTACAACGATTCGATGGAGACCGTGGCGTTGAAATCTGTCTTTGGTGATGACGCACGTCGGCTGCATATCAGTTCCATAAAAAGTATGCTGGGGCACATGATCGGTGCAGCCTGTGCGATTGAAATGTCGGCATGTGCCCTCGCCTTGACGACGGGGATTTTGCCGCCAACAATCAACTATGACACACCCGATCCTGCGTGCGACCTGAACTACATTCCAAATAAGGCCATTCAAAAGCAGGTGAAGTACGCAATCAATAACAGCTTTGGGTTTGGTGGTCACAATGTTTCGCTGGTCGTCGCACGCATTGACGATCCATCGCTGATGCGAAGCGCGGATACAATCTGATTGGTGTCGGATGAACTGCGCGGGATGTATTTGCCGGATCGAGCTTAAGTAGCGAGGCACTCCGTTTCAAACCATTGTACCTCGATAAAAAAATCAAAGACCGAACATTGGCGGCTCAGGCCGCTACGCTGATGGACAACGGAATATGGAGTGGCGATCGCCCTTCTTCTGGATTCTTAGTGTTGTTCTACTGATGGTGTCCATTACAGGCATCCGCGCAGCAACCTGCGGTGCAGGATGGCGTGCATGGATTTGCTACCAGATCGCTGCGGTTCACGGACTGCTGTTCGCACACTGCAGGACAGTCAACGCTTGTCCGTTTCCAGAATCCGGCCCCGCGATCATCGTGGCGAATCATACCAGTCCTGTCGATCCTGTTCTGATCTGGCGTCGACATTTCGCTGGTTTCAAAAAGCCGCATTTGCGAGTCATCGGTTTTCTGATGGCACGCGAATTCTATGAATTACGCGGTGTGATCAATTGGGTGTGTCGAGCGATGGAAAGCATTCCTGTCGAACGCAGTGGTCGGGATATGAAACCGATTCGTGAGGCTCTGAAGAGGCTGGAGGCCGGTCATCTGCTGGGATTATTCCCTGAAGGTCGATTGAACGTGGAAAGTCCTGACCAGCGTCTTCTGCATGGTGGCAGCGGCGTTGCATGGCTGGCGATCAAGTCCAAAGTTCCCGTGATTCCGGTTTTCATTCAAAACTCGCCGCGAGCAAAGTCCATGATTGCAGCGTTCTTCAAACGAACGCACGCGACATTGATCTATGGTGAACCGATTGATCTGTCGGCATGGCACGAAAAAAAGCCGGGGCACGCTGAGCTGCAGGAGGTTACGGATTTGATCATGATGAAACTCGCGCAGCTTGGTGGTTTGGAATTCACACCGACTGCGGAAGTGGAATCGCACGGAAATTAGTTGGATGGATTTCACAAGGCGAGCGGCAGCAACAAACTTACTGAACCCCATTGACTTGAGCCTGAGGCGCTAGCCGATTTTTTCTGTCAAATCGGCTAGCGCCTCAGGCTCAACGGGGACTTTTCATTCTGCTGCTCGCCTAAGCCCGTGCCACTGCCGACCTGAAGCAGCGCACTCACTGAAGCATGACACTGCAGCGTTGCAAAGCGGCAAAATCTGCCGAACGCCTCCCCGTGACGGCAGATCAACACAACAGGTTCCAGATGCGGTCAATATTTGATCAGCGTCAACCACAACCGCAGACCAGCGGATCGCAAACTGCGATGGACCCACGGACGCATTGCAGATATCACAACGCCGACAAAGTATTCAATCACACAGCATCGCCCGTTCATGCGCTGTGTTCGATAATCGAAATTGCAGGCTCGCTACAGGAAGTCGCTAGTGTCAGCAAATTATTCTCCAAATGAAGCTACCTCTTTCGATACCGCCATTGTGCGTGCTGAGAGAGTTCAAAAGCGATCCGTTGCGACCGTCGGAATGATGCTCGGTATTGCAGCCACGGTTGTGTTCTACATTGTGGCTCCGATGATCGCTCGGTATTTTCCAGGTTGGCCTGAGTTTGTTCAGCGCTATTTCTGCGGCCACCCGATTGAATATGTGACATCGGGTTTGTTTTTTGTCGGTATGGGTATTCTACTCGTCAAATGGCAGCAGCTTCCGACAGAACGCATGGTCATTTCCAACGTCAAGTCACTGGCAACGAGTGCTGACTGGACCAGCGAAGATTCAGCATCCGGTGCCGTGCAGACTTTGAACGAATGGCAAGCCGCTTCGCATCAAGAATCCTGGCGATCAACGGCTATGTGGAATCGCGTGCAGGATGTGTTGCATTATGTCAACGCGGGCAGAAACAATGGCCTGGAAGATCATCTGAAATATCTGGCGGATCTCTCCGTCGATCGTCTCATTCAAAGCTATTCACTGATCAGAACAGTCACCTGGGCCGTTCCAATCATGGGGTTCCTTGGAACCGTGATTGGCATCACAATGGCGATCGCGAACGTAACACCCGAGCAACTGGATTCATCGCTGCCGGAAGTCACTGCGGGCCTTGCTGTGGCATTTGATACCACAGCTCAGGCGTTGACGATGTCGATGCTGCTGGTGTTCGCGACGTTTCTGGTGGAACGCGATGAGCAGGCAATCATGAACGACGTGGAACAATTCGGAATCGATTCGCTGGTCCCGTATTTCAGTACCAGTGAAACGCCCGCAAATACTGCACAAACGATGACCGGTTTGCCTGCGTTAGCGAGCTGGACGACTGAGATACTTTCGCAGCAAACGGATTCCTGGCAGCGGCATCTGGCGGCGATGCAATCGGGCTGGGCAGAAACTCTGTCCGGTCAAACGGATTCATTGGCGCAGGCATTGACGGACGAAACCGCAGCAACGCTGAAGTCCCATCGCGACGCCGCAGACAGTTCACGCGATCAATACGCGGCGACGCTGCAGCACAGTTCGCAAATGTTTGTTCAGCAAATGCAGCAGACAATGATGACCTTCATCGATCGCGTTGATCTCTGGCAAAATGCCATGCGGGAAAGTTCGATTGCGGCCGCGGGACAAGCGGAAGAGTTACATCGTCTGGGGCGCACAATGCTGCAATTGACGGAAGCAGAACAGAAACTTGCTCAGCTTCAACAGAGCCTGGATGACAACCTGCAGACGCTGCAGATGGTGAGTACACTGGAACAGACTGTGCAAAGTCTCAATGCTGCCGTGAGTATTCTGACGTCGAAGACTTCAATGCGAGTGGCTGCGTGACAAGGCGACGGCCTCAAACTTCAATCTCACTGTTCCCCTTTCTGGCCGTACTGGTCTGTGCAATGGGGTCGCTGATTTTGTTGCTGTTGGTGATGACTCGCAAGATCCGTCACGAACAAACCGGCAGTGACTTGCCAGCTGCTGTTGTCGATGCGCCGGCTGAGAAGTTTCCGGACCGCAGCAAGGAAATATCGGCGATGGAAACTGACCAGAACGCCATCCAACTGAACATTTCCAGTTTGCAGCAGCAGGCGAGCGAACTTCAACAATCCGTCGATGCTCAGCAGCTGGTCGTCGATGGACTCCGCGGTCAATTTACTGAACTGGAAGGCGCGCTGCTGGCCGAGACAACGACATCTGACAAAACAGACGTCAAAGATCTGCAGTATCGCATATCGAATCTCCGCCAGAAGCAGGTGGTCCTGCGGCAGCGTCTGGATGAACACGAAAAGCAATTGCTTGCCAAACAGTTGCGACTCAAAGCTGTAACTCAGGCCACAGCTACAGCCGAATTGAAGCGGCAGCGAGTGAACTCCGCCATCATCGCGCTGCGCCAACTGGTTCAGAAGGCTCAACAGGCTTCCGCGACTGTTGGAACGGAAACAGTTGTTGAGTTTTCCAACACAACAGGCACGACACGAACTCCGATCATCGTCGAAGTCACGAAAGAGGGGTACAAGTTTCAGCCATCCGGGATCCTGATTAAGCCAGCAGATATGGAAGGTTTCCCGATCAGCGACACGCCATTGATGGCCGCCATTCTGGCAGTGCATCGTGAGCGAGCAAAGAGTTCGCTCACATCGCAGCCTTATGTTCTGTTGCTTGTGCGACCTACCGGAAGTGAGGCGTTTTATCCGGCGCAGGGCATTCTGGCGAACGAAAAGATTCACTTCGGATATGAATTGCTTGATGCGAAAGAACAGATCGCAGCCGGTGAATCCGCTCCCACTGAAATCGCGGCAGCAGAAACGGCACTCGACGAAGCGTACCGTCGGCGTGAAAAAATTTACGCCAATTTGCGATTCAAGGCACAAGGCGTCCCACAACCCCGCACATCGGCGCCACCCGATCCGACACGCCGCGGTTTAGCAATTGGACCAGATGGAACAGTGAGATCCGAATCCAGTGCGTTGGCGCAGCAGCCAAGTCGTCGCAACTACGCTGGGGGTGTCGCACCGCCTCCGGGATTCTATGAACGTCGCGAGGCTGCAAAGGCGGCGGAACTGGCCAAGGCCGCTCGCCAGCAAAATCAGGGTGGATTCAGGTCACAGGAATCGCCAAACGAAACCGTCGTCGATCAGTTCGCTCAGCACTATGCTCAAAGCGCCGCCACGGCCGGAACGCCTGTAGGCGGAATACCGCAAACCAACAACAATGGATTGCGAACCGCCAATGCAGAAAACGCAGTCACTGCCGGTGAATCGGCATTGGCGGACAATATGTCGCCGAGCCCAACATTGCCGGAAACTGCATCACCTGGCACAGCATCGCCGCCGACCAACGGCGCGCCGCCAGTTTCGGCACCTGAATACGGATCACACGATCGCGCCGAAGATCTGCTGTTCGCAAATGAACCGCGTCCACTGGTTCCTAAATCAACGTCCACATCGACCAAAACCGCGAATGGACCAACTCCGGTCACCGCTGAGGAACAATTTGCCGCGATGATGTCAGGAGGCACGCCTTCCGATGGTGCTCAATCCGCCGCAACTGCACAACTTCAAGCGCCTTCGAAAGGCAATAAAACCGGATCACCTTCGTTTGCTGGCGAACAACCAGGCAGCGGCCAGGTGAATCCGATCCTTGATGTTTCGAACATCGACAAAGACCTGCTCAGTCGCCTGCCATCAACGAAGAATGCATCGAAAATTTACGCAACGCCGGTCGGTGTTACCGTGTTTCTGGATGGCCATCACATGACTGTTGGGCAACAGCCGGCGATCCCGGTGACTCAGGATTCACTCAACGAAGCACTGACCGAATTATTGAAGAATGTTGAAACCGAAGTGTCCGACGCGAAGAAAACACCGCACGAAGAAATGATGCCTGTTGTCAAATTCATCGTCAGTCCCGGTGGAGAACGCTGGCGCATTCCGTTGTCCGGTTCTCTGAAGCATCTGGGAATTCCTAACGCGAGTGTCTATAATCTGACGCCACATATTGAGACAGCGTCGGAACCGGGAAGGGCGAGCTTCTAATGGGACGCAGAGCACACAAGGCCGAACTTGAATTCGGGTCCGACTCCTTTCTGGACGTAATTTGCAACATCGTCGGCATTTTGATCATCTTGATTGTTGTTGTCGCCGTGAAAGTCGAACGACAGCCGCTGGCTCAGGCGGAAGCATTAGAAAACGCTGTGCTGGCTGAGCCCGTAATTCCGGATCGAGAAGCCGAATACGCTCAGCGGCAAACAGAACTCGACGATCTGAAACAGCAGCAAATTCGCGCGGCCGCACGATTGCAGGAGTTGTCGGATCGCAAAGAATCGCTGACGCTCGAACACAGCCGTGTTGTCCTGGAAATCAACGCTCTGCAGGACCAGCTGGCAGAACAGAATGTTGACGCGAAACGGCATAAGGCCGTGCTGACCGAAGCCGAAGAGGAAGCCGAGAAACTGTCCGCCGACGTGAATCGACTGCTGAACATTCTGGCGGGAAAAGAGAAAGCTCTGAAGAACGCCATCACCGTGATTCAACAGGAAGAAGAAGTCGCGGTTGCAGCTGAAGAAAAACTGCGTCAGTCAATCGTCGAGACGACTCGGTTGCAGGAAGTGTTGGAGGATACTCCGAAGCCAGCAGACAACAGCCCGCGACTTGTGCACCGCATCATGCCAGTCAGCCGCAGAACAGACGGCAAGGAAGTGATGTTCCGATTGTCCGAAGGCAAAGTCAGCGAAGTGCCCATTCATGAACTGATGGAACAAGCTGTCGATCGAATCAAGAAACGTATCTCGATGCTGCAGCGAACTGGCCGACTGGAAGATGTTGTTGGTCCGCTCGGCGGTTACAAGATGTCATTCGCCATCGAAATTAATGCGTTCAATTCGCTGGAGTATCTGCAATATGGTGGCGACGGCAGTAAATTCAATTCGTTTACTCAGGTCGTCATTCCTGACGAAACGCTGATCGCCGAGCCTGCAGAAGTCGCAGTGCGGCCTGGCTCTGCTTTTCGCCAGAAACTGGATTCCATGCCCGTCGATAGTGCGGTAACGATTGTGGTTTATGAGGATTCGTTCAAGGAATTCACGTTGCTCCGCGAAGTCGTCCACGGCCTGCAAATCCGCGTCGCCGCACGACCACTTCCGGTTGGCACCAGTATCACGATCAGCGCCAACGGGAGTGCTTCGCGAGCGCAGTAGGGCACGGAACGACGTGATCTGCCAGCCCAGGCATCCATCGTCAATTTCTGATTGTGACGAAGCACCATTACGCGGTCATTGCGTTGGAAATCTGTTAAGCTCGGGCAGCGTTAAGCCGTTGGCAAGGTGCATTTCACGTCTTCTAAAAGAGAGTATCGCTCGTCATGACTCAGCTTCCGGATCCATTGCAACATCGCACCGCTGATCATTCTGTTCACGACTTGTTCCTGCAGCGTTGGTCGCCGCGGGCGATGTCGGGGGAATCAATTCCGCATGCCGAACTTCAGAGCCTGCTGGAAGCCGCGCGATGGGCTCCTTCGACTTACAATGAGCAGGAATGGCGATTTCTTTATGCGCCACGTGAAAGCAAGCACTGGAAGACGTTTTTTGATCTGCTGATGAAACCGAATCAGGCATGGTGTGACAAAGCGGCTGTTCTGCTAGTGGTGCTGTCACACAAGGTGTTCAGCAAAAACGGAAACCCAAATGCTGTACACTCGTTTGATTCAGGTGCAGCATTTCAGAATTTTTGTTTGCAGGGAACCCATATGGGTTTGGTTGTGCATGGAATGGGCGGCTTCGATCGCAATGTGGCAAGGACCACATTGGATGTTCCAGTTGACTATGCCGTTGAGGCGATGATTGCCGTCGGTCGCCCTGGAAAGATTGAAGACCTGCCCGCAGAATTACGTGAGCGAGAGATTCCGACGGGCCGCAATCCCATTGAGGCATTTTCCTGCGAAGGCCCTTTCGCGCTTTGAAATTCATCTGCGATTTTTAGTCGTGTGGTATTGGTTAATGGTGTGACATTGGGCCGAAGGTGGCTGGCTTTGGACCTTTCGGCTGCAGAGCAAGTCTTTAAACCTGCCCCGCACCCAGCGATCGATGCCACTCGTTTTAACAAAAAAATAGCAGGCACACTCCGTGCGCCGTCCGCCAATTCGGATGTTTTCAAGGCCTTCGGCACCTGGAAAGTGCCTTTTACTTTCTAAATCGAGTGCCATCGAGTTGGCACTATCGGATTTCACGGATACTGGCATCAAAACTCAGGATTTTTGATAATTGCTTCGATGACCAACAGGATATGTTCGTCAGTCTTGTCCTTTGTGATGCGAATCCGCGTGTTCGCTGGCAGTTCGACGGCCTTGCATGCTTTTCCGTCACAACTGACTTTGGTGTCTTTCGTTATGATGAAAGAATGGGTTTTCGCGTCATCGGCGGTCATCACCAGACTTTGATCATGGGCTGAGACAATTTTACCTTCCTGCATGTATTCAAACAGCCGATTTTTGTTGATCGCGTCGATGCTGATTGCTGACACATCCGCACTTGTCTTTGTCATCACTCGGGCCTTAAGTCCTGATTTCAGATCCAGCGGCCGGCAGGCTTTACCGTCCAGGCTGAGTTGCGTCTTTTCAGTGATATCATAGGTATGCTCTTTTCCGGCCGTATCCTTCAGAACCAGCTGACTTGTCGTGATGATGAGAATAGTCCCGTCCTGCAGGATCTCCTTCGCCGGTTCCACGGCGGATGCTGTCGCCGTCAATGACAATAGCGCGGTGAGCGTAAGGCTGAGCATATGTCGTGTGTTATCCATGGTTCGCGATCTTTTTAAAACGTGATACATTCGGATCCAGTTGATAAATAAAAAAAGCCCCACCACAGACTGGCGGGGCTAAAGCTGAAATCACAATTCGATTGCAACAGAGTTCAGAATCCGAAGTACATGCCAGCGCTATTCGGACCCATGTACCCGCCATTGCCGTAGTTGTACATATTTTCTCCCGTGGTTTAAAGATGTCGGCGACGCAGTTCACTTCTCTTCTGCACCATCGCCAAGTGAAGCGGTATGTTTCAGGTGCCATAGAAATTTAAAGTTCACTTGCAGGCGTCACTATTCTGTTTTTGACTCAATTTTCTTGAGGCTAGCCTGTTCTTTTGCCAGTTCGGCCTTCGCTTCGATCACGTCGGACTGTTCTTTTTGCTCAGCTTTTTTCGCGTCGTCCAGTTCTGTTTGCAGCTTCGCACGGCTGTCGTCGTTGGCATCCTTCAACCGTGACTCGGCAGCAGCAACTTCTGCAGTTGCGTCAGACAACTGTTGCTCTTGTTTTGACAATTTTTCTTCGCATTTTTCTACGCGATCCTGACCGTCTTCGATGGCCTTTTGCGTGGTTTCTGTAAGCTCGCGTTTCGCGTCCGCGACCTTTTCATCAGCGGCCGTCTTCGCATCCACGATTTCTTTTTCGCGAACGACCTCCGCTTCGGTGAGTTCCTTCTCTCCGTGGCGAACGGCTTTGTCTAAATCTGCACGCTCTTCGGCGACGGTAGATTTACCGTCCCTTAAGGCTTCTTGGATGTCTCTGCTTTCTGCAGCAATGTCATCCTGTACGACCTTGCGAGTTTCATGAATGCCGTCTACCCCGTCCTGCCTGGCATCCGTCACCATCTGGTCCGCGTCAAGCTGAGCTTCCTGGTAGTTCGATTCTGCCTTCTGAACATCTTCCGGACCGGTGTTGCAACCGACGCAGATTCCAATCAATGTGAACGTTGGAACCAATAGTGCTTTGTTCATCTCAATACCCCTTGAAATTTGTGGAAACAGGTTCCAGCGATCGTAGAAAATCGAACCTGCCAACGGCTGGACCCGACGTGTTAGTTGACGTTGATTCTTCGGCCACTCAGAAGCGAAATAATCGCAAGTACAAGGAACACAAAGAAGAAAATCTTTGCCGCTCCATATGCCATGCCTCCGACGAGACCAAATCCCAATGCCCCAGCGATCAATGCGATCACCAAAAACGTAATTGCATAACCCAACATAACTCTGCTCCTCAACTTGAATAGCCACAGTTGAAGAAGTGAACGTTCACCTCTTCCAATCCGATGAATATGTCATAAGCACGATGCGTGCCAATCTCTGAAATGGTTCAACTGCACTAAAAAACGCGGAGCGTTCATACGCGGATTGTTTTTTGTGAGGATGATCAGGTTGAACAGCGTTCAGAGCGACTGATAATCGATCGTTGTTGGCAATCGACGCGATGTCACAAACATCAGGTTGCT
>Ga0335394_10002899_pt1 | contig 19403 bp, 17 predicted proteins | sample MAT03_FD_205741 | JGI IMG/M metagenome (GOLD analysis project Ga0335394, IMG submission 205741) | Freshwater microbial communities from Lake Fryxell liftoff mats and glacier meltwater in Antarctica - MAT-03 (spades assembly) (version 2) ... | reverse complement strand
TGACAGGGAGGCGTCCTATTGATCATGGCTACCGCTATAGAACCCATTTGACATCTAATTAGAATTGAGATTTAGGGCGATTTTTGGGCAGTAGGGGCGAAGCATTTGCATCAATATTCTGGCAACGCAGCCTCAATTCGAGTGCAAATGCTTCGCCCCTACAGAATATTCGCGATCACCGGAAAGATGTCAAATGAGTTCTATAAACAGGAAAAAATAGAAGATTCTCAACCCTTATGTAGTTCTCGACTCCCGGTAGTCCTAAATTGGTAAGGATTTTTTGATGGGCGGGCGAAGCCCGCCCATCAAAAAATCCTTACATCAATACCACTACCGACTACCCGATTAAGATACTAGAGAATTCAGCGAATTACAAAGAAAGTCTTTATGGCGATCGCAATCTTTACCCACCGAGCTGCGAAATACTGCAAGATAAGCCGATAGAATTAACTTATTCAGCAATGTTTGTGATGCTATGATCCAGGCAAATGAAAGTACTCCGATTGTTTTCGACAATCTTGACCAAGAAATTATTGGCTTGCTGAAGCTAGATGGGCGCATTGCCTTTACTGAAATCGCCAAGCGGTTGAATATTCCCGAAGCAACTGCACGCTACCGGGTACAGCGATTGTTACAGTCGGGTGCAATTCAAATCCATGCATGGCTCAATCCTGAAAAGCTAGGGACACCGCACGTTGTTATTATTCGGTTGATTGCAGAAAACACCCGGATTGAACCCATTGCTGAAGCATTGGCCAGAATGACAGAAGTCCAGTTTGTGTCCATTACAACTGGGCAATACAACATTGTGGCCGATGTTTATTTTGGTGCCCACGATGAGCTACTGGCATTGTTTGCCAAGATTCAGCAAATACCGGGCATTATTAGCTACGACTCTCAGGTAGTACTGAAACTGTTGAAGGCAGAGTATCAATATCGGTTCAGTGAGGGGTTGGTCAAGCCGGAGTAGGGCTGCTAGCTAAAGCTGTTGTGTGATTATTAAAATTGCAGTAGTCCTAAGCACGTCACGATTTTCCAGATCTGAGTCTTTTCCTAGCTGCAAAAAACCATGACATCAATACCGCCACCAAATCGCAACTCAACCTGTTTTATTCACGAATAACGTAAGTTGAGCTGAAGGAATACGTCTATGAAACAAGTCAGCGCTAAAAAATTGCTGAATTCAGCAATTTTTAACTTTGAAGTGTTTCCTATAGTACATATTTAAGCGATCGCCCCATATATGCTTAAAGTAGAACGTTTTTTAACCAAATTTGGTGTTGCTGATTTCATGTACGATTCTTTTTGGGTAGTCTTAAATTGGTAAGGGCGCAGAGCGTTCCTTGCAAAAAAAATTCATATCTAGATTAAGCAGTGCCCCAAATTTTACGTTAATCACTTTAAAAAATGAGTTTGGCGGAGAATGAGTTTGGCAGAGAGGCACATGTCTCTCTGCCAAACTCATCCTTAATTATGGCCTTACATCTTACGCCTTCATTAGGAATAACGATTCAAACTGACGAGCAAAGACTATGAACGCAACCCCCAACTTCAGTTTTTACATTAATCAACGCACTCACTGGACGAGCCGACTGATTAACGGATTGGCGATCGCCTATGTGCTTTTAGGCTACGGGTTTGCCGTTTTTTGCATTGCTCAGCCGACGGGATGGATCAATCTGGTGGGAGTTGTGCTGCTGATTCATACCCTGGTTTGGGCAGCTTATTTTGTGCACGAGTTTGTTCACAGCACAATTTTTCGCCAACCTAGTTGGAACGCTGCCTTTGGTCAGATCATGTTGTTCATCACTGGCTCGTGCTACAGCGACTATCGAGATATTGCCAGTAATCACCTAGCGCATCACAAAAATCGGGCTGACTTTTCCGTTTTTTCCCTTCCCGACTTTTTGCGATCGCTACCTAAACCGCTATTGCAGCTTATTGTTGCTCTAGAGTGGCTTTACTTTCCGGTAATCAACTTCATGTTCCGCTGGCTAAATGCACTTTCGCCCTTTTTGGGACAGTCTCGTCGCGATGAGCGCTGGCGCAATGCCACTTTGCTTTTACTGCGAGGTAGTTTGTTTACGGCATTTGCTTTCTACTCCCTAAAGGCAGTCTTACTCTACTTCTTTGCTTACATTTGCTTCATCAACATTCTGCGATTTGTCGATTGCTTTCAGCACACTTACACTGTTTTTCAGCTCGGTCAGCCGCTGCCTCACTATACGCTTGAGCATGAAGAAGCTAATACTTTTTCTAACTTAGTCTCGCGCCAGTGGTCTTGGCTAAATTTACTGCTGCTAAATTTTTCGTATCACAATGCTCATCACCGAGTAATTCGCTGCCCCTGGCACTTGCTACCGCAGCTAGATGCTGAACTGTACCCTCGCGATTATCGGCAGTATGTCACGCTCGGAAGCCTAGTCAGCAACTATCACCGATTTCGAGTCCACCGTTTATTTAACGGTCAAGGCGTAGTAGCAGAGGCAGAAAACGGGCTGGACTTAGATCAGTTTGTCGGAGCCGTCGGCGTTTCATTCTTGTTCTCACGCGAACCTCTAGATTGGCTAAAGCTGCCCGAAGCTGATGGGACTACAATCCCTTCTGCTTAGGAGCTACCGTGTATACACAAGTTCTGAAACTGTGTTAAGACGTTTGGCTTCCGAGCCAACAGCCTTGGGGGGTTCCCCCAACCCCCTCCGCAAGGCCGCATCGGTAAGCATCAAAGGTCGCTGGGAACTCTACGCATTGTAAAGATAGCAAAGGGCGATCGCCTTTGGCTCTCTCCCGTATCCCCTAACTTAGCAGCAATGCGTAACGTTACCAATAACTGATCTCATCCCTCCGAAACCTGATCGGAGGGGGTTTGGGGGACAAGGGCTGTCCCCCAATGAGGGGGTTTGGGGGAGAAACTCCCCCAAGGCTGTTGGTTTGCCCCCTTCAACCAAAGGAAAAGCGAGTTGTTTACACACAGTAGGATTAGGATTACAAGTTAATTAGCCTGTAATCTTTTTTTGGACGTGCCGCGCTCCGCGCGGCACGTCCAAAAAAAGATTAGGTTTTATTTTGTACGCAATCCTTAGGAGCCATCGGTGGAGATATCAATGCATCCTTTGATGATCAGTTCTCTGAGCTGGGTAGAGTATCGAGAACGGATTCGCGATTCCCAGGCGATCGTTTTTATCCCCTGCGGTGCCCTAGAGCAGCATGGGCCACATTTACCATTAGGAACCGATGCGCTGCTTAGTACGGCGGTGGCTCAAAGCGTAGCTGAGCGAGTGAATGGCATTGTTGCACCCACCTTTAGCTATGGCTACAAATCTCAGCCTAAGTCGGGGGGTGGGCAGCATTTTCCAGGAACCACAAGCTTAGATGGCAACAGCTTGAGTCAGATGATGCGCGATGTGGTGCGAGAATTGGCTCGACAGGGTGCCAATAAAATTGTTGTTGTCGATGGACATTACGAAAACCAGTGGTTTTTGACTGAGGGGATTGAGCTGGCATTGCGAGATGTTGGTGGCTCCGCTGGTCTACGGGTGATGCGATTGGAATATTGGGACTTTTTTACAGAGACCGTGCTAGGAAAAGTATTTCCAGACGGGTTTCCGGGCTATGCGCTAGAACATGCAGCCGTAATCGAAACGTCTCTGATGCTGCATTATTACCCTGGTTTAGTGCGGTTGGATTTGATTCCAGACGACAAGCCTGCGGACTTCCCACCCTATGATATGTTTCCGCATCATCCGGAATGGGTGCCCGCTTCAGGCGTGTTGTCTTCGGCCAAGGCGGCAACCTTGGAGAAGGGAGTTTTGATGGCGGCTCAAGTGGCAGATAGCATTGCTGCTGCGGTTACCCATGAGTTTCAGGAAGAGCATTGATTGCGGTGATGAACGCTTGCGACGTGGCAACCGTGCCAAAAATTCCTCCCTCCATCTTCACCATTTCGATCGCCGCCAAATGAAGCTGATAGTCGCTCTCAGCGCAGCAGTCTTCTAACAGCAGCGTATCGTAGCCGCGATCGCTTGCTTCTCGCAGAGTGGAATGCACACAAACTGCTGTAGTGACACCACACAACACCACATTCGCAATACCTTGCTGTCTCAGCAGGTGATCTAAATCGGTTGCGTAAAAGGCACCGTTTCCCGGTTTGTCAATCACAGGTTCACCCGGCAACGGTGTCAGTTCTGGAATGATATTCCAGCCCGGTTGCCCTCTAACAAGCAGCCGCCCCATCGGTCCCTGACTGCCAATTTCAGCACCTGCCTGTTGATTTCTCCACCGTTTTGTAGCGGGCAAATCGAGCAAGTCTTCGCGGTGTCCTTCGCGGGTAAAAAAGATAGAGAAATTTCGCGATCGCGCAGCGGCTAAAACCGCCTGTAGAGGGGCGATCGGTGCTCGTGTCAGCGACACATCGTATCCCTTTTTGGCCAGGAACCCATCTGGGCTGCAAAAGTCAGCCTGCATATCAATGATGATGATTGCCGTATTCGCCGGAGTTAGATTACCGTTGAACGGATAGGGATGCGGATCTGCCTGTACAAACGTCATAGGGTGTTTCTAGTTGTGTTAGCAAACTACATTGGGTTATGGAAACGCGAATCGATTCAATTAGGTGACGCAGCACCCTACGAAGATACGCTCGTCCTCTGGCTTCAGGCTGAAACGTATTTTGCTGATATTCGGATTCCGTTGAATCAGCCCTGTCTGCTGCCGCATCAGACTTTAATGGATTTAGAGTCAGCCGAACTGGTCAAGTTTGCCACGTTTAATGCATTTGCAGGCACCATAGATGCCACTGAACGCTGGATTCGCTGGAATCGCACCATTGACTTTAAGCCGAATCCGAGTCGAATTGATCAGGGCAGCGTTCATTTTGAGGGTCAAAACCTGATTGAAATTGGTGAATTTGAGCTAGACGATACAATTCAGCGGTATTTAGAGGTGTGGGTGCCACAGTCTCATGATGTCAGCGATCGCCTGGTGTTAGAACTGGCTCAAGAACTGAATGTTACAACTCAAACCGTGACGCATCCCAAGGCGCTGTGGGTAACTGTAGGAGAACACTTTATTCGCATCTATGACGATCGCTTTTATCCGCCAGATTTTGCTACACCCAGCAACGTTGCGGGTACAGCACTGAAACACTTAATGCAATTCCAGGCCGATTATGGCAATCGTCACGGCGACACACCTTGGCAAATTGTTTTGTCCAATGACCCAAGTCGAATTGGCAGCACATTACAGACAAAGACAAACTACCGTGCCCGGTGGCTAAACGACATCTTAATTGAGAGCTGGACAACCAGTACTGGAGACACGTTAGAACACCAGTGGCATGTGCGCGAGTCTACAGGAGATCTGGAATCAAATTTCCCACCTTCTCTTGTACAAGAGCCGTAATTTGGCGATCGCCCTCTGTCCAATCTCTCGGCTGGCCAAACACACACGGCTCCAAAATGCCGCACAGCTCTCCATCATGATAGATGGGAGCGTGAATCAGGGCGCGATGTCCAAAGCCTTCGCGCTCATAGTCGAGATTTAGAACCTCTGCCCCGGCGGTTTCAATATCTTCTACAAATACGGCTTCTGGCGTACGAAAAGCGATCGCCATCAGCGGATCTTTAGCGGCCACATCCCCTTCTTCAACCCACTCACCCCCCGTGAGATCGGGATACTCGGAACTGCGGCTGTAGCAGTGAGTAATGCGCCCCTGCCCGGTTTTAGGGCGACGAACATAGAGGAAGCAGCGATCGCAGTCCAACAGTTGACAAAGAGCTGACATCAAATCAGTACAGATCTGATCAGCAGTTCCCTGAGCGAAAATCTCTTCTATCGCGATTGGCAAAACAAGCATGATTTATTCCAGTTTATTTACGCGTGTTTAATACTTCTGACGGACACCCGGGCTGCCGTTTTGCCTCTAAATACTCGGCAATAATCTGCTGATACTGACTCTGCCCAAACATTTTATAATGTCCTGGATAAACCGTTTCGATTGGCAAATTCTGCAATCGCTCATAGCTAGCAACATAGGTGGGGATATGGCTACAGTGCAGCTCGTCTAGTAACTCACCGTCATAGATCACATCCCCAGAAAACAGATCTTTGGCCAGTGGGTCATAAAGGGCAATACAGCCCGGAGAGTGACCGGGTAGATGCATCACTTCAAACGCGCGATCGCCCAGATCTAACACGTCTCCTTCTTGCAAAATTTGCGTCGGTTCCGATGCCGTCAACGTGTATTGTTCGACGGTAAATTCAGGGTGAGGCAACTGTTCAAAGTGTTCCTGCAAAACCCAGCCCTGGCCAGGTTTGCACAGCGCCTCATAGTTGTCTCCGGTTCGCAGGGCTTCCGCTTCCGCCGCGTGAATCGCGCGATGGTCAAACTCGTGTATGCCTCCCGCATGATCAAAATGAATGTGAGAGGCGATCGCTAGTAGAGGTTTATCGAGCAGGGAAGCAATATGCTGGCGCAAACTAGAAACACCCAATCCTGTATCAATCAACAAATCCTGAGTGCGCCCTTTAATCAGCCAAAGATTTGCTCGATTCCACCAATAGTAGTGAGGCTCAGTAATTAGATACAGGCTGTCACTAATTCGTTGTGTAGAGAACCACGGAGATAAACGATTACTTTTATTCAAGACGTTCTACTCATGCAACACCGGGCTTTGATTGTTGGAAACTGCCTTAATCGTACATATTTCATCAACCGTGGTGATGTAGGCAAACACATCACTCATGCACAGTAAGGCTGCGGCTTGATGGTCTGAGGAGACCGCTGCTACTGCATCCTGGGGCACTAAAACTCGGTAGTCTAAGTTGCGCGCAGTGTACACGGTACTCATCACACAGACATGGGTACTAACCCCACAACAAATTAGATTCTCAATTTTCTTACACCGCAGCAGCAAATCTAGATCAGTTCCTAAAAAGCAATCGTACCGACGCTTATTACGAATTCGGTAATCTTCGGGTCGAACATCCAATCCCTCTACCAGCTCGCAACCGGAGGTGTTTTCTAGGCAGTGAATCGGGTCGTATTCCAATTCAATGCCATAGTCGCTACCATCTGGACGGTGCATTTCATGGGTAAAAATGATCGAAATTTGTAGCAGTCTAGCCCAGGCTATTAGCCGATTGATGGCGGGAATGATGGCTCGTCCCCCAGGGGTTTCCTGCACTGCTGCCGCTGCGACAAAATCATTTTCCATATCAATCACCAGCAGAGCAGCATTACTGGCGTTAATTTTGGCCTTGAGAAGGGGGCGAATCAAGGGCTGCATTTCAGTTACTCTCCTGCAACATTTTTTGGACGTGCCGCGTGGAGTGCGGCGCGTCCAAAAAATATTGGTTTTATTCAATCTTTGATCTGTAGCAGCTCTAGAGCGATTTCACAATCGAATCGTCATACAAAGAGCTGATGTCCATCAGTTCAGGAATCAGCTTAGAGTCGTAAGCCACTTGAACTGTCAACTCAAGGTTCTTCATCATATTATTGGGGTTGCTTGGATTGAAGGCGATCGTTTTGTTGGCCTCAATATCAAACACCTTCACCCCTGAAAGTTGTGCTTTCATCTCTTCTGGAGGAACACCCAACTTGTCTCCAGCAATTTTAATGGCTTCATCATCGCCACCATTCACAAGCGCCACAGCCTGAGCGCAGGCTCGAATGTAAGCCTGAAGCTCTGATGCTCGCGTCTCAATCATAGTTTGTCGAGTCACAATCGTATCTACAATCAGGTTGGTATCTTTTGTACTGAAGATCACCTCGCCGCCACCCTCCTTAGCAGCCTTAGTCATCCAAGGTTCGTAAGTAACAGCCACATCAACTCGCTTGGCTGCAAAAGCAGTAGCCGCGTCAGCAGCAGTTAGGTCTTTGATGACGATGTCTTCTTCAGTTAGCCCACCTTTTGCCAAATAGGCGCGCAGCAAGACATTTTCAAACAGTAGATTTTCTCGTCCAACGGTTTTTCCCTTCAGATCAGCAGGACTGCTGATGTCACGTCCAATAATACCGTCAGACCCGTCGGAGTAGTCCACCACATAGATCATGCGGATCGTCGGATCTTTGTGAATCATCTGGATCGCATCCCCAGAGGTTGTAGATGCAATATCTACCTTACCTGCTAAGAATCCAGTGACCAGCTCACTAGCACTCTGGAAAAACGTTTCTTGAACGTTGATCCCTTCTGCCTTGAAGAGATCTTTACCCATAGCCACATAGTGACCAGAGTAACCAGGCCATGGGCTAATACCCGCAGTCAAGGTTGGAGTATCGGTAGTCGAAGAAGTGGAAGACTGGGTGCAGCCGTGGAGCGCCACTCCCCCAGCCAAGCCGCCCATTAGCCAAAGTGCCCGACGGCGCGAGAATTTTTGGGGAAAATAACTCATGAGTTGAACTGCTTGTGCGCTCCGCAAAATTAATCTTAAGTTTTATTAAACTGAGTTCTGAACCATGGAAATGTTAGGAGAGATACAATCTCTTAATTACCCCACCTCTCACAACCCATCTCACCATTTATAGCTGTCGCCACAAAGGTTAGGACACTGGGATCAAAGGGTGTGTGGGGGCTTTGCCCCAGCCAGGGGTTCCACCCCTGCACCCCGTCCTAACCAATCCGTCTATGGCTATAATTCATGACCCTGATTAGCTAAGTAGTTCAACCTCCATAAAAACAAGATTCTAAAAGTCTGCGCCGCCCGCTGCGCGGGCGGCGCAGACTTTTAGGGTTTTATGTTTAATTACGCCCACCTACTTAATCATCGAGTTAGCATTTTTCTTGCTCAGACAAAACCATAACCCGATCGCCATTAACATCGCGGCGGCTAAAAGCTGTAGCGTAACAGGTTCTCCAAGTATGATGACAGCTAGCACTGCACCTGCAAATGGAAATATGGAGAAAAATGCTCCGACTCTAGAGGTGCTGAGGTGGCGAAGCGCCAGGATAAAAAAGAGATAAGTAAGGCCAATAGAGAGAAATCCGGCGATCGCAATTGCTCCCATGATGGGCGGACTAGGTAAACGGTCGCCCACGGCTAATGCAAGCAGGACGTTTAGACTGCCGCTGATCAAGTTCTTGGCCATCACCACCTGTACCGCATCGCTCGAAACAATTTTGCGGGTGATATTGCTAGCAGTAGCCCAGCAGATGCAAGACCCTACAATGGCCAATGATCCCCAGGAAAAGCTGAAGCTAGAACCGCCTGCCCACACTAAAATGACGCTGCCTAGGGTGATGGTCGCTAGTCCCATTGCAGTCTGCAAATTGAAAACTTCTCGAAAGACAAACCAGGCAATCAGCCCTGTAAAAACCCCTTCCAAATTTAGCAGTAGCGATGCTGCTGATGCCGTGCTGTTGGCAATGCCGTAGGTCTGCAAAACGGAGGCCATCAGTGCTCCTGCAAAAATTGAGACCAGCAGCCAGTACCAGTCTCGCTTTCCCATTAAATTGGGGGTTGGTTGGTGGCTCATAACTCGACGGACTAGGTAGACAATTACCATACCTAAGCCTGCCCCCAAATCCAACAAACCTGCGAGCATCCAGGGTTCGACCTGTCGCAGAAACATTTTAGAGAGAGGAATTGTCAAGCTGTAGAGCAACGGAGCGGCGATCGCAAACGCTATACCAGGCGATAGCCGTCCCAAGGGGTTCCCAAACAATTTTTGAAGCATCTAACTACTAGACTTCTGGCGTGAATGCTTTTCATAAGCGTGAACCGTTTCCCAACTTCGCCAGGAAATGGTTCACGCAAGAGGTTTATTGGGTGCTGCTGATTTCATGCATGATTTTTTTTTGAACGGGGCGCTGAGCGCCTCTTTCAAAAACAATTCATACCCAGATTAAGCAACGCTGTCTATTGTACCCTCAGACCGCTAATGGCGAACCTGATCAGCCCAAGGGGTTAGGCGTTGAGAAATCCACTTCAGCCCATAGTCAATCACTAACCCAATTAAGCCAATGATTGCGATGCAAAATAGCACTTTCTCAGTTTGCAGAAACCGTTGCGCCTGGATAATTTTGAAGCCCAGACCACTTTGGGCTGCAAGCAATTCAGCAATTACAAGATAGTTCCAAGCTCCAGAGATATTGACGCGCAGAGTGTCTAAAACACTGGGAAAAATCGCAGGAATAATCACTTTAAACAGCACATCGCGGCGATTTGCACCCAAGGTGTAAGCAACGTTGATCATTTCACTGGGAATGAACTTAACCGCATCGGCAACCATAATTGCGTTGTAAAGAACCACGCCAAGGGACACAATGAGAATCTTAGCTTCTTCGCCTAAGCCAACCCAAATCACGATCAGCGGCACAAAGGCTGTAACGGGCATATATCGAACTGTGCCAACAAAGGGGGCAAACAGGCTGTTCATGCTGCCAAAGGTGCCCATCGCGATCCCCATTGGCACCCCAATTGCCGCCGCTGCCAAAAAGCCTGCTAACACACGGCCACAGCTTACGAAGACATCGTTGATCAGATTGTCTTCCACAAACATTGTGAAACCCGCTTTCAGCACTGCCGTGGGCGTTGGCAGAAAGATTGACGGAACCAGTTCGGCATAGCTAACGATCGCCCACAACACTAGCGGTACAGTTAACGCGATCAGCACCAACAACAGCGCCAGCTTGCGAGGAAATCTCTGCCGAATATTCCAAAATACAGAAGGCTGAAGATAACGATATTGACGAGGTTCGTCAGAAAAATTGGGTTGGTTGAAACTAGATTGAGCCACCAGCGGTATTTCCTCCATCAATAGATAAGCAGCTTCCCGTTGCGTATTCGGCATGAGCCAAAAAATAGGCAGCCTCTGCAACTTCTGTGGCAGAGGCAAAGCGTTGAATCGGCAGCATAGCCTGCCAGTGCGCCATTTCTGCGGCAGACATTCCTGCCGTCATGGGAGTATCGACCGGGCCAGGGCAAAGGGCGTTGACCCGTACTCCCTGCCGCGCATGGTCGAGCGCCATTGCCTTGGTTAAAAGCACAACTCCACCTTTAGAGGCGCAATAGGCCGCAAGGTTTCGTCCTCCGGTAAGTCCCGCATCTGAAGCCACATTGACGATCGACCCCTGGCCTCGATCAGTCATGTGCTTGAGAACGGCTTGATTCACCAGGTAAGTTCCTTTGAGATTGATACTAATTGTCTCATCCCATTGAGCTTCAGTAGTATCTAGGATAGTCCCTTCGTGGGCAATTCCAGCCGCATGAATCAGCGTATCAATTTGCCCCCAAGCGGTGATAACAGCATTGACCATTTGATTCACGTCTGACAAGACGGCCACATCGGTTGTGATAGACATGACTGTTCCCCCAGCGGTGGCGATCGCCTCCCTGACCGTTTCAAGAGGCTGTGCTCGACGAGCCGCGATCGCCACCCGATAGCCTCGTTCAGCAAACAGCAGTGCCGTTGCCTTCCCAATTCCAGAATTTCCTCCGGTTATAAGTGCGACTGCCATAGTTAGAAAGTAATAAGACCGGGAAACGAGAAGACCAGGGAGGAAAGCTAAAAGAATTTTAGATAACGTTGCAGCTCCCAGTCAGAAACATGGCTGTGATACTCCTGCCATTCCGCAGACTTGAAATCGACATAGGTTTTGTACATCAGTGAACCCATCACTTTTTCACTGAGCGGATCGGTTGAGAAGGCGGCGATCGCCTCGCCTAAGTTGCGGGGTAGAAACTGAATACCCATCTGTGCGAGCTGTTCAAGAGAATGGCTATACATGTTCTCTGTATGGGGTTCACCCGGATCAAGCTGTTCTCTAATCCCTTCCAGTCCAGCCGCTAAGATCATGGCAGCTCCTAAGTATAAATTACTGGAGATGTCGGCAGCTCGGCACTCAACTCGACCACCCCCCAGGGGAATCCGCAGCATATTCGTTCGGTTATTATCGCCATAGCAAATGTAGACGGGTGCCCAGGTAAAGCCCGACATACTGCCTCTAGGAACCAGTCGCTTGTAGCTGTTGACTGTTGGCGCGATCACGGCACAGATGGCTGGAGCATGTCTGAGTACCCCCGCAATAAACTGGTAGCCCAGTTTAGACAAGCCGCAGCCTCGCGGATCGTCAGACTCCTCAAACAAATTTGCCCCAGTTTGGAGGTCAGCCAAAGACATGTTGTAGTGAGCGCCACTACCCGTGCGATCGACAAAGGGCTTGGGCATAAAGGTGGCAAAATAGCCGTGTTTTCTAGCAATTTCTTTGACCATTAGCCGGAAAAATGTGAGGCGATCGGCCATCTTTAGCGCATCACAGTAGGCAAAATCTGTTTCAAATTGACCGTTGCCATCTTCATGGTCAAACGAATAAACATCCCATCCTAGCCCGTTCATCGCTTCGACAATTTCAGTCACCCAGGTGTAGTTGTCTAACAATCCCTGAACGTCATAGCAGGGCTTGGCTAAGGTGTCGCGATCGCTTACTGGCACAACCTTACCGTCTGCGGTCTCCTTGAGAATGAAAAATTCTGTTTCGATACCCAGATTAAAGGTAAAACCCATCGCAGCAGCGTCTGCCAGCACCTTTTTTAAGATGCCCCGACAGCACGCCTCAAACGGTTTACCCTTCAAGTAGAGATCGCTGGCAAACCAGGCGATCTGAGAATTCCAGGGTAAAACAGTTGCCGAATCTGGGTCAGGACGGGCAGACACCTCTTCATCGCTGATCTCTTGGGGCACGCCGTCTAGCGCCGCTCCCGTAAATAGCTCCGACCCCGCCATCATCTGCCCCATGTGGGAAAGCGGCACCGCTTTGGCTTTACACATGCCGTGAATATCGACAAAACTGGCCAAGGCATATTTTACGCCCCGATCGACTAAGGATTGCCTAAGCGCGTCTAGTTCAGGAGTTTGGAGTTCAGACATCTAGATTATGGAAACTAAAATTATGGAAACTAATTGATTGCGAGGTAGGAATTTCTAACGTTGGCAGGCTGCCCTCACCCTAGCTCTCTCCCAAAAGGAGAGGGGACAAGAGTTCCAGCTCCCTTCTCCCTAGGGAGAAGGGTTGGGGATGAGGGAAAATCATACATCGATTCAGCAACGCCAAAAAAATTCATACATGAAATCAGCAACACCGAATTTCTAAAGTTAGGAGATTTCTTTAGGCGCTACCGACGACCTGACAAATGCTCCATTAGCAGCTCTTGAAACCGATGCACCCCGACCTCACGGCTAGGAGAAAATGGTCCAGCCACATAGCCGGGTGATTCAACGCCCTTTTGCACCAGCGGCAGCAGTTGCATATCCTCTTGCTGCACGCGATCGTACAGAGTGATTAGCCGCTCCAAGTTTTCTGGCGACTGAGCTGCTGCTGTGTCAGGAACTAGCCATTCCCATCGAATTCGCGTTCGTGATACTGATTGCGGATCGATTGTGTAAACAATGATACTCTCAGGGCAAGCAATCCAGGCAAAGTTGGGCCAAAAACTCACGATGGAAGATCCTTTCATGAATTGCTCTGTCAAGCCCGGATGAATTAGCTCTGGCTTAAACCCGTGATTTCCAGAACTGTCTTTAGGGTGAGGTGTGTGCTGTAAATAATAGTAGTGTCGAGCTTCACACTGAATCAAATCATAGCTGTTATTCCACGACACCTCATTCGTGCTGTAACTGGATTTATGAACAATGGGTTCATGATAGTTCTCAGCATTGTTTTCAACATACAGTTTCCAATTGGTATCTGTATAGTAATCAATGCTGTGAACTCGTTTCCATTCGCTGGGCTGGTAGCCATCAAAGAGGGCTGGTAGTTCATTCAATTGTGTTTCAAATGGCTCGCATTCATCTGCCATGTTGACAAAAATGAAGGGCCCCCACGTATCGATATGAACTGTCTTTAAACCGTGTTCGGCAGGGTCAAAGTCTTCATAATCCTCAAAATTAGGAATTCCTCGCAGGTTTCCTTCAAGGTCAAATGTCCAGGCATGATATGGGCAAATGAAGCGGTTACATTGCCCGCTGCCGATCGCCACAGGTGCAGCTCGGTGAGTGCAGACGTTGTGAAAGGCGCGCAATACTCCCTGCCGATCCATCACAATTAGCAGCGGAATTTCGGCAATGCTGGTGGTGAAATAGGAGTTCGCACCGCTGAGTTCGCTGATGTGCCCAACGTAAATCCAGGTCTTGCTAAAAAACAGCGATCGCTCCAGTTGATACACCTCTTCGGAGGTATACATAAACGAAGGAAAGGACTTTGCTCGTTTATACGACGCTGGCTGCCATGTTCTGAGATAGCTAGCTAGATTGGGATCTTGGATAGAACTTGGAACGTTAAAATTATGGATTTTTGAATCTTGAATGGTTGAAGTATCGCCTGCGATCGCCATCTCGGTTGCTCCTATCAATTAGCACTAAGTAGTTCAACTTAAATAAAAACAAGATTCTAAAAGTCTGCGCCGTCCGCTGCGCGGGCGGCGCAGACTTTTAAGGTTTTATGCTTAATTGTGCCCGCCTACTTATCAGCTACAAAGAAATATGTTAAATGTTGGCTGTTTGGAACAAATCACAACGTAGACTGCCTCAAAAACCAACATCTCTGAAACCTTGGCTTGAAACACTACACAATCAGGGTAAATTTGGCGGCATTTCCTCCAACGGTGTTCCCTCGATCAGCGCTTTTTTCAGTTGCAGGCTCAGTTCTGCAATGCAGGTTTTCAGGATTTCTTGACCAAAACTTAAATCGGCTTTGCTAGGAGCACCCACGCCACCATGAACGCTCTCCTTGTTGACCGTGTAGGCAAAAAAGCAGCCCGCTGAGCGATCGGGTTCATCAACTGCTTTGTCAAGCTGCACTAAGTCAGGTCGCAGCGCCAGCATTACTGATGTCTCGGCACAGTTGGCATGAAAGTTAGCGGCATCGTGATGGTAGAACTCGTGAACTTTAGGGGAGATTTCCCAAATCGATCGCAATCCAATTCGCAGGTCAGGATAGCGATGGCGCACATTCTCTAAACCGCAGCGCAGGGGTGCCCAGTTGGTGACATGACCATTCAACAGCAAAATTCGACTAAAGCCAGCACTACAAACCCATTCTGCAATTTCTAAAACCAGCGCGGACAGGGTTTCGGGACGCAGAGAAATTGTGCCTGCCCACTTTTTGGAATGGCCAAGAGAACAGCCGTAGGGTAGAGCAGGCAGCACTGGAATTCCGGTTTGGGCAGAAACCCCCTGAGCGACCGCGATCGCCGAAAAAGTATCTACCCCCACAGGTAAATGCAGCGCGTGTTGCTCCGTTGCGCCCACGGGCAAAATTACCATGTCCATGCCGCCTTCCCGAAGAGCTGTAATCTGCTCCCAGGTCAGTTCGTCCCACAACACGGGCGATGAGTTGGAATCTGAAGCAGCCATTAGTGTTCAGACCTCGCTGGAGTGGCGATCGCATTCATGATCAGCTCTTGGAATAGATGTGTGCCCACTTCGCGAGTTGGGGATAGCCGCCCCTGCTTGTAGCCCATAGACTGAATCCGCGTTTGCACCGCAGGCAGCAAGTCCAAGTCTTCTTTTTGGATGTTGTCAAAAAATTCAATCAGCGGATCTAGGTTAGCGGCAGAGGTTGCCGCCTCGGTGTCAGGAACTAGCCAATCCCAACGGACGCGAGTACGCTTTGGCCCCTGTGGATCAATCAAGTAAATGATGGCGCAGGTGGGAGACGTAATCCAGGCGAAATTTGGGAAAAAACTCATGGTCGAAACGCCTGCCATTTCGCGATCGCTCAATCCAGCGATGTACAGATCGGGATCAAGGCTGGTCGGCAAGTCGTCATTGCCAAAGAAGGGCGTGTATTGCAGATAGTAATGATGTCTGGCCTCTGCTTCAACGCTCTGATAATACTTGGCCAAAATTGGATGCACAGACGGCTCATGATAGCTCTCGGTATTGTTTTCTACATAGAGCTTCCAGTTCGTATCCGTCCAATAATCAATGCTGTGCACTCGTTTCCAGTCAGCTAACCGATATCGTTTAAATAGCTCAGGCAGTTCCCCAAGCTGCACCAAGAGCGGCTCACAATTAGGATCAAGATTAACGAAGATGAACGATTCCCACACGTCAACCCGAACTGACGTAAGGGCATGAGCCGCCACATCAAACCCCTCTGCCGTTTCCATATCTGGAATGCCGCGCAGGTTGCCTTCTAGATCAAAGCTCCAGGCATGGTACAAACAGGTTAATCGGCTGCATTTGCCGTTGCCGACAACCACAGGACCTGCCCGATGGGTGCAGATGTTATAGAAGGCGCGCAGTTCACCTGCCTTATTTTTCAAGATCACTAGCGGCTGCTCGGCAATATCTACCGTAAAGTAGGAGCCGGCTCCCTCTAGCTGGCTTGTATGCCCGACATAGTACCAGTATTTACCAAACACGTGCTCTTGCTCTAGCCGATAAATCTCTGGAGAGTAATATACTTCAGCAGGTAGGGCAACAGCGTCGTGAGTTAGCGATCGCCGCTGCCATGCTTGCAGTGCTGTTGGGGTGGTATCGACCGGGTTGATCTTGACGGGAATGGAATTCATTACAGCTACAACATCCGTATATTCATTCAGGTAGAGTCGCCTTCTGCCCTTCTATCCAACCTTATTTTCGGTGATTAGTTTCCATAGTCTATGGATGTCTTAAATTTCTAGTTTGTATCTATCAATACGAATAGGAAGAATCCCCAGAAAATTCTGCATATCAATCTCTACTTGGCCTTGCAGCCCATCATTAAGAATGCGCCACGGCAGCCTAAATTGTTTCAGATTTGCGTTATTCGCAAGAGTTTAAATAGGCTTTGAAAATTGATCAATTCTTTGCAATAAACCGATGGTAGATACTCAGAGTCAGCAAACGTTTCTGGCTTTGGGGTGCTATGGAGTGCGATCGTTTACTTGTCGATTGGAAGCTGTAGTCATTGCATTAAGCAAGTGGGTCAGAGCCTAGTTTCGCTACAAAACTAGCTGTGGATCAGTTAAGAATTAGCATTTGTTCTATTGATTTCTGAAAATAAAAAAGTGTTAGTCATTCTAACTTTCACATCCATAAACTCAATGAAAGAATGTCTCCGATTTAACATTTTCAGTGATTCTCATGAGCTTAACTAAAGGATGTAACTCCAAACTGCCCTGTATAATAGGATTTTTAAGACCATGCTTGATGCCCGCCCAACTCACAGCTCGCGGGACACAGTTTACACTGGTGACAGATTGAGCAGTATAGACCACCCTAAGTTAGAAGTTCAAGAGCTGTTTAAGTCATACCCAATTCATGGGAAACAGCAGTTGATGGTGTTGCAAGACATCAACCTTAAGCTCTACGCTAGAGAATTCGTTTGTCTAGTTGGCTCGTCGGGATGTGGCAAATCCACATTGCTCAATATTGTGGCTGGTCTGGTTCCCCCTTCAGCAGGGCAAGTGTTAGTGGATGGTCATTCCGTAAAGGGGCCTGGGTCTGACCGAGGCATGGTTTTTCAGGGATATACCCTTTACCCTTGGCTCACAGTTTCTCAGAATATTGCTTTTGGGTTGCAGCTTCGCAACTTGCCAAAAGCTGAGCAGCGCGATCGCATTGCTTATTTTCTAAATGTAGTTGGACTCACCCAATTTGCAAATTCTCTGCCCAAGCAGCTTTCAGGCGGAATGAAGCAGCGGGTTGCGATCGCACGGGCGATCGCTAACGAGCCTGCTGTGCTGCTGATGGACGAACCCTTTGGGGCGCTTGATGCTCAAACCAAGGAGCAAATGCAGCAATTTTTGATGGAGCTTTGGGAGAAAACTCACACCACAGTCTTGATGATTACCCACGATGTGGAAGAGGCAATCTTTCTGTCTCAACGGGTCTACGTTATGAGTTCTAGTCCGGGTCGGATGAAGGTGGAAATTCCAATTAACCTGCCAGAGCATCGAGACTTAGAGATAAAGCTGTCATCCGAGTTCTTAGAAATCAAGCGAGACATTGTTCATGCCTTGCGGAATGATGCCCATTGAGTTTATGACTCATCTTATCCAGATCTTCTAGCAAGCGAGAACCACTGAGCGACGACCCAGGGACGTTGAGATCGCGTGCAATTTCCTGGGAGTGCCGCGATCGCCCTCCATTTCAAAGACTCAAAACGGTCATCACTGACTATTGAAATCCCTGTAAGTGTTTTGAGGCGATCGCAACGGACAACGTTGTCCGTAATTCAGACAGGAATCCTGTGTCTCCATCTCTGCATGGGTTGCGGGGCGCTCAAGGTTCGGCAATTTGATCGTGATATTGAAGTAAGGATTTTTTGAAAGCGGGAAACGATTCACGCAGGAGGTCTATTGAAAGCCGATGAGCATTTTGGTTAAGGGCAAAAGATCAAATTTATAAACTTTGTTGAACTCGTTCACAAATTATCTGGAAACATCAGGTATTTAATAAAGTGTGTTTACTTTGTAGGTTTACTGATTCATCTGAACTTTTAAGTAACAGAACGCGATGCCTCGCCCGTTGCAAATCAGATTGCAAGCCCGATTATAGCGGTAGCCATGATCAATAGGACGCCTCCCTGTCATTCCCGCGCAGGCGGGAATCCATCTGCTCGATAGGTGCGGGGGTGGATTCCGCCTGCGCGGGAATGACGCTGGCTGAAGCTATATGTAGCGGGATTGGAGCACTTGATTGCTCTGCTACAAACACAGCAAGAATACCGCTCGGCACTCAACTACACCCAGCAAGCAACACCCACATCTCTCACAAAAGCACCTGTAGTTTAGTCAAGTCGCAAGTCTACAAAAGCTGTTGAATGGTGGCAACCAGTTGCTTAAGCTTAACTGGCTTTGTTAGATAATCATTTGCTCCTGCCTCTAAGCAGCGATCGCGATCGATTGTCATCGCTGACGACGTGAGCGCAAGAATGGGAATATTAACCAAGTCAGGATCGAGGCGAATCAGCTTAGTTGCTTCTAGACCATTCATCCCCGGCATTTGAATATCCATCACAATTAAGTCGGGCTGGTGAGCCTTGGCAAAGTCGACCGCTTCCTGACCATTCTTTGCGACCAAAATGCAGTAGCCTTTGGCTTCGAGGTAGCTAGAAATGGTACTGATGTTTGCTTCATTATCTTCTGCCAATAAGATCAGTGAGTCTGGGCTGGTTGCTGAGAGATTTGCGGCGTTGGCAGTCAGAGAGTCTAACGTTGCAGGGGTGCCTACGTTATCTCCTGCCATGGTTTCTAGAGAGAAAGAACTGAGATTACACGGTAGATCGATCGTGAAGCAACTACCCTCGCCCACCTTGCTGGTTAATCCCACTCTGCCGCCATGCAGCTCAACAATTCGCTTCACCAATGCCAACCCTAAGCCTGTTCCTGGATATTGACGATTTAAATCACTATCAATTTGGATAAAGGGCTGAAATAATTTCTTGACATTCTCTGGAGCAATACCAATGCCTGTA
>Ga0335394_10002897_pt1 | contig 19405 bp, 11 predicted proteins | sample MAT03_FD_205741 | JGI IMG/M metagenome (GOLD analysis project Ga0335394, IMG submission 205741) | Freshwater microbial communities from Lake Fryxell liftoff mats and glacier meltwater in Antarctica - MAT-03 (spades assembly) (version 2) ... | reverse complement strand
TTTTGTGTGTTCACACCCGCGGTTGCCATGTCGGCGTGGCAACGCGCGCAATCCCGGTCCGATACCTCGACGAGACTTCGGTCGTAGCCCAGATGCTCGCGATGGCAGGAGCTACAGCTTTCGGAGGCAAGGATTTCTGGTTTCGTTTGCGAAGCGAAGTGATTGGTAACCGCATGGCACGTCTCATTGCATTGCTGGTTGTTTCGAGCAATGTTGGCGATGTTTTGGCCACCCAAAGCATCCGTTCGGATTGGAATATTTGTTAAATGGCAGTTTTCACAACCACTTTGGTTCCAGGCGAAATGGGGTTGTGAGAGCTGACCGGTGGACACTTGCAGCGCACCTCGACTAGAGAACATCCAAGCGGAATAACTCAGGCCAATGAAGAGACCAAAGGCGCTCATCCATCGTTTTTGGAATAGGAATCGGTCAAATGCGGCATGGTATCGCCTATCGATCTTCGCTGCACGCTCTCTTCCATTTTCTAGCATCCGAGTCCCTGTAGCATTTGGATTACATGTATCTCAATGCGAGAATAATATGGGTTATCAGTAGCACCCCCAAAACCACGGAGACACTGGCATGAAAAGCGATCCAGCCGTGCAGCCAAGCGTGCGCGCGGCGCTGCGCATCGTACTGAAGCCGTTGCACGGCGAGTTCCTCTAGTCGATCTACGATCGGAAGTGCGGTCGCGGAACACGATTCTCGGAGTAAAGAGAACCAGTCTACTGATTTCTGCCTATTCCTCACAGGAGACTGGCTGCCCGACTTACCGAGAATAGCCTCACCTCCCGAGCGGGAAATTCCTTCCAGGATAAACGGTTCGATCACGGCAGCGTACTGTCTCCAAAGCTCTCGGCCATCGTTTGCATTGAATTCGCTTTCGGTATCGATCTCGATTCGGGATCGACTGGAATCTCTGCGTTGCGTAGCACCGATGACAATGGCCTTGACTTGTTTAGTTCCATCCGTGCTGGCAACCGCTCCATTCATCTTTGCGGAGACACTGTCCAGATTCGCTAGCTTCCTTAAGCCGGCGGGTTTGGGTCCGAATGCGACGGTCAGCATGCGACGGGCGTTGAGTGCGGACTGGATGGATACATCATCGATTTGGCAAGCGATCGTTTCATAGGGCAAATTGCCGAGCATCCACTTGGGAATAATCATCTGCATCACCCAGCCGTAGATGCCGCTCGCCAATACAAAGAGCAATAGACACATCAGTACCGTCGTAAAAGTCCCGCCCAATCGGTATCCGGAATGTATAAATGCGAGCGGTCCCGTTGCCAACCCAAGCCAAATATGAGCGACCATCCAGAACTTGGTGGGGAACAGCTTCCAGCGTCGAAGCTTCTTTCTGGGCCAAAGTAGCAACTCGAACAGGATGATTGCAGCCGCAATTCCTCCGACGGTCAATCCTGGAAGCGAACTCCCGGATGCGATTCTGCCGGACGAGTAGGAATAGAACGCATGCCAAATCGCTCCACCCAGGACCAAGAGCGAAGCCAATACGATGGATCCTAGGTGAAGCTTAAGTTTCCGGATCAATAGCACACGTCACCTGCGACCACTACGAAAGGCGCTCGAAAGAAACCAAGTTCTTCCGCGGTAGACTTTAGCCGTTCAACTGTCGACTGTCAAATCTCGCAGTTGACTAACTGCGAAGGTGTCAATCACATATCAATTACTTGCTTTTAGCAAACCAAACGGGTGAAAAGCTTTTGGAGGGTTCTACCAGTTCGTTCACCGATCGTACCAACATTAGCAGAGACGGGCCGTCAGCCGGGAAGCGTTGCACGAGTTCCCCAAAAGCACGCACGGCTGCGTGAAACCGGTCCCCGGTTTCATAGAGTTGGAGGGCTTTCCCGTAGTCGGCAGCGAGTTGTGCATTCAGTTCCGATTTGTCCGGCATCAGCTCGAATAGATCCAGTTCGCCGTCAAGTCCGACAACTTTCGCCTTGCAGAGTCTTCGTTTGAGCACATCAGCAGGTAAGCATTTTGCGGTTTCGGTGTCCATGAGGGTCGAAACTTTCCAATGTTTGGTAAGGCCTTGGATTCGGCTGCCTAGATTCACGGTTCGCCCCATAGGGCCGTACTTGAACTTTTGCTTGGAGCCGGTGTTGCCAACGCGCGCAGGGCCGGTGCAAATACCGATTCCGAAGTCAACTCCGCCGGGAATAGCATCTTTGTATCGGTCGCTTAGTACCTTCCGTAGGGCCATCATATCCATGGCCGCCATGGCGGTGCGAAACGCATGATCCGGCGACTTCTCCGGCGCCCCCCACATTGCAAACATCTCGTCTCCCACGTAGTCGACCAATACTCCGTCCGAATTCAGAACCAAGGCTGATAACTCGCTGAGAGTATCACCGATCCATGTCATGGCGGCCTTGGTGCCGATCAAGTCGGTGGTTAGGCTAAAGCCCCGAATGTCACAAAACAGAACCGTTACCTCAGCGTCTTCCCCGTCGAGTAGGGCCGGATTGAGGCTGATCGCTTCGGTCACTTTGGGAGAAAAAAACTGCTGGTACTTTGTCACTAGCGTTTCTCGTTTGCGCCGAGCGATACTCGACGCGATGGCGGTTGCGAGAATCGCGATCAATCGCTGTTCTGCTTCCATGACTCTGCCCAAACCCAGTGCGTCATCTAAGCTTCGATCGGCGTAGAGCACGCCGAGAATTTCTTTGCTGCCGTCAATGAAGTCGAGGATGGGGCACGCCACTGCCGTGTGAAGTGCTCGGACGCTGAGGGAATGGAGCTCGGAAGAAGCTCCCCGAGAGTTTGGGTAAACAACGATTCTTTTCGTATCCAAAACCTGCTGGAGCATAGCATTGGAGGGGGCAGTCATGCTACTTTCATCAATGCGTGGGTTAACAAATCTGCGCGTCGGGTCAAACTCCCATTGCTTCCCGTCCCACAGAATGACTTCTGCTCGATCCACATCGATGATACCCGCGACGGCTTGCGCGATGCCCGAGAAGAAACCGGAGGACGATACGGGCCGTTGCATGGCTGCGACCGCTTGCCCCAACCAATCCAGAACCACCTGAACGTCAATTTGTGAACCGCTTCCCGCCTGCATCGAGAAACGGGACAGGGTGTGCTGAGGTTCTATGGAATCGTCGTCGGAGAGACTGAGGGCGGAGACTCCAAGTGCATACAGACTTCCCTCCCAACCATCGTCGACGATGCGTGGCTTAGGGGCTATAGGTCGTGCGAACGACAACGAAATGCCGTCAGGCAGCTGGACGAACGAAGGGAACTCCACGATACAGTTTTCCCCGCACGCGAGTACCTTACGGCCTGAGAATGCAACCTTGGCGCTCGTGTGCAGGTTGGTGAGTCTCCACTGGTTCTGCTCCGTTCTATCCAACCTCATCAAAGTTCTAGGAACAGTCCTCAATTCGAGCTCTGCAATGATCAATCTCCATTGCCCACTCTGGTTTTGATACAAAAGTGGCTCTTGCGGCTCGCCGACTTGTCGTCGTCCGATCTCAACCGCTTCGGTGACTAAGGTAGAATAGACGCGCGATCCGTTTCTAGCGACATTTACGATTAGTGACACGATCGGATGGAGTTCCTCTCTGAATATCGACCTATGTCTGGAATCGGATTAAACTGTTTGAAGCTATCTGACGAGAGTTTTACCATTTGGGTAGTCTAGTATATGTCACTCCATGTTGCGCCGATGCTTAGTATAGTTGCTCCAAACGGCTTCTCTTGTGTCGTGACTTTAACGCTCTGTTTCTTTTTTGGGGTAATTGCCCAAACGAAGGGACAATCGTCTGGCCAGCAAGCCCATTTCCCGGTCACGTTGTCTGCATGGGGGGTAGACTCCATCCATCGTCGGGATCTAGAAGTGCGTGGAGCTGCCTCCTGCGCGACGTCGAGTTGCCATGGTGGCCCAAAGGCAGGTGTGTCCTCTGTCGAAGCTCCTCGTGGTTCGGAGTACCCACTTTGGTTCGAAGCGGATCCACATGCTCGATCTTGGAAAACGCTCTCGTCCGAATCGTCGATGCGGATTCTCACCAAACTCGGTATCTGGCAAGACGGAAAGATCGCCAATTTGGCCGGATACCAAAACTGCCTGGCTTGCCACAATACGGATCAGAAACTCGGGGCGGACCAAATCTCCCCTCGCATTGCAGAAGGAGTCGGGTGCGAGTCTTGCCACGGTCCATCCGAGCATTGGTACAACCGGCATTACCAGGGAAAAGAATCGAAACGCATCGCGATTGCGAGTTTGGGATTGACGGATTCTGGACCACTTTTGAACCGGGCCAAGCTTTGTGCAGCCTGTCATGTCGGTAGCAAAGACCGGGATATGAACCATGATATCATCGCCGCCGGTCATCCAGCTCTGTACTTCGATATGGCCGTGTACCATGAAGCCTATCCCAAGCACTGGCGGGATGCGGAACAAGAAAATATTCAGTTTCGTTCGCAGCTTTGGTTGGCAGGTCAGATCGCCTCCGCCGCATCAGAGCTAGAACTGCTCGAATCACGAGCTTGCAAGTCCCTGCCTGTGTCGACCTGGCCGGAGCTATCGAACTTCCAATGCAATAGCTGTCACCTCGCGCTGGATGGCATTCCGAAACCGACCAGATCGAGTGACCGAGACCGAATTCGAACAGGGCGAGCACCGATCCGAAACTGGAATCTGTCCGGTCTTTCGTCCCTTCCACGTTCATCGAATGGAGCCGAAGACGATATCATGGCTTCTGCGCGTGAACTTCGAAGTCTGCTCGAGGAACCCAAACCCGATCCTATACGCGTTGCCGAAGAGGCAAGGAAACTGAGTGGGCAATTGGTTGCCTCTTTGTACGGAGATGGAAAACTAATCTTACCAACTTGGTCACGGCAGACTCAATTGGCACGGACGATCCAACTTATGGAAGAAACCCAACGCAGCAATTCATGGGAGACTGCCGCTGTCGCTTACACTGCCGCTTGGGCTACCCACCCGAAAATGGCGGACGATAGCTTGGCTGAAGCCTTGAGAACATTGCGGAATGGTTTGCTCTTTCCAAGTGAATGGATGGTGCCGAATTTCCCGCGATTACAGAACAGCACCCCCCCTCCCAACTTGAAAGAATGGGATGACTCGTTGCAACGGGTCACTTCAGTCCTGATCCATGAAGAGCAGAAATGAATCCGTAAAAAGAATGGCCCTTTGGGCTCTCGCGTGCGTGACGAATATTGTCTGCGTGATTGCTGCGAACGCAAGCGAGCCGCCGGGCGGGGATTCTCATGCGGCGGCCCTGGTAGTCCACTTTAACATTGGCCTCAAGGAATGCGCTGCATGCCATAGCGCTCCGAATCCCATTCACACATTCCTAGGTGTCACTCAATTCGTTCGATTGGTCGAAGCCAGCGAGTGGCTTGGTCGCGATAAGCACGCGTATGCGTTCGAGCTGGTTCGACAGGATCTGACACCTGCCGAGCTCGAACAGCCAGGTAGGAAATCCAACCGGTTGTCTATTGATATTGGGGTCAAACTGGATTGGAAGGTGGGAGATGGCAATTTTGAGAACAAGTGCTTAACGTGTCACGTAGGGCGCGATGCCGGTAGGCCCTCTGAAAAAATGGATGTGCGATTTGGAGTTCAGTGCGAATCCTGCCACGGGCCTGGATCCGAGTACACCCAGTTAGAGCACCATCAGCAAGTCAGTTGGCGTGCAAAGACTCCAGAAGAGAAAGCTGTGCTGGGGTTGCGGGATCTGTCGTCCCCCTCGTCCGCTGCTGCGGTCTGCCTCAGCTGCCACCTAGGGAGCATCCACGAGCAGCGATTCGTGACGCACGCCATGTATGCGGCCGGCCACCCTGTTTTGCCGCCTTTCGACCTGCAAACATTCTTGGACGCCATGCCACCTCACTGGAAAACCCTACAGGAGAAGTCCGAACCGATAAAAGCCATAACGCCAGGAGGTCCAGCCTTTGAGCTCCAAGCCGAGTACATTGGTGCTCATTTTGATATCCAAGGATCCATCGACGAGATCCAGCTGGCCATCCAGGGCAGTTACGACAAAACTCGCAGAAGCATGCTTGGTGGACTTGCTGCGAATGATCTCGGTATCGAGTTGATTCACCAAGCGGCCACGGAACCGGCGGTCTGGGGAGACTACTCCATTTACAATTGCATGGGATGCCATCAAGAATTGAAAAAGAACATCCGGTCACTTTCTTCGGAATCTCGAATTCCTGGTCGGCCGTTCCCGGCTGATTGGTTGACTCTGGAATACCCGGCCATTCACGTGTCTAACCGAGAGCGAAATGAGCTTCATACGCGGGAATTTTATTCGTCGTTCAATGCTATTCCATTTGGGGATGCAAAGCGACTCAATCAGATAGGCCACAATCACCGAGTATCATTGTCGGAACGGCTCCTTGACCGGCGTAAAATGGAGCGACAATTCATGTCCAAAGAGCAGGTCCACGACTGGCTCCAGTTTCTTTGGAAGAGTCGTCGAGACAGGCTGTCGGACTACTGGGTCGCGAAACAGACGGCTTGGATGGTTCTCATTGCAGTTGACGAGTTGGTAGAACACGGAGCGCTGCAGCCACATGCCATAGCTCCATTGCGAGATGAGCTTCTCGCGGTGTTACGATTGGAATTACGACGACCTCAACGCCAAAGCGTCATAAACGATCAAAAGGAGGTACTCGAAACGGCTCGATCTTTCGACCCAGTTCGCGTCGCAGAGTTGTTAGGCATGATGGTCGCAGCTGCGACATCCAGCCCATAGAAACCACCACACCCCTAAGCGTAGGACGCGACGAATCGAAGGTGCTGAATTCCAACTCCGATACTTGCGAAAACCGGCTTCGATCGCTTATCCTAGGTGATCGAAGTCTCAACTTGTCATCGCCATTCGCAAACCGAGCATATACTTATGGAACGAGGAATTCTTTTGTCGTTGATGGCGTTGGAGAAAGAGTTTCTGACGCGTCACCAGTTTCTGGCTGCATTCGACGCTTGGACAGCCAATCGATCGATCAAGCTGGATGAATCGCTTGTTCAGCGGGCCTATCTTACTAGTAACCAACTCGAAAGGCTTGCGTCCAAGTTACTCGACTTAGAGAAGCGGAACGATGGCGATTGGAAAACTGCCATTTTAACAAACACAGGTTTCCAGAGCGTTTACGACGCGATGTTGGTTCTTGCAAAAAAGGAGCCAGCTATCCTAGAAATGGTGACCAAGTTAGGGGATGCGATGAAATCTGATCCTCTGAAAAAGGACTCCTCGGGCACAGTCACCAGTCGTATCGATCAGGAATCCGCTTCGGATCCGCACGCTACCATCGATAGCGACTTTGATCCGTATGCAACTGTGGCGGCCTTTAAGGTGGAGCAAGCCGAGTAGGAAACCGAAACTAATTGGAAGACGAAATAGGTGATACTACGGGGGTATTGTTGTTGTTGTCTTCCACCGTAATGAGAGCAGCTATACCAGCACCGAGACCAGCGAGTCCTAACAATCCACCTGCTCCGCCAAAACCCCCGCCGCCAGCACTTCCGCCGCCGAATCCACCGCCACCACCCCCAAAGCCAGCCCCACCGCCGCTGCCTGCCATGGTCAGTCCTGGAACGGGTTGGTTTCCAGCCGAGTCACCGGTTGGCTGGCCATACGCTTGGCGAACTCGATCCGAAATCTTTGGAACCAGTTTAGGTGGACACAGGAATACATACAGCTTTTGGTTTGGATCTGGAATTGGTTGAACGAGCGAAACGGGTCTTCCGGGAACATCGTCGCCCACGATTGCCGCTGTTACCGATAAGGCCGGAAGCACCTCAAACGCAAACGAAGAGTAGCCCGCAGGACCTGCTGCAATAACTCCATAAACGCCTTCCCTGAGACCGGACACGTTAAAGCTTCCATCGTCCGGATCAGAATCGGTTCTCGCAATCACTTGGTTGTTTCGCAAAAAGGTCAAATTGGCGAATCGAAGATTGTCGGCCAAGTCCCTATCGGAGACCACGACTCGGCCCAGCAAATTACCGTTGTTCTGCAGTCGAACACTGTAGGGATTAACTGCTCGCAGACGATAGTCCGAGGACTTGTACAATTCTCCGGCCATGTTGCCCTCGGGCAGAGTACCACGAGCGATCGAAGAAAGAATCTCTTCTCGATTGGCTGGTGCTAATGGCAAGCGTATGCGTTTCGAATTGATGTTTCGCTTCATAGCACTCTGTGCGCTGACCGTCATAAGAGGTATCGCAGCATGTAACTTTTCATCCACGACTAACAGAGCGTGCAATTCGTCCGGCTGCACTCCTGTAAACTCCGCAATCCCTTGCTGATTCGTCGTTGCTGTTTTCTCATCACCATTGGAATTGAGCAGGCTGACCAAAAGATTGGAGGTCGAATACTGACGCTCGATGGCGCCGAGCGAAACCAAGGCAACTTGCAATTTGTTTCCGTCGACTCTCACCAAAAAATCTTCAGGCAGCTCGATATCTTCACCTTGCAGGTTCACATAGCGTGGACCGGGTGAGTCGTTCTGAGCAAACGAAACCGATTGGATCATCGTGAACAATGCTAGAGCCAACCCAGCTGCTACACGGCTTTTGGCGAACCTAGCTCGATACATATTTTCGTTTTTCCAACTGCGAAAACCGAGAAGTGATTTTTGATACACGATGCCATTACTCCCATGCATGATGAAAAACGATGTCAATAGGCTTGCAATTTTGGGTGAAAAAAGAGCTTGTATTTCGCCCTTTCGTCGGCTTCACGGAACGACCAACAATTTACTATAGTTCAAAAAACCACTGTTGTAAAAGCAAATTATCGGAACGGTCGGTCCTTGAGGCAATTCCCCCTTCGGTTGTTGCGAATCCTTTCAAACGGGAAATTCACCTCATTTGATCCTTACTTTTTCGACGACCTTAAAGTTTGCAAGGTCGTTTCCAACCATCTCTAAATCATCTGGTAATCTAGGTTTTCGTTGGAGATCCGTTAGATTCCCATCCAATTGCTTCACTTGGCTGGAACCGGCGCCATTAAAAATCCATCCGACGTCGCAATCCGTCAAAGTCATGTTATCGCTTTCGAGTACGACTGGCGTTTGGGTAATGGTTATCTTTTTGGGGTCCCCGATCAAATCTACCAAACTACGTTTTTCTGGAAATCCAGTAGCGTTGATAAGCTCACGCCGAGGATCCACAAAAATTCCGCAGAGGCAATTTGAGAATTGGCCAGTCTTGATGGATACCTTCCCTGAGGCAACGTAGACCGCCGGGATGATTTTTTGTCCTTCGACAGGGGCCGCCTGGACGACTAGCGAATCGAGTTTGACCGTCGAGCCTTTGCTCAGTACTACCAGTCCGTAGTGAGTTCCATTTAAAAGACGCAATGCACTGCCTTCGGCTGTCCCGCTGTCGATGAGCATCCCGACGAAGTTCGAATCGTGGACCGATACGTTGTCGATTTCGATTGCACTGAGATTGACCAACAGACCGCATGCCGTTTTGGAGAACGAGCAATCGTTGCATTTGACTCTAGAGTCTTCGGTAATCTGAAGCCCTACCTTATTATCCTTTCCCACACCCAGTACGTTAACCCAGGATAGGTTTACGCTGCTTTGTTTGATGCTCAGTCCCCAAACCGCGTTTTTGATCTCGCAAGCTTTGGCACCGGTCCCTTGGATCGAAACCGATTGGCACCCCTTGGTTTGAATGCCGATGTCGCATTGATCGAAATCGCAGCCTTCGACGATGAGTTTTTGCTCTAAACTGTCTCTCCAGTCGATTCCAGCGTTGCAAGGTCCGACGAAGATACAGCGTTGAATCAATCCGTGCGATCCTTTCGCCTGGATTCCCATCCGTTTCAAGACGCTGTCTGCATTGCCCGAAAATCGGAACGCAGAATCTCTGACAGTGATCGACGACAACGCTTCACCCGAGATAGCTGCATCCAAAGTCGTTTGGAAATTACATTTGTCGGCCACAAGGGCTGAATTCCCTCTGATCTTGACGCAATTAAACGATTCTTTGGAGCTCGTAAAGACGTCGCATCGCATGAGTTCCAAGCGACCTCCGGCCACCTCAATCGCGTTGAATTTCGCGGCCTGAGAATCGAAAGCAACGTTTTCAATGGAAACCTGACTGTCCGCTTGGACCTTAACGCAGCCCTGCCGAGTCGAAAGGACCGTAACCGTTCCCTCGCCTACAAGTTTGATGGAGCGATCGATCTCCAACGACTCTCTATAGGTTCCCTCAAGAATTGTAACTGTCTCTCCTGGAGCCGAATCCGCAATCGCTTTTGCAATGGAATTGTGTGTTCCATTGCCGCTAATCGAAACCCGAAACGGCTTGCTAGGAACGAGGGATATTGGCTCGACCGGTGGCTCGATAATTTTTTTATCGCCGCTTGCAACTTTATCGCCGCTTGATGCTTCGACTGCAACAACCACGGCCGAGCTATTCTTACCGTTTGTGTTTGCTTTTTCAACGCTGGCGCCATCTCCCAAGCCCTTTGGCAATTCCCTATCGGCGAAGGGCCCTAGTTTGGCATACCACGCACCACTGGAGAGGGCAGCCACGAGAGCCACCATCGCCAATGCCGGACCGGCAATCTTCCATGGTTTCGATGGCTCTTGGAGGGATGCGCCTCCGATCGAGTTCTGTACTGAAGTTTGAACCGACCGTTTCGTGCTAAGTCCACGAGATGTGGGTGTCCCTTGACCGGATTCGATGGCGGAACCCGCCGACGACAGTGCCTTGAAGGCACCTGTTTTCGACTGCGAAAACAGGTTAACGGTTTCCAAGAAAGGAAGGGATTCCGTAACCACATCCAGCTCAGCAATCATCTCTCGAACTGTAGCAAACCGATCCCCAACATTCTTCGCACAACACTTTCGGAACAAAACGTCGAACGCGCTCGGGATTTTGGGATCGCGTTGGTGGATCGGCCTCGGATCCTTGTTCTTGATTTGGTCTCGCAACTCATTCAGGGTAGATCCGGAGAAGGGCGTTTTGCCAGAAAGAAGCTCGTACAAGATGACCCCGAGCGCCCAAATGTCCGATCTGCCGTCTAACCACTCAACCCGACCAGTAAATTGTTCGGGCGACATGTAAAGAGGGGTCCCAGCAACCTCGCGACCTTTCTTGTTTTGCTCATCGTCCTCTAAAATCGCTAGCCCGAAATCTGCTACGTAGACCCTTCCTTCAGGTTCCACCAGGAGATTCTCTGGTTTCAGATCTCGGTGGACGATGCCCGCCGTATGCGCTGCATCCACCGCCAAACAAACCTGTCGCATGATGGAAATGGTCTGGGGGATGGGCAGTCGAAAATCACCCTTTTGAAGCAAGTCTCGAAGCGTGGAGCCCTCGATCAGTTTTTGAACAACAAATGGCTCTCCCCCCGTCGTCATTCCTACCTGATAGATTGGAACGATGGAGGGATGGTCCAGTTTTACCGCTTTGCGAGCTTCGTCGATGTACTGTTGACGATGGGCAGGATTGCTAATGAGGGGTTTTTTGATGGCGACTCTTCGATCCAAAAGTTCGTCGCGGGCTCCATAGACGACCCCAAAGGCACCACGACCCAGCTCGCTCTCGACGATGAATCCGGGAATATCGGAGGGGAAATCCGGCTTGCCCGATTCCCCTTTAGCACGGGGTTCGCTAGCACGGGGATCGCTAGCACGGGGATCGCTAGCACGGGGATCGCCAGCACGGGGATCGCTAGCACGGGGATCGCCAGCACGGGGATCGCCAGCACGGGGGTCGCCAGCACGGGCATCGCTCGCACGGGCATCGCTCGCACGGGCATCGCCAGCACGGGGATCGCTCGCACGGGCATCGCCAGCACGGGGGTCGCTCGGACGGGGGGCGCTCGCCCCAGTTTGCGATTCAGGGGACGCAGCTCTGTCAGCGAATTGTGTCGCATAGGCATCGAGCGCCTTTGGATCAAGACTGCCTTTTTCATCCGTGGCCGAACCTGAAAAATCGGTCGTTTGAGAAAAAGGGATCACAGGTTCTATCTGTGTTTTATTCGGATCCAATTTGCCTTTTTCCGCTCCAGCCATTTTGAACCTCAAGATTCGAGTGTCGCTCATCTAGGCAAAACACCAACAAAATCTCCCTCAAAGGACATTTTCCATCGCGATAGCCCTCAATCTACCATGTTTACGAAAAAAGAAATCGTTACGGCCTGTCTTTCGCCGAACTGGGTCGACCCGTTCCTTTTGCATCGAAGAAGCGCTAGATGTCGATTCCTTGCGCTTCCTCGGCGCGGTCCATGATGAATCGGAATCGGGCGGAGGCGTCTCGTCCCATCAAATCGTTCATGACACGGTCGGTTTCTAATTGATCGTCGATCTCGACTCGAAGCACGCGGCGTGTGGCAGGATTGAGGGTCGTTTCCCAGAGGTCTTTTGGCATCATTTCGCCCAAGCCTTTGAATCGAGTGATTTCGGGCTTGCCTCGCTTGCTGTTCGCCCCCAGGATCCGCACCCGATCCGCTTCATCGGATGCCCAGTAGCGTTCTTTGCCTATATCGATTCGGAAGAGTGGTGGCACGGATATAAAGACACGTCCGTCGTTGATCAACGGCAACATGTGACGGTAGAAAAAGGTGAGCAACAAAGTCGTGATGTGATGTCCATCCGAGTCAGCATCGGCCAGCAAGATGATGCGTTCGTAGCGAAGCCGGCCGATCTCCATGCTTTTGCCAATGCCGCAGCCCAGGGCGGTGACGAGGTCTTGCAACTCTTTGTTCTCAAGCACTTTCGAAAGGGTAACCGATTCGGTGTTAAGAACTTTGCCGCGGAGAGGCAGCACAGCCTGGTAGTTGCGATCCCGCCCCTGTTTGGCGCTACCGCCCGCCGAGTCCCCTTCGACGATGAAAAGCTCGGATTTGCCGCGTCCCGAGGAAAGGCAATCGCTGAGTTTGCCGGGAAGCATGGTTCGCGAAGTGCTGGTTTTGCGAGAGACGGCTTCGGATGCGGCTCGTGAAGCAGCTCGGGCTCGGGCCGATGCGATGATCCTCGCCACGATAGAATCAGCCACAGTACGATTGTTGTTAAGCCACTGTTCCAATGCCGCTCGGATGGCACCATCGACACTGGATAGGACTTCTGCATTATTGAGCCTGTCTTTCGTTTGGCCTTGGAATTGCGGCTCAGCGATGAATACCGATAGGATCGCGACCAGCCCTTCGCGGATGTCTTCGTGTCCGATTTTGACGCCGCGTGGAATCAAGTTGTGCGTCTCAATGAAATTGCGTACAGCCTTGGTGAGTCCTGCGCGGAATCCATTTTCATGGGTGCCGCCGTCCCCGGTCGGGATGCCGTTGCAGTAGGAACGAACATGTTCGTCGGTGGACTCAGTCCACTGCATGACGATTTCGATCCTCTCCTCCCCTTCCTTGCGAATGGTGAAAGGAGTCTCATGAATCGATCGGGCGTTGCGTTGGATCAATACCTTGGCGAGATAGTCGACGATCCCTTGCTCATGGAGGAATGTCTCTTTCTTGTCGGTCGTTTCATCGCTAAACGATATTTTGACGCCACGATGCAAGAAGCTGGTAATCTCTAGACGCTGCCGGATAGTGTCGGCATCGAAATCGGTCTTCGGGAAAATCGTGGGATCGGGAGTAAAGGTGATCGCGGTGCCTGTACCTCGAACTGCGGCCGAACCCTTTTGCAGCTTGGTTGTCGGCTTTCCTTGAGAGAACTCCATCTTGAATTGCGCTCCGTCTCGCTTGACGACCGCGATCAATTCCTTGGAAAGGGCGTTCACTACGGAAGCGCCGACACCGTGCAACCCGCCCGAGGTCTTGTAGTTCTTGCCTTCGAATTTTCCACCGGCGTGAAGGACGGTCAGCACGATTTCCAAAGCGCTCTTGCCCGTTTTTGCGTGCTTGTCGACGGGAATACCGCGACCGTTGTCCGCGACCGTAACCGTACGTCCGTTTTTGTGGAGCGTGACTACAATCTCGCTCGCATGCCCGTTCATCGCTTCGTCGACCGAGTTATCGAGTATCTCCCAAACGAGATGGTGCAAGCCGGCGGTGCTCACACCGCCGATGTACATCCCCGGTCGTTTTCGAACGGGTTCCAAGCCCTCGAGAGCAACGATATCGGAAGCGGTATAGGAAGGTGTTGCAGTGCTCATAAGGTTGGCTCCAACGGATCGGGGGCTTTGACTGGTTCGGCGATAATTGCGGAGATCTTTCCGTTCTTCTGAATTTCAACTCCACGGCCACCACGGGCGGTGACTCGGTACTTGACCGTAGAGATTGTCTTCTGAGCACCGCGATTGGTTTCGACCACGAGCAAATCGCGATCGCCTGCCGACGCTTTGAAGCCTAGCAATCGGTCGGTCTTCGCCAACTTGATCAAGGTGACACCTTTGCCTGCCCCGGAGAGGTAGTTGATCTCAGCCGATGGGCAAACCATGGCTCTACAATCGGCACTGATTGCAAGAATCGTTTCGGAGCCGTGAATAGCCACCACACCGATCAATTCATGATCCGGCGCGACGCGCGCAAAACGTCTTCCGCTTCGGGTGGATGGCTCGGCAAACTGCGCCAAGCCGAATCGCATGGCGAAACCATTGCTGGTGGCCCCAAAGCCGTGAATCTCGGGGCTGTCGTTCGGTCGTTTAGGATTTTCTTCGATGTTTCCGATGACGCGAGGATCGAGCGACATGACCGATACGATCCGTTCGCCATCTTTCATCTTGAACAGCTTTTGGACAGGCTCCCCGTAGCCAGTGGAGGCGGGAACGTCGATCAACCGAGTCGTGTAACAGACCCCAAGCGAAGAAAAGAATGCGAGGGTCGCACGTGTGGAACCGGCCACCAAGCACAGGATCGAGTCCCCCTCGCGCAGTCGACTCTTGCTCGGATCCGCAATTTGTTTCTGACGTTTGACCCAACCCTCTTTGGTGACCAAGACGTGGCAATCCTCGTCGATGATGAAGTCCTTTTCGTCGAACTCGGGCTCTTCTTCAATCGTAATGATCTCCGTACGACGGACTCCTTCTTTCGTCTTGGCATACTTGCCGATGATGGCTTCGATTTCCTCGCGAACGATGCTCCAGCGGCCAGATTTGTTGGTGTCGTCGGTATTTTCCTTAAGTAGCTTTTGGATCTCGCGAGCTCGCTTTTGTTTAGCCTTGAGCTCCTCCTGAACCAGGTTGATTTCCAATCTTGCCAGTCGGTAGAGTTTCAATTCCAGGATGGCATCGGTTTGCTCGGCGTCGAGACCACCCTTATTGGCGGGAAAACGCAACATGATTTTTTCGGCGGCATCGGATTTGCCTTCCGATTTGCGAATGATGCGGATAATCTCGTCGAGCGCATCATAAATGAGCATGAAGCCTTCGAGGATGTGGATGCGGCGCAGCAAAGCAGCCAGTTCGTGCTCGAGTCGTCTGGTGACGACCTCGAGTCGAAATTTCAAGAAGAACCAAAGAATCTCTTTGAGACCCAAGCGGTTGGGAGCGCCGACTTCAGGATTCTCCGTTGGAACCAGACAGGTCATATTGACGGAAAAATTGGTTTGAAGCGGCGTGTGTTTGTAGAGGTAGGCGAGCACCTTCGCTTCGTCCGCGTCTTTGCGCAATTGCAGATCGATTCGGATGTCTTCGGTCGATACGTCCCGCACGTCTTCGAGCAGCGGCATCTTGCCCCCGATCACTATGTCGGCAATCCGCTCGACCAGAACGGATTTATTGACCCCGTAAGGGATGGCGGTGATGTGTAGCAGTTTGCCAGTTTTGGAGTCGCCACCTGAAACGGTAGTTCCGCGGATCTTCAGTGTCCCCTGACCCGTGCGATACATTTCTCGAAGCTCATCCTTGGAATTGATTAGCGTGCCACCGGTAGGGAAGTCCGGTCCCATAACAGCGTCGTTCGCCACCAACTGATAGTCTTTTATCTCTGGATCGTTGAGCAACTTGAGCAGCGCTCGGCAGACTTCACCCAGATTATGCGGAGGGATATTGGTGGCCATGCCAACCGCGATCCCGGTTGCACCGTTGATCAGCAGGTTGGGAACCCGGCTTGGAAGAACGACGGGCTCAAGTCGACTTCCGTCGTAGTTGGGCTTGAAGTGGACGGTACCGCTACTCAAATCGGTCAGCACCTCGGTGGCGACCGCCGACATGCGGCATTCGGTGTATCTCATCGCGGCCGCGTTATCACCATCGATCGAACCGAAGTTTCCACTGCCATCGACCAGCGGCATGCGCAGCGAAAAGGACTGTGCCATGCGTACCAGCGCATCGTAGATCGAGGAGTCCCCGTGCGGGTGGTAATTCCCCATCACATCCCCGACGACCTTCGCGCACTTGCGATGCTTGCTCGTAAAATCGAGGCCTTGCTGGTCCATCGTGTAGAGGATACGACGCTGTACAGGCTTAAGCCCGTCCCGAACATCGGGGAGGGCTCGGCTGGTGATGACCGAGAGGGAGTAGTTCAAATAACGAACTTGAGCGGCGTCCCGAAGGGAGACACCGGAGATTCCGTTGGCTTGATCGCTGAAGTCTAGTTCCTGCTGAGCGGAGCGTTTGCGCTTTGTTTTTTGAGGGTCAGATGCGTCATCGTTGGTGTTTTCCTCGTTGCCCCCGGGGGTCCGGCGCTTGGCCATCCTTGTATTTCCTGCATAGGTCTAGACGTAACAAACTGGAAGAACGGAAAGTTAAACGATAACGGCTGGGAGGTCTACGGTAATTTCGCTTGGGCCGTTGGTACCGTTTCATCGGCGGAGCGGTTATAGGTCTTGGGAGCCGATGGGTGGGAAAGGATGGGTGTGATGGGTGTAGTGCGTGCTAGCGTCAAAAGTCTTAAGTCTCTTCCGGTGTTTTTGGGGCTCGCAGTTTTGCAGGTGTTCGGTCGCAAAGTGCACATTCCAAGCTGTGTGCCGCCAGCCCGGAGGGCGAAACATCCTCGCCGGTGAGCGTCAGCCACCGGACTCAGGTCAATGCAAATCTGAAAGCCCGGAGGGCGACACAATGGAGCTCGAGGGGTGCTTGGGATGCTCGCAGATATTTAGGTTGAATACGGACCTAAATTTCTTAGGGATAGATGCGATATTGTTTCGCCCTCCGGGCTAGAGCTCAACAAATAAGTGGTCCGGTGGTTTACACCACAGGCAGAGGTTGTGTCAGCCCTCCGGGCTTTAGGAATATCAAGGGGATGCTTTGGCCTTAAGAGCTCAGTGATTCCAACACTCGATAAGGCTCCACTGCGAGGCTGAAAGTTCTCGATACTTTCATTGCGGCTCGACAAGCCAGCACGGAGTCCAGAGGAGGCAAAGTTCTTTTCGTGTAAGGAATCAAAAACAGCGTGTTTAACTGCTGTAGGGTAAACTATCCGTTTTCCATTTGCAGCCGAAACTCACCGTGACTCAGTTCCCCGAAACGCGAGAAAGCCTGATTATTTAGGTGAAAAACCCGGAAAACCGGGTGGCGTGGGAACAATTCGTTGCGATCTATCGGCCGGTGATCGTTCGGACTGCGGCGGCTCGCGGATTGCAGGAGGCCGATGCTCAAGATTTGGCGCAGCAGGTTCTCTTAGCGGTCGCTTCGGCCATTGGTCAGTGGGAAAAGCGAAACGAATCCACCCGATTTCGCAACTGGCTGCGGCGGATTACTCGCAATGCTATCGTTAACGCAATCACTCGACGACCGCAGGATAGAGCAATCGGCGGCTCGTCAATCTTGGCGGTCTTGACGGATCATGCTGAAGTTGACGCCGAAACGGAATCGCTGATCGACTGGGAATATCGTCGCGAACTTTATCTACTAGCGGCGCAGATTGTCCGCCGTGATGTTAAGGCCGATTCATGGCGGGTGTTCGAGCTGACTGTCATCGACGGGATGAGCAATCAAGCGGCCGCTGAGAAACTCGGAAAATCTGTCGGAACCATCTATACGGCGCGTTGCCGAATCATGCAGCGATTACGAGCTGCGATCGCCGAACTGGAGGCGTCTCAATCATGTCAGAACGAGTCTGTGATCCGAGTCTTTTGACTGCTTTTGTACGAGGCGATTTAAACACCGACGCCGAACATGACTTGACAGCGCATTTGGACGAGTGCGAGTCCTGTGGTCAGATGCTTGAACGCAAAGTGGCTGAAGCAGCGACGTGGCGAGAAGCCAGCAAGTTTCTTGGCGGCGGCGCGCTTCAGAGCTGTGATGCGAGTCACGACCGCGAAGACCACCGCAACTCACAGATCGAGCAAGTGCTTGCGCAGCTCGCGCCGACCGACGATCCCGATTCCCTGGGACGCATCGGTGGCTACGAAGTCACCGGTGTGATCGGCAGCGGCGGGATGGGCGTAGTCTTGAAGGCTCATGATCGGTCGCTGGATCGCGTGGTAGCGGTGAAGGTCATGGCCGCACATCTGGCGGCCAGCGGCTCGGCTCGTCAGCGTTTCGCACGAGAAGCCAAAGCGGCCGCGGCAGTCCTGCATCCCAATGTGATCGCCATTCACGGCGTGTCGAACGATCAGTCGCTCCCCTATTTAGTGATGCCCTACGTGCGCGGTGCTTCGCTGCAAAAACGGATTGACGCCGAAGGTTTATTGCCAACGATCGACATCCTGCGTATTGGCTCGCAAGTCGCCGCCGGTTTGGCTGCTGCTCATGAGCAAGGGCTCGTGCACCGCGACATCAAGCCTGCCAACATTCTGCTGGAACAAGGGGTTGAACGCGTTGCCATCACCGACTTTGGCTTGGCCCGCGCCGTAGATGATGCATCGATGACTCGCAGCGGCGTCATCGCTGGCACGCCGCAATACATGTCGCCCGAACAAGCTCGCGGCGAAGCGATCGACGCTCGCAGCGATTTGTTTTCGCTAGGCAGTCTGCTGTATACGATGTGTACTGGTCATTCTCCCTTCCGCGCCGAGACCAGCTATGGCGTCCTGCATCGCATCACTCATGATTCACCGCGTCCCATTCGTGAGCTCAATCCCAATATCCCCGAGTGGCTGGAGAAGATCGTCATGAAACTGCTTTCAAAATCGCGTGAAGATCGATTTGACTCTGCTGAAGAAGTTTCCGAATTGCTGGAGGATTGCCTTGCGTATTTACAGCATCCAACAACGACGCCGTTGCCCAAGAGTGTAGAGCAATTGTCCCAATTGCTTCCCTCGACACAAAGTAGCGGCTCCGGCAGGAAACATTTGAGACAACTGTTTTTCATTGGTTTAGCCGCCTTCGCGATGATCTTCGCAGGCATACTGATTGTGATTGAAACCAACAAAGGAACGCTGACCATTGAGTCTGAGGCGAACGATGTACCGATTCGCATCGTACAGGGGGAAGGATATCGTTGAGCGATTGACCGTGCTCAAGAGCGGCACAATGACACGACTAAAAGCGGGTGAGTATACCGTTGAGATCGATGCGCCCAATAGCGATTTAGAAATTGTGAACAATCGAGTC
>Ga0335394_10002896_pt1 | contig 19409 bp, 16 predicted proteins | sample MAT03_FD_205741 | JGI IMG/M metagenome (GOLD analysis project Ga0335394, IMG submission 205741) | Freshwater microbial communities from Lake Fryxell liftoff mats and glacier meltwater in Antarctica - MAT-03 (spades assembly) (version 2) ... | reverse complement strand
AGGGTACTACTGACACCCTGTACCCACCACGTTACCTTTTGGTTAAAGCCTGTCAGCATCTTTGGCTCATCTGGCCTGACGACGGTTGCGAAAATTTACATGTGTTTACCATACCATGCGACCCTAGCCCCTATCCGCCTTGATGCTGGCAGAACCACCCGTTCCTCACGGTTCGAGCAGCAGTTTTGCAACTGTGGGTACATTGTCAGCGGGCAATACACGGCTTGTTACCTCACCGCGCCACCGCTTAGGGTACTGCTGACGGAACAGCAGGTTGAATATGGAGCGAAGTCCATTTCAACAGTTATGAAGTGCGCTTTCACGTCGCACGAGTAACCGTCCACTCCAATCGGATGCGGGGTTCATCGTTCTTTCCTTTCATCTTGGCTACGACTTTGTAAGTACGCTGGATATTGGCTGCCAGCGCAGCGAAAAGGGCGGGATTTGCTTCGAGCAATGTCAGCCCGGCGGTCACATCGCACATGATGCCGTTGGCTTCTTCGATCAATTCGATGGCAAACGCCAGATCGTTTTCGTCCCACGACAGCGGCGGAATTTCCGCCATTGACTCGTCGTCGAAATCAACCAGGGTATTGCCGGAACACGAGAACAACCACGCCAGCGCCCAGCCGACCTGTTGCAAGCGCTCGTCCGTTTGTTTCACCAGACTGTCAGCGATGATGCGTCCGGCGGTATAGGCGCAGTCGGGAACTTCTACGTTGTAGTGTCCGGGTTCAGGGCGAATGCCAAACAGGTCAACCAGCGGCAGCAAATCGGCACGGGCGGCGTAGAGGTCAGGATCAGACAGTTCCACCCCAGCGGCAGTCAGCGGGATGCCATAACCCAGAAATTCGAGATTGTCGAGCGGGATACCGCGTCGGCTGATTTCGCCGCAGATGAAGCTGTCCAGTTCTTTTTCGGCTGCGCCGGAGCGAATACGCTCCACTGCCCCCGCGTAGATGTCAGGAAAAGCGCTGCGGGTAATACACAGCGCCAATCCCACGCCGTCGCCTTCGTCATATACGTCGTCATCGCTCGTTTCCCAGAGCGGATCAAGCCAGCATACGGCGTTTGCGAGTGCCAACAGTGGGTCATCCAGCATTGTGGATGCCAGCAGTCCAAAAGTATCGAGTAGATCGTTCATCCCACAGGGATTTCCTTCGGTCATAATCCGTACTCCAAAATTGAGAAAGCGGTCAGTGGGATAGGCGTGAGCTTCGCCAACTGCTGCGCTGCCCGGCGGCAGCGTTCGGTGTAGCCAACGATTTCGGTCACGGCTTCGGCAATGACTTCACGCGGGATGCCCATCTGCCCGCCCTCAAGCTGCGGGAAAAACTGCCCGTGAGGACGGCGCTCCCGTAGAAGCGCCATCCCCTTGAGTTCGACAGGTGGCAGCCCTGCCAGGCAGTCCCGCAGGCTTGACCGTTGAAAGCCTGCGTCAAACATGGCGGTTAACCTTTTTTCCCAGGCTGAGCCAACCACTCTGTCAAATGTGTGCCATCGTCGAGCGTGGTTTCGCGGACGGTGGCATGAGCGATTTCCGGGTAGGAACGCTGCAAAATCGCCTTCACTTCGTCGAGATCGCGTCCGGCAAGCGAGGCATCCTCGACAATGCGGGTTGCGCCGATTTTGAAGATACGGGGTTGGGTGTTGTTCTGGTCAGACATGATGTTGCTTTCCTTTCAGGGATATGGATTTGAAATGGGTTAACTGAATGGAGCAGATGTTACTCGGCGGCAGCATCGTCCGGGTGATGCCCGTTTGTGCTGAACGTCTTACCATTGAGGGCTGGGCTGGACATCAGGATCGCTTCAGTTTGGATGCCGTCGTCCTCCACTTCGACAGCATCACTTTCAACTTCCTCATCAACTTCCAGAACATCAGCGGCACCGCCCGCCTGCACGAAATCTTCCAGCGTGAACAGGCTCATCTCACGCTCGGACAGGTGTTTCATCTTCTTCAGCGTGGTGTACACGTCGTCAATGCGAATAGGCGACAGACCATCCCACAGCTTGCCGTCGATGAGCTTCCCGGCAATCAAGACCGCCTGACGATAAGCCGCCGCATCGGTTTCTCCGCCGACGATCTTGAGGTAGCTGATCTTGACCGCCAGCGTGCCTTTCTTGAGCGGGATGTCGATAGTCGGCTCTTCCGCCACCACAGGTTCAGTGACCGCTTTCGCCTTCGTCTTTGTTTCGGATTTCGGCGCGGCTTTGGGTGGTTCGGGGATGACGGGCGGTTCGGCTTCGACAGCCGCCAGCGCAAGGTAGGCTTCCTTGATCGCTGTTGTCATATCCTCCATCACGATATAACTGAACTGTCGGACATGCGCCAGATCGCCGCGCTGGATCAGCAGGGTCGCGGTGGCACGTTCCAGCGGAATGCCGCCCTCGGATGGCGTGGGCAGCGTCAGGGTGATAACAGTCGGTGGTGGTTCCTGTTTGGTACTTTGTTTCTTGTCGGACATTGGTTGCCTTTCCTTTCTACCTTAGCGATACACGCCGCCGTAAGTGGCAGCGTCGATTCCCAGAACAGAACAAAGATCGGTCAGCCGCAGCGTGCCATGTCGTCCATGACAGCGCCCGCAGCCGATGGCGGGATTGAAGAAGAAGTGAGCGCCCGGCGAATCACGAGCATGACCGCAGGGACACAGGGCTGCCAGCCAGTCACTCCGCCGCTGCTCACGTGCCGCATGGTCGCGGTACAGAACAGCGGTGATGGCGTGAATCAACTGCATGTTGAGGTTTCGGCTACCCGTGTGTCGGAAAGCCGATGGAGTAAAAGGTTGTGAAGCTGTCGGACGGGGCGCTGGAGGGATGAATGTCTGGAAGTCAGACAGGCGGTAGTGGCAGTCTGAGTTTTCGATCAGGTGACACAACGCCCCACCGCGTTCGGGCTTGCAATTCACTGTTCCCGGCAGTCGCAGCGACTGCGCCGGGGATAAGCCGTCCCCACCAAAGGTTCGGGCAAGACCCTGTAAGACCTGCCGTGCCATATGAAGATCGCGGGTTGGCTCATCCAGCAGCCAGTAAGCATGATAGCCGCCGCCGGAATGGACAATCACCGATGGCGGCAGTCGAGCGCCACGCAGCTTCATGAGTGTGGCATTCGTCGGATCGTCGATGTCGGTGTAGAAGGCGGGCAGCGCAACCACTTCTGCTGCGCCGCCACGTTTCCAGCGCGACAACCCCGGCTTGCGCAGTCCCACCGCGAAATACGCGCCCCAGCCCATCCGATTGGTATCCGCCAGCCGGTGCAACGTGTCGAGCAGGGTGGCACGGTTATCCAGTGGGATGTGTCGAGAGGGTGAGGACTGTTGACTGGTGGGATGAATAACAGTGAACGTCAGACGAGCCGACGATTGCAGCGGCGCACAGCGTTGGAAGACGACATTCAGAAATGTCAGCGTATCGGGGTGCATGGTTGCACCCCTTAGAACAACGCCAGTTGCAGCGGCGCGGTTTCGTCCAGTCGTTCAGACTGCTGACGTTTGCGTTGAGGGGCTTCATCCGGCACTGCCAATAAATCGGGCTGACGTTTGCGCGGTTTGGACGTGGCAGGTTTTCGCTGTGCTGCGCTCACCACAACAGGGCGCAGCTCAACCATATCGGCGGGGCTGCTGGTCAATGCCTGCTTTGCCAGCCGCATGATGTGAACCGCCACTTCCGTCTCACAGCCGGGGAAAACTACTCGATTGTCACGCAGCCAGTCGCACAACCGCGCTGAATTTGCTGGCAGCAGCGTGAGCAGTTCTGCTCGCAGCACGGACAGCTTCTGGTCGTCGGTGATGATGTGAACGGTGTCCAGATAGTCCAAAATCGTCTGTGCAAATGGCTGTGATTCGGGGTCAGACAGAATGACTGCTGCTGCCTTCAGTTCAGGCTGTTCGATTTCAGCAACCACCCCGCCCAGGCGAATGGCTTCCTGGATAAGTGGATCACCCTCCAGCACAGGCTGAAATTCGATCTGCATAACCGGTGCTACATACTCAGCCGTCAGGGGTTCAGTACCCGGTTCGGTCAATTCAACATTCCAGTAAGCGGCATCCTCGCTGTCTATCTCGCCCTGCGCTTCAGACTTCCTGAACAGTTCCGACGGATCGAGCAGTGCCTCGTCGCGCCCAATCGCTTCGAGCAGCGCCTCCTCGAACCCACCCTCACCTTCGGTCAGCGCATCCAGCCCGGTCAGCCCGATGTCACCCGTCAGCAGCTTGGCGGCCCGCTGTTTGCGGCTCATAAGCTGCACTGCTGTCTGTTCCATCGTTCCCTCTGCAAACAAATAGAAAGTTTTGCAGTGGTTGTGGGTCTGATTGAGACGGTAAGACCGTCCCGCCGCCTGCATCATCGTGCCTAAGTTGAACACAATTTCGTAGAAGATGAGGGTGGGGGCGAAGACTAAATCCAGCCCGGTCTTGACGAGTTCCGGGTTCGAGATGATGACATTCGTTCCCTTCGCCACTTCTGCCTCGATCACCGCTTCGCGCCGTTCAGCATCGACGGTATTTTTGAGGATGAAGGTTCGGGCAAGCGGGACGTGCTGGCGGATCAGGCTCTCGATGCGCGGCTGGATGTCGCGGGTGGCGGTCTGGCGGATGTAGATGACGCAGGGACGGTTCTGCTCCAATTCCGAACGTACCAGGTCAATGAGCGCCTGCTCTTTGGCAAAGATGCGGTCTTCGCCGTAAGATGGGATGCTGGTGACGACGTGCGGCAGTTTCTCCCCGGTGATCGGGTGTTTGAGATTGTGGATGACCTCGTGCGGACGGTGCGCCGCGTTGACCCAGCCCATCGCCCATTGCAGGTATGCGCCCCTGAAGGTGGTATCGCCCTCCCAGCGCCGGGCAATCAGGTACTCCTTCAACTGCTGGCGGGTGCGGTCATACTGCTCATAGGTATCGGCATCCATCTCAACGGGCAGCGCGATTTCTTCGTACTGCGGCAGCGCTTTCCCAAGATCGCCCAATGAAAAGAAGATGGCGTGATCCAGCACTTCTGCCACCAGCAGCGGCGAAATTCCGGGGGCTTCCTCGTAAGGCTTTTCATAGGTCGATGTGCCAGTGAATGCACCCGTCTCTTTATCATACGACGGACGTTCTTCAATCACCTGTTCGCGCACACCCATGTCCGCCACCCAGCGCGATTCGGCACGACCGCGCTGTTTGCTGTCATCCGCAACAATCGTCTGAAAGCTGCGTTCGCCGCGTGTCTTACGGCTTAGGCGTGGTGCGCCACCCCAGTTGTAACGCTGGCGCGTGCGCGGATTAAGCGCGTATTCCAAGTTGAAGATTGACGACGATCTGCCGTTGAACGGTGTGCCAGTCATCGCCAGCACCTTCTGCGCCAGCCCTGCGATGCGGTTGAACGCCTGCCCGTTCCCGGTATCACCGTGAGCGCACTCATGCACCTCGTCCCAGATCAGCAGATAGATCCGATCTGGATAAACGCGCTTGAGATACTCGTCGATGCGGTAACGTGGATTCTTCGTCGGGTATTTCTGACCGGGTTTCGGCTGCGAACCCTTATCACGGGCTTCCTGCCACAGCGGAGTCTGACAGACCGAACACAGCCGTTTGCCCGACTTCAGCCAGCTTTCCGAAGCGGGTGATTCAACCCCCTTCTTCTCCTGCATGACGGTGCAGCCGCAGGTCGGACACTTCGGTACGCGCTGTTTGACCAGCCGCTGCTGTGGTTCGTAGCCTTCCGGTGTCGGTTGCCCATGCCTCCATAGAGCAACCCATTCATCGCGCCAGATTACGCCGACTTCGCGCCCAGCGCCGAGCTTGGTCATGTCGCGTTTGATCAGCCCGATTTTGGCGATGCCCGGACCCAGCCGCGCTGATTTTTCCATAAAAAGCTTGATATCTTCATAACGCTGTAACTCCCAATAATTTCAAAAGCTTTGATCCGGGCGATGTCGCCAACGCATTGTCGCGTGTATCGCCCCTTAATTTAGGTGATTCTTCAGCCGCATCTACCGATGAGGAGTAGATGGGCTGTTTTTGTTTTATGGAGGCAGATCGAATGAATAGGCGCAAGCAGCAGCAGGTTTCCGAAATATCCCTTACATCGGGCGGCATCCTCACGGTGGGATTGGACATCGGCTACGGTGTCACCAAAGTCGTGACGGATCAGACCGCGATTGCTTTTCCATCAGTTGCGGGTCATGCCCGCGAAATCAAGTTCCAGCAGGAGGCGTTGGCGGCGAAATACCCCGGCGACCAACTGACAGATGAAGATGGCTCGACCTGGTTCGTGGGCGATCTGGCACTGGCACAGCTTCCAACTGGTGAACTACTGCGTCTCCGAGGGCGCACCGCCAATGAAAAGACGATGGGCAATACCTTCCGTCTGCGGCTGGCGAAAGCGGCAATTGGTAAGTTGGCGCAGGGGGCATCGGGGCGGGATGCCATCCATCTACGCTTATGCAGTGGTCTCCCGGTTGACCATATGCGCGATGCGGGAGAGTTGAAACAGGCACTGCTGGGGCAGCATCTCATCAAGACCGATGCCAGTGAAGTCATTGCCAATGTCACCGAGGTAATCGTCATGCCACAGCCCTATGGTTCGGCATATGCCATGATGCTTACTGAACAGGGTGAAATCAATATTTATCACAACTACATGCGAACTGGGGTCGTGGACGTTGGCACCTACACTGTAGACATCATTTTGGATGATGATGGCGATTTCGTAGATGCCGAAAGCGGCAGTGTCGAGAGCGGAGTCTACACCGCCCAGGAACGGATCGCTGCCATGCTGGAACGCGATTACCGCGAAAAGATGCCGCACCGAATTGTCGAGCAGGTGCTGCGAACGGGCATTTTCACCGCCAGTGGCAAGCCAGTGGATTACAGCCATGAAGTTGAAGAGGCACTCGCCCCACTTCGCAGTGCAACCCTGAATCTGCTCTCGGAGAAGTGGCAGCGCGGCACAACCGTCGATGTGATTTACCTCTCTGGCGGTGGCGCGGAGCTGGTGTATGAGCAGGTGGTCGAAGCCTATCCCCAGACGAAGCTGGTGCCGGACGCACAAATGGCAAATGCCAGAGGCTACCTGCACTATGCCCATTTCAGCGCCCGCAAGTGAGGGTTTCGTTATCGAGACGGGTCTTACTGGTCAGCCCAATGGGTTGTACAGGTAAGACCCACTCAAAGGAGAGAAAAATGGCAAAGCGAAAAACGAGTAAACGCCGCTACCGGATGATTACGTTCAAAGTGTTCGAGGACACGGATGGCGATATTCTGGACTGGTGGGAAGAGATTGATGAAGGGGAACGCAGTGATGCGTTACGCGACCTGATCCGGGACTATCTGGGGAAGCAGCCGCGCAAGCACAAGCTGCTAGCCATCCCGGAACTGCTGGAAGTGCGACAGGACACCCTCTGGATACGCGATGCGCTGAAGGAGATGCCGGGCTATCTGGAACGACTGATGCAGCATGTGGCAGCCAACGGTGTAGCCCAAATTGCGATGCAGCCCGAAGCACGAGCGCCCACCAATAGCGTTGTCCTACAGGCGACTGAATCTGCCCTTTCTGATAATGACAGCGAACGCCGGGCGCGACGGATGAAGCGATCCCAATGGTGAGGTGGCGATGGATGGAACGATTAATCAGGCAGTGTAGGACATCAAAGCAAAAAGCGGCGCATGGTTGTGCCATGCGGGTCGCAGCGTCGAGGCGCTGCGACTTCGGGCGACGGGGATGGGGAGTCTGTGTCCAAATTGACCATCTCCCCGTCGCCAGCCAGCTAAATACGCTGGCTCCTCATGCGCCGGAGGGCTGGATGCAGCGGCTGTCGCCCCTGCATGAGTGCGGCGGTGCAGAGATGCCGCCGCACTCGTGGACGCGGTTCGCCGCGCCCACCGAACGCACCCGTGACCGGGATGCGTTCAAAATCCGCATCACCTTCGTTCAGCCGATTTTGGCATAGATATGCTGCAAAACAGGGAGAACAGGCACGATGAATCATCGTCAGACAGTCACCGAAATCAGCAAACGGCTGCCGCGCCTGAAACGGCGCGACGTGGCGGAGGTATTGCAGGTGATGACGGAACTCTGGCTCGACCAACTGGCACAGCCCGGTCAGACAGTCACCGTTGCCGATCTGGGCAAGCTGCTGGTCGAGGTGCAGACCTTTCGCAGCGGCGGTGCAGTCGGACGGCGAACCGTCACGCGGGTGTATGTGCGTTTTCGTCCAACCGGGAAATTCCGTCAGTTCGTGTTGAATGTCCATCTAAAGGAAGGAGAATCGGAGTGAAGAAGAAACCCAATCCCTACAGCGAAAGGATGACCGTCAATCTGACCCCCGACCAGATGCGACGGCTCGAAGAACTCAGAAACGTTCGCAGCCGCGTCGGGAATTTTGTCAGTAAGAACGAACTGCTGCGCGATGCGGTGAACTTGTATCTGGCAGCGCAGGAAGACCTGCCGGGGTCGCGCCGGGCAATTGCCAAAGGTGTCGAAGCGAAGGTGGATGCGCTGGATACGAAGGTCGAAGCATTGACCATGCTTCTGCAAGGGTTCATCGAGCGCGTGACGCGCAAACGCGAGGGGTAGCCGGGATGGACAGAAAGCAGATGTGCGTTGCCAATGTGCAGTATAAAAAACCATCCGACGACGGCGCGAAGCAGTCCAAGAACCTCTTGCGTTATCTGACTTACCGCGAAAGCCGGGATGAGGCGGCGTGGCATGTCACCGGACGGGAGCGCTGGGTGGATCATGGCATGGGTGGTTCGGTAGCTGAAATTACGCAGCGCTGCGACGACCTCAAGAGCGAGCATGTATTGACCTTCAGTCTGGTCTGCAATCCCAATCCTGACCTGATTGGCATGGTCGCGCCGGAGGAGCGTGAGCAGTTTGTCCGCGAGTTGACCGAAAGTATGGTCAATGGTTTCTTCGATGAGCGCGGACTGGATACGGGTGTCGAAATGAGCTATGTGCTGCATCACAGATTGACCGACGACCCACAAGCACCGGGATTGCACGACCCGCATACCCATATCGTGCTGCCGGGTACGGTGTATGACGAGGAACATGGGCAGCGCGTGCCGCTGTTCTTCAGCCGCAATCGCAAAGTGAATCACATCGAGATGCTACATGACGTAACGGAACGGATGATGGTCACCCAGATGGAGCGCTACATCGGTCCTGATTGGGAGCGGCGCTATGACGAACTGGCTGAAGTACGCGAACAGGAACGCCAGATCGTTGAGGAGGAGCCTCATGGGGTGATGCTCGACGACAAAGGCGAGAGCTGGCAGGTGTGGTGTGGCACACGACGCACTGAGGAGCAAACCACCGCTGTCGGCTACTACCGGTATTTTTCTGTTCCAACGGAAGACGACCCGGATGCGCTCCGATTGGAATTCCGTCCATTGGTAGCAGGACTGCCGCATGAACAGGCAGGCTTTTTCGCTCAGGCTTTCGCACAGGAGATGAACGGCGAGATGGACAAACTGCAAGAACTTGCCGGATTGATTGGTGGGATGAGTGCTGACCAGCGCGAGGCGCTCATCGAGGAAGTGGGTGGATATGAGCAGCCGACAGGGAATGTATCGCCCGAATTTGAACTTTAGCCGGGAAAGCACACAGGGGAGAAGAGCGCCAACCGTCGGGAAACGTGTGCGCTCCAAACCCCTGTGTACCCATTCAGATAGGAATACAACGAGTATGACACAGAACGACATTGTGGACAAGACGGACACATTCGGCGCGACCAGCACCGGAAGGCAGGCGTTTCTCACCGCGTTATATAAGGGAAGCTCGAATGATCTTTATCTCGAACTGCGCTGTATCCACCCGACCACCGGGGAAGCGCGTTCACTGTGGGGGCAGATAGGCAATAAGCGTGGACTGGAAGCCGTACTCAAACAGGCGGAAGCACTGAACCGTGAAGGCTTCGGGCTGTACTTTGCGCCCTGTCTGCGTAAAGCGAAGCAGGGCAAGGCGGATGCCGCTGCACTCGTTCCAGCATTATGGATTGATATCGACTGTGATGGGGATACCCACCAGCGCGACCATTGCCTGACGAAGCTCAGGGGTTTCGACCCTGCACCGTCCTTTATTCTGGATAGCGGCGGCGGCTGGCATGGCTATTGGCTGCTGGACGAACCGTTTCAGCTTCAGCAGGATGCTGACCGTCAGAGAGTCGCAAGTACCCTGCGTGGACTGTTCGCAGCGTTGGGCGGCGACCCGGAATACGTAAAAACAGTGGCAGGCATCATGCGCCTCCCCGATTCAGTGAATACGAAACCGGAGCGGGGCGGTGTCGTGGTCACTGTTGTCGAGAGCTACCCGGAACGCCGTTATCCGCTGGATACTTTCGCGTGGCTGGAAAGCCAACCCCACCAACCGAGTTTCGATGAGTTGAAGGTAGTGACGCTGAACGGGGACGGACAGCACCCGCTGCCGCCGCGCACTGAGTCCTATCTGGCATCCGGCGCAGCAGATGGCACACGCAACACTGAATTGTTCGCGGCAGCCTGCCAGATGCGTGATGCAGGCCACAGCCAGTCTGATGCGGAGCATGAGCTAGTCCAGCGCCACCTTGCCAGCGGCAGCAGTGAGCGCGAGGCACTGGCGACCATCAAAAGTGTCTACAGCCGTCCCGCACGCGATCCGATTGCCGAACCACGCCAGCAGGCACGCCAGATAATTGACCATCTCGTGAGCCAGTACGAGGTAGAACATAGGACAGAACGTCCGACTACCGCACAGATCGTTGCTGCTGTTGAAGCCTGTATCCATCTCAACCCGGTTGAATGGGCGGAAGAACGCCAGCGCCTCAAAGCCGTCTGTGGGGATGGTTTAAAAATCAGCGATATTGACCGACTGTATAAGGAAAGGAAACGCGCCAGGTTCCAGCAGCGGGAGCAGGAATATCTCGATACCGAAAGCTACCTGCTGCGTGACGGCAAAATCATCTACCGCAAGGAGAGTTATCGCGGCACGCTGGAGAAGACCGTTGTGGACTGGACAGCCACCGCGCTCTACCAGACCTGCCAGATTGACGATGACGGCAAAGAGGCTCACACCACCGCGCTTGAACTCCGACGCGGCGACTTCGTGAAAAAGCTTGATGTGCCGGGAGACGTGTTTGTGGATGATGTCGCCCTGCGCCGCTTCATCGGATCCAGTGCCGGGTCACAGTATGTCGTTCGTGCCGGGATGTCGAAGCATCTGGTTCCAGCGATTGTACAGTTATCCGGTGAGTTTCCCACCCACCGCCATTACAACTTCATGGGCTGGATGCAGCTTGATGGCAGATGGGTGTATGTATCACCACAGGATTGCATTACCGTGAAGGGTAAACTGAGCGAGCCACCATCCGTCGAACTCGACCACCGCCTGCGCGACTATGGGTTGCAGGCGATAGGTTGGAACGAGAGCCTACAGGCATTCGATGCTGTCACAAAGGTGCTGCCACCCAAACTGGCATCGTCGCTCATCGCCTTTGCGCTCCTGCCCGTGCTTCAGCGGTTCTTCCCGGCAGCCGCACCACGACCTGCCGTACATCTGGTCGGCACATCGGGCAGTGGTAAGTCCGAAATCGCCTCGCTCTTAAGCAGCTTCTACGGGCAGTTCAGCCGCGACACGCCTCCAGCCCAGTGGGGCGATACCATCAACACCGTCGAAACGTTGGGTTATCCACTGGCGGACAGCCTGTTCTGGGTGGACGACTACAAGAGCATTTATGCCGACGAGAAAACCTTCACCCGTTTCTTGCAGTCCTATTCACGTGGCATGGGACGCGGACGCTTGACCCGTGAAGCGAAGGTTCGCCATGAGAAACCGTGTCGTGGTTTGATCCTCTCCACCGGGGAGACCACCATCGAGGGTGAAATGTCGGTTGTAGCTCGGATGCTGGTGCTGGAAATCCCACCCTGGGAGAAGCGCGATCCGGGCGGACAGGCACTGGTGCAGGCGGAACGCTTACGCGAACACCTGCCGGGTTTCACCGCACACTTTGTCTCATGGATAGCGAAGCAGCTTGAACAGGGTGATTTAAAAACCGACATCGCCAACCGCTTCAGCAGCAACATGCGTGGCTACCGCGAGAAGCTCGCCGCCGAAGCTGGTGGACAATCCAATACTGGACGTGTCATCCAGAACTGGGCGGTGCTGGTAACGGTCTACCAGATGCTTTCACGCTTCCTCTCTGAGATGGACGAAGACTACCTGTTGCCTGCGTGGCAGGATGCGATTGTCGAGAGTGTCCGTACACTGCGCCAGGAACGTGCCAGCGAGGTCTTTCTCGATATTCTGGGGCAGCTCATCGCCGGTGGGCAGGATGTGATTGACGATGACATGAAGAACCCGCGTGAGTATCCGCCGGGTGTGACCGTTGTGGGCTACAAGGATGAGGGGTTTGTCTACCTGCTGCCGGAGATCGCCCACAGAGAAGTCAATCGGGTGCAGCCCCTGCGCTTCACCGTGACCGCCATCGGAATGCAGTTACGGGAAGATGGCATCCTGATCCCGGGGCCGAATAACCTCAGCGTGCAGAAGCGCGTGCGAGGCGGCAGGGTGCGATTCTGGCAGTTGACCTGCGAATCGTTTGTTGAGCCAGTTGAGCCACCTGAGACGGGGAGCAGATAACCCGCAAAAGTAACGGCACGAGTGCCTATAAGTATGTTGAGACAGTTGAGACTCTTGAGGCTCTCTACTATGGTAGGGGGTCTTTTTGTTTTGCGGAATCTATCTTTTGTCTCAAGTGGCTCAGGAGGCACAGGCTGAGACAATGATTTTTACTGAATTCCAAAAAAATCGCACCCCATCAAAGTTGATATTTAAGTTCGCAAAATAAGGTTGAGCCAGTTGAGACACCTGAGACGAGTCATTGCTCAACAAATCTGGATAATGCGCTATATTTTGTCGAGTTTAAAGATGCGTCTTTGTGCATCATTCAGCTAGGCAATGATAAGATAAGACAAGTTTTGTTCACTCACTATTTTCGAGAAGAGTGTCTATGGCCACGATTTTTCCAACCCCAATTTCCGCTGACACCAACAGCAACGCAGAACGCAAATTATACAACCTATTTCGAGAAAAATTAGGTCACGAATACACCATTATTCACAGCGTAAAATGGGTAACTCGTGATCCGAAGCGATATGGTCCTGTCGGCGAAGCAGATTTCGTCATTGTCCATCCAAAACATGGCGTATTAGTCATTGAAGTTAAAGGTGGTGGAATCCATTTGGATGCTGGCAAATGGTACACCATTAATGCCGCTGGCGAAAAAATTTCTCTGGATAAAGACCCAGTTGCTCAGGCGGATAGAAGCGTTTACGCGCTAATAGACCATCTCAAATATCATGCACTCACTCGACGGCACACTTTTCCAATTCACCACGCAGTCGCGTTTCCCGATATAGAAGTTCCAGCGAACCAAAGCTTACGCCCCGATATTCCACGAACCATAATCATAGATCGCTCACGATTGTCCGACCTGCAAAAAACTGTGGAAGAAATTTTTGATTTCTGGAACCAGAGGTATAAGCACAACCCGCTGGGCGAACAAGCTGCTCGTGATTTGATACAACTGCTTGTACCAAAACATGAGATCAATACACGTATTGCTCACATCTTCGAGGATGAGGATCAGCAAATCAAAAAGTTGACTGAGGCACAATACAATACTCTTAAGCTGCTTCAGATGTTTCGCAGAGCCGCTATCGTCGGAGGTGCTGGGACCGGCAAAACTATGCTCGCTGTCGAAAAGGCGAGGCAACTCGCTGCTGCGGGATTCAAAGTGCTGCTGCTATGCTACAACGGCAATCTTGCTAGATGGTTGACAGAAATAACATCAGATATTGAAGGTGTCACTGTCAACACTTTTCATGGTTTGGTGCGTGTCGTAGCAGATAACTGGGCAAAGATGCCACCGCGAGCCAACAAAGCTGACTACTTTGACAAAGCGGAAGACGTGCTTTTCGATGCGTTGGAGTTGATCCGAGCGAACCCTAAAAAGGCAGAGGAGTATCTTTTTGATGCTGTGATTATCGATGAGGCGCAGGATTTTAAGACGCATTATTGGATTCCTGTTCCAGAGTTGTTGAAGGACCCCACCAACGGTGTCCTGTATGTATTCTTCGATGATAACCAGCGAATTTACTCCCAGTTGTCGAATATCCCAATCAGTAAAGAGCAGTCACCTATTGTCCTCACCGACAATTGCCGAAATACACAGCTGATCTTCAAATTGTTGCAGCAATATACAAAAACGACAACGGCAATACAGTGTATAGGACCTGAAGGACGGGCAATCGAACTCAAACCCGCATCTAATCACACTGAAATACAAAAGACCCTTCGTGCCACTTTGCATGAACTAATCAATGTAAAAGGTGCGCTGCCTGCGCAAATTGTTATTCTCACCCCTCGCAAGCAAGAAAACAGCCTGTGGCAAGAGGGTTCATCACTTGGCAACTACAAACTCACATGGAATATAAGCACTCTTACTGGTTCAAATATTCGTGTGAGTACCATTCACAGTTTTAAAGGGCTTGAAAGCCCAATAGTCATTCTCACTGAACTGGATCAAGCTTTTACTGAGACCCGTGACCAGTTAATTTATATTGGTGTGTCTCGTGCCAGAAATCATCTGATTGTTATTGGCGAACTGCCGATAATACAAGGGAGCTAGTTTTACGTATGAGTTATAGTTCACACGAAATCCCACAACGGTCATCGAATGATCCCAAGCAACTTATCAACAAGGCTATGGCTGAAGGGTATTGGCTATATATCACATATCGGGATCTTGAGGGAAAAGAAACAAAAAGAACCATTGAGCCATTAGAGTGGGTAGAAAACCACAAGATTCGGGCATTTTGCCATTTGGCAAAAGATGAACGTCATTTTGTGTTGAGTGGTATTCGAGAAATTAGTCTGGCCGTCAAATCAAGCGATGGTGTCCTTCCTGTCGTAAATTCACCACAAGGAAATACCCCTAAAATTTCTAATTTGGATCAATGGCGATCTTCAGAACCGGTACTATCTGCAAAATCTAATGCGCTTTCCCCAAAAAAATCGCCACAGTTCAAGCCAGATCAAATCTTTTCACAGGTACAAAATTCAGAGCAGTGGCGACAACTTATCAGCTATTATGCTGAATGCTTGAACCGCGAATATCTTCAGGACTATCTTATCGAACAACGTGGTGATTATCGGTTTTTTCCGGTAGATGAAGATGTTATTCTGCGATTTCTTGCAGGAGATTCTTCGTTTTCTTTTCCAACAATAAGTGGTAATCAGCCAGTAGAAATTGCTGAGTTTATTACTAGCCCCACTAAACGCGACCAGCAGCTCTGTATCGGATATCCATCTTTGCTTACGCCAGAAGGTAAAATCGCGCCACTTTTCTTTACCCCATGCGAAGTCGTGCAACAAGACGGCAAAATTATTTTAAATCCCGATGAATACCAATTGAATTATGCAATTTTGTATTCGCTTGATCTGGATAAAGAAGAGTTTGCAGCAGTTGTCAGCGACCTCAACCAACATGAATTTGAAGACCTTGCGGTCAAATTAAAAGCGCTGCAAGAATCGCTTGTGCTGAAGTTGGAAGAACTCACGACCAATGTAATCTCCAGGCGTGAAGCAAATCGCCCCAAGCTGCTTGATACTGTTGACCAGATGATGCTGTTCACAACACCTTGTCTATTCTGGGCATCAAAAAACAACATCACTAGCGCCTTAATCGAAGAACTCGAAGAAATATCAAAGGGATCGTGGAATACTGTGCCACAACCCCTCTTACAACTCCTTAACATATCAACGCCGGGAGAATACCCAACTTCCGTTCCACTAGGTCGAGACAACAAAGTCTTTATGACACCTATCAACGATGACCAGCGGCAAGCGTCTCATGCAGCCCTGACGATGCCAATTACTGTTGTTACAGGTCCTCCGGGAACTGGTAAATCACAGCTTGTTGTAAATATCATTGCCAACGCAGTCCTTGATGGAAAAAATGTACTGTTCGCAAGTCGAAACAATCAGGCTGTTGATGTTGTTGTTAAGCGAATTCAAACGGATATGCATTTTGACGGGCTGATACGCACTGGCAGTCGCAACATACGAAAAGACGCAGCCGATGTCATGCTCAGAGCATTATCGAAAGCAGCAGCACCGCACGCAGCAAAAGACCTTAATTTGCTCGTCGAGCGTTATAAGCAGGCTAAGACTGCTCTGGCAAATCAGATTGACACCCTGAATGAAATCCAGCGATTGAAGGCTAATCAACTAACCAAAAGTCAGCAACTTGAGGAAATGCTTGTGGATTTGCCTCAAGAACTTGCCAATCGAATAAAACAGGAAACCATTTCTACCAGTCAGAGTTCAATCGACACAGCCAGGCAATTCACCAAATCGCTTATTCGTAACTATGAAACCATGCAGCAGCATAAGACTACTATCGAGGCTGCACTTCAAGAGCATATTACTGACAACCGTCACAAACATCCACTTGTTACAGGTATCGAAAACTTCGAGATGGAATGGGGCAGTTTCGGACATAGCATCCGAGATGCCAACTATTTCCCAGCTTTAGAAGCCCTACAACGCTATGTCGAATTATGGACACAACTTCTAGATGCAGTTGAAGCTCGGATAGCGATGGAAAAAGCATCCAACGAAGTGGTAAAACTCGAAAAGAAGCTGGCTGAACTAATGCAATCTCTCCCCAATGGGCTTCAAATTGAGTCTCAAAATGCGGCGAAGTCCATGCCAAAAGATAGATTGAATGACCTGCGAAATCAGCTTGCGCTCATAGATAAGCAGTTAACCGAGACTCAAAAATCAAGTTTCTCGAACTGGTTTGGGTTTCGACGTGGACCACAAATTAGGGCCATCATGGTCAATTTCAATCCACTGTTAAGTGATCTTGAGCAGCCATTGCTCAAGGAAACAGCCAATTTTGGTGAATTACGACAGAAGTATGGGATTACAAAAAACTACATCATGGCTGTTCTCGGAATACGCTCTCTTGCGAGTAAACAGCATGACCTCAAACGCATAGAGAAGAAAGTTCTGGAAACTACAAGTGTTTTTGATGAAAAGACCCGAAGCGATTTTGCTCGTCTCAAAATCCAGCCTGTGGATCCGACTATGCTGAGAACGGTTTTAGTGAGGATTACCCAACAGATTTCCGAAACACTCACTCAGCGCAATGAAACTGTAGCAGCCTTCATCACCCATATGGGCAATAACTCATCACTGGGTGGATTATGGTCGCAATATCAAGATGAAGCTGGTAAAGATGAGTATGCCGGATGGACGCTAGACGGTGAAATAAGCATTATTATTTTGCAGCACTATGCATCTCAGTGGCTAAATGTGCTGAATGCAGTTGAGACGAAAGGGGATATTGAGCAGCTAGAGGCAATTATCCAGAGTAAGGGTGGGGAAGAAGGCGCTATTGTCAGGGTTGCGACAGCTCAACAGAACGCCACCTCACAAGCCATTGAAATCCTAAACAGCACATGGGTACAAAACATTGACAATCTACAATCTGCCCGTATTCAACGGGTGAGAGATTATGCATCGCTGGTACGGGAAGTCTCTGAGAATTATGACAAGCAGAAATACGGGAGCATGATGTCTATCCAAGAGACTTACAGTAGTGACATTATTGCTGCATTTCCTGTATGGGCGACCACGAACCTGAGTATCAGTCGCAACTTACCTCTAAAGGCTGAGATGTTTGATCTGTTGATTATGGATGAAGCCTCACAATGCGATATTCCATCTGCCCTGCCACTTATCTATCGAGCAAAGCAGGTTGTCATCATAGGTGATGCGATGCAACTGCGCCATATCGCAACGCTAACAGAAGATAGCCATCAGATACTAGCGGCTGAATACAATGTAGCCACTGAAGCTTATTCATACACACAACATTCGCTTTTCGATTTGGCAGCGCGTTCAGTGGGACAACGCCCTGGCGTTCTGATGCTTAGAGAACACTTTCGTTCACACGAGAACATCATCAGCTTTTCCAATGAGACATTTTACGATGGACAACTTATTATCAAGACTGATATGAGCAATCGAAAAATTCCAGCCTCAGTGCTTGAAAGAGGATGTGGCATATTTTGGCTGAATGTAGCTGGTGAGACCATCCAACCACTTGGCGGTAGCGCCAAGAATTTACGGGAAAGCAATGCGATTCAGCAGGCGTTACCAGCAATATATCAGCAACTTGAGCAAATCGGTTGGGATGGTTCTGTAGGTATAGTCACACCATATCGAGAGCAGAGAAATACGATCCAGGGTTGGGTTGACGACTCTCAATTTGGGCAGCAAGTTACTGTCGGTACAGCGCACACCTTCCAGGGTGACGAACGTGATATTCTGCTCTTTTCCACGGTTCTGGCACCAGGCATCTCCGAAGGCAGTTTGGCATGGCTTAGAAGAACCTCAAATTTGCTTAATGTTGCCGTAACCAGAGCGCGCACTATTTTGATTATCGTTGGCGACTTCAACTTTTGCATGTCGCTGCCAGATAATAATCCTTACAAGCAATTAGCCGAGTATGTCCGATCAAAACCGCAAAGCGTACTTCAATCATGGAAAGAACTTCCCTTCCTGTCCGCAAAAGGTTGACTGGTACTTCGTGCGACGATGAACTGAGAATAGTCATTGTCGCACTTCGTGGACAGCGCTAACATCCCGCCTCCTGTTGGCAGGATGTGCCAGACGCTAGTTCGGTAAACTGTCCCCGTATCTACATCTGGTTCAATCCCTCACTGATGGTAATGCTTGCTTCCATTTTCCTCTTTCCATGTTTTCAGTCCTCATCGCCTCAAGCAGTCGATTTAGTCTGCCCATCTTAGCAGGTGTGGCATTTTGCCAATGGCAAGCCATCGCTTCACCTGATTGTTCTGGGCTTGTGCCGTTTCACTCACCACAATCAGGTAGCGCCCTTCGGGTGACAAAACCCCTGATACACCTGCACCGATCTGTTCAGAAATCGCCAGCAGGCGATGAATTGAAAACGCAGATCATATGGGAGGTTTGAAATGGGAAGCAGCATCAACATTCAAGTGACCGGATTTGTAGGCAGCGAACCGCAGATGAAGACAGTCGGTGAACAGCGTGTGGCAAGCTTCAGCCTGGCAGTCAATCGCAAGATCAGCAGTGGCAAACAGCAAACGCTGTGGGTACGGGTCAATGCATGGAATGGATTGGCAGATGTCGCAGCGAAGTACGTCCGCAAAGGCTCGCTGGTGCAGGTTAGCACCGAATGGATTCGTTCTTCCGCATGGATTGACCAGAATTGTGAGTTCCAACATAACTTGAGACTCAGCAAAAAATCCAATGTAAGTTGAGAAATCCTCCGGGAATTTCGAGGCGAAGAACGGCACACCGGAGCGTGCCGTAGAGTGGTTATGTACGGACAAGATT
>Ga0335394_10002893_pt1 | contig 19412 bp, 15 predicted proteins | sample MAT03_FD_205741 | JGI IMG/M metagenome (GOLD analysis project Ga0335394, IMG submission 205741) | Freshwater microbial communities from Lake Fryxell liftoff mats and glacier meltwater in Antarctica - MAT-03 (spades assembly) (version 2) ... | reverse complement strand
AAGGGTGAGGGGCTCGGCAACCAGTTCCTGGCCACCATCCGCGAGACGGACGCCATCGCGCACGTCGTGCGCTGCTTCGTCGACGACAACGTGATCCACGTCGCCGGTGGTGTGAACCCCATCTCCGACATCGAGACGATCAACACGGAGTTGGCACTCGCGGACATGGCCGCAGTGGAGAAGCACATCTCGAAGTACACGAAGGTGGCGCGTTCCGGTGGCGACAAGGACGCGGCGCGCATCGTCGCGGCGCTGGAGAAGCTGGTGCCGGTGTTAAACGAGGCGCGGCCTGCACGCATGGCCGGCCTCGACGCCGAAGAGCGCGCGGTGGTACGCCAGTTCTTCCTGCTGACGATGAAGCCGCTGATGTTCGTGGCCAATGTGTCGGAGCATGGCTTCACCGACAACCCGCTGCTGGAACAGGTAAAGGCCTACGCGGCGAAGGAAGGCGCGCCGGTGGTGGCCGTTTGCGCCTCGATGGAAGCGGAAATTGCCGATCTCGAAGGCGACGACAAGCAGGTGTTCCTGGATGACATGGGGATGACCGAGCCGGGTCTCGACCGCGTGATCCATGCGGCCTATATGCTGCTCGGCCTGTCGACGTACTTCACCGTGGGCCCGAAGGAAGTGCGCGCGTGGACGATCCACGTCGGCGACACGGCACCGCAGGCGGCAGGCGTGATCCACACAGACTTCGAGAAGGGCTTCATCCGCGCCGAAGTCACGGCCTATGCCGACTTCGTCGCCTGCAAGGGCGAGCAGGGGGCGAAGGAGGCCGGCAAGATGCGGCTGGAAGGCAAGGAATACACCGTGCGCGACGGCGACGTGATGCATTTCCGCTTCAACGTCTGACGTGATGGCGTGGCGTTTTGCGTGTTGGTGGTGCGCGCTGGCGCTGGTGGCCGGCGCCTGTTCCACCATCCCGCGCCTCGAATCGCCGATGGTCGTGGCCACGGCGTTGCGCGTCGACCGGCTTACCGGCGTCGACGCGCAGTTCACGGTCACACTGACGCTGTCCAATCCCAACGACCGCGACATCAACGTGAATGCGATCGACGCCATTGTGCGCGTCGAGGACGTGCCGGTGGGCGTGGCGCGGCTGACGGCGCCGGTGCGGCTGGCGGCGCGCGGCGAAGCCCCGGTGGCGCTTGCAGTGCGCGCCGGGCTGGCCGATGCGTTGCAGGCCGCGGCCGCCATCGCGCGGCGCGCTGAAGCAGGGGGCGCCATGCCACCCGCTGCACGCTATGCTGTGAATGGCACGGTCACGCTGGAAGGTGGCACGGTGCTGCCGTTTTCGCGCAGCGGAGAGTTCGCGCTGCCGCAACTTTCGCCGAGGCCCCGATGAAGCTCCGGTTCACCAAGATGCACGGGCTGGGCAACGATTTCGTCGTCTTCGACGGCGTGCGGCAGCGTGTCGATCTGGCGCCGGCGCAGATCCGCGCGCTGGCCGACAGGCGCTTCGGCATCGGCTGCGACCAGGTGCTGCTGGTGGAGCCCGCGCAGGGCGACGCCGACTTTCGCTACCGGATCTTCAATGCCGATGGCGGCGAGGTCGAGCATTGCGGCAATGGCGCGCGCTGCTTCGTGAAGTTCGTCCGCGATCAGGGGCTCACCACCAAGCACGAGATCCGCGTCGAGACGAGCAATGGCGTCATCGTGCCTCGTCTCGAGACTGACGGCGAGGTGACTGTGGATATGGGGGTGCCGCGCCTCGCGGCCGCGCAGGTTCCCTTCGTCGACGGACTGGGTTTGCCTGCCGAACCGCTGGAGGTCGATGGCGTGACGCTGACGATCTCGGCCGTGTCGATGGGCAACCCGCATGCGGTCCAGGTTGTGGACGACGTCGAACGTGCACCCGTCGAAACACAAGGCCCGAGGATCGAGCATCACCCGCGCTTTCCGCAGCGCGTGAATGCGGGCTATGTGCAGGTGATCGATCGCGCTACCATTGCGTTGCGGGTGTGGGAGCGGGGCACCGGCGAAACGCTGTCATGTGGCACGGGGGCATGCGCGGCGGCGGTGGCGGTGATCCGGCGCGGCCTGGCCGATTCCCCCGTGCAGGTGAAGACGCGCGGCGGCGATCTCGCCGTCGCATGGGAAGGCCCGGGCGCGCCGTTGTTCATGCGCGGTCCGGCGGCCAGCGTATTCGAAGGCGAGTGGACCGCCTGACCGCGGACGCCACCATAACGACAAGATGGGGGATGTGGACGCATGGACGCAGCAGCGGTCGCGAAATTCCTGAAGAACAACCCGCAGTTCTTTGCAGACTACGCGGATGTGGTGGCCGAGATCTTCGTTCCGCATCCGCACGGCGGTCATGCGATTCCGATCGCGGAGCGGCAGATCCTCACGTTGCGCGAGAAGAATAACGAGCTCGAGGCCCGCTTCAAGGAGCTGATGAGCTATGGCACCGAAAACGACCAGATCAGCGAGAAGGTCCACCGGTCCACGCTGGCGCTCTTTGCCGCGCAGGATCTCGAGACCACGCTGGCGGTGCTCTACCACAGCCTCAAGGAAGACTTCGGCGTGCCGCAGGTGGCGGCGCGGCTGTGGGGCAAGGTGCCCGAGCAATCCTATTTGCCCGAGTTGGCGGCCACGTCTTCGGAGATCCGCCACTATGCGGATCAGCTGGGCCAGCCGTACTGCGGGCCGGTGGCGGCCTTCGAGTCGCGCGAATGGTTCGAGGACGGCGACATCCTGCAGTCCTTCGGCTTCCTGCCGCTGCGCACGGCGCTGACCTTCGGGGTGCTGGCGCTCGGCAGTCCGGACCCGCGCCGCTTTCACCCCGGCATGGGCACGCTCTACCAGACGCGCCTGGCCGAACTGGCTAGCGTGGCAACGGCGCGGTTCCTGCCCCCGACCTGAAGCGACCTTGCGCGCCAACGCTCCGGGACGGGTTCCACGAACCGCGATCAACACGGAGGGCAACGACGCCAATCGCGCGCTGATCGAGGCCTTCGGCACGCACCTCGCCACGCGCTCCCGCCACACGCGCGACGCGTATGTCCGCGATGCGGCGCACCTGCTGGCGGTGGCCGGCGACCAATCGTTTGCGTCCATGCAGCGAGCACAGCTCGCGCGTTGCCTGGGCACGCTGCATGGCCGCGGCGTCTCGGGGCGGAGCCTCGCGCGGATGCTGTCCGCGTGGCGCGCGTTCTTCCGCTTCCTGCTGGAGCGCGGCGCGCTGCGCGAGGACCCCAGCGCCGGCCTGAAGGCGCCCAAGGCCGCGAAGCGGCTGCCGTCGGCGTTGACGCCGGACGAAGCGGTGCAGCTCCTGTCGGTCAAGGATGGCGCGCCGGCGGCCGTGTGCGACCGCGCGCTGTTCGAGCTCGCGTACTCGTCGGGCCTGCGCGTGTCCGAGCTTGCGGCGGTCGACATCGATCGCGTCGACCTCGCCGGTGGCGAGGTCCGCGTCTGGGGCAAGGGTGCGAAGGAGCGCGTGGTGCCGGTGGGTGCCGCCGCGCGCGCGGCGATCACCGCGTGGTTGAAGCTGCGCGCTTCGTTGCCGCCAGTGGACGCCGCGGCGCTGTTCGTCGGGGCCAGCGGCCGGCGGATGTCGACGCGCACGATCGAGCGGCGGCTGGCCACGCTGGCGTTGCGCCAGGGTCTGAACCAGCATGTCCACCCGCACATGCTGCGACATTCGTTCGCGTCGCACGTGCTGCAGTCGTCAGGCGACCTGCGCGCGGTGCAGGAGATGCTGGGCCACGCGTCCATTGCCAGCACGCAGGTGTACACGCACCTCGACTTCCAGGCGCTGGCCAAGGTCTACGACGCCGCGCATCCGCGCGCGAAGCGGAAGAAATAGCACAGTACCGTGGCATTTGTAGGCGAGGCTTCAGCCTCGCGGGTTAGACGCCGCGCTACGGGTAGCGAGGCTGAAGCCTCGCCTGCGGGAATGCGCTAATCCACCATCCGCACCGCGCCGGGCAGGTACGGCAGGTCGGTCACGCCGGGATCGCGGCCCGCCTGCTTCAGCAGCGTGGTCACCTGGCCGCGATGATGCGTCGAATGCAAAAAGAGATGCGTCGCGGCGATCCATGCGGGCATTTGCCGCGTGCGGCCATCCGACGCAGCGCGGTATTCAAGCGTCGACTCGATCCACGCGGGCGTCAGCGAAGCTGCCCAATCGAGGATGGCGGTGTCCGTCGCGTCGCGTTCGCGCGCGAGGTCGGCAAACTCGGGAAACGCGTCGGCGCCATAGGCCGGCCCCGGGTACGGGTCCCCGATGAAGCGTCCCAGCCACACCCGGTCGCCCCACAGGATATGGTTGAGCGTGCGTTGGATCGAGCCGAAGAACGCGCCGCGATCGCGCGTGCGCTCCTCCGCATCCAGTTGCGCCACCGCGGCCATCAGCCGCTCGTTCATCCAGCGGTTGTAGCGTGCGAGGAGCTGGCAGTACTCGACCGAGATCACGCGGTGACAGGTTCGGCGAACGCGCTGGTTTCGAGTTCCTCGATCTCGATCGACGCCGCAAGCTGCGCGAGGCGCGCGACGACGCCATACGCGTAGAAACGATTGGGCGCGCAATCCGCGGGTTCGTCGAGATCGGGGATGCACGGCGATTCGAAGGCCAGCGGCACGAATTGCGCGCCGGGGGCATTGAGGTTTTCATCCTTGCCCCGCGCCGTGTGCACGCGGTAGAAGCCACCGACGACGAAGCGGTCGATCATGTAAACCACCGGCTCCGCAATGGCGTCGTCGATCGACTCGAACGTGGGGACACCTTCCTGGATCAGCACGGAGCTGACTTCGAGGCCTTCCTTCACCACCGCCATCTTGTTGCGCTGCTTGCGGTTCAACCCCACCACTTCGTCGGCGTTGCGCACGGTCATGATGCCCATGCCATAGGTGCCGGCATCCGCCTTCACGATGACGAACGGCTTTTCCTGGATGCCGTACTCGGCGTACTTGACTGCCATCTTCGCCAGCACCGCATCGACGTTGTGGCGCAGGCAGTCCTCGCCCGAGCGTTCCTGGAAGTCGATCATGCCGCAGGCGGCGAAGTACGGATCGATCAGCCACGGGTCGATGCCGATCAACGCGGCGAACTGCTCCGCGATGCCCGAGTACACACCGAAGTGATGCGACTTCTTGCGGTTGAACCACCCGGACGCCAGCGGCGGCATCACCGGCTGGTCGATGCGCTCGAGAATGGCCGGCGAACCCGCCGACAGGTCGTTGTTAAGCAGCACCATGCACGGGTCGAAATCGTAGAGCCCCACGCGGCGGCCGTTGCGCACGACCGGTTCGAGCGTCAGCGTCGAGCCATTGCCTAGGTCGAGCTTCGTCAGCGTGGTGATTTCAGGATTGAGCGAGCCGATGCGCACGCGCATGCCGGCCTGGCGCAGGATGCCTTCGAGCGTGGCCACATTGCGCAGGTAGAACATGTTGCGGGTGTGGTTCTCGGGGATCAGCAGCACGCCGCGCGCGTCGGGACACACGCGCTCGACCGCGGTCTGCACCGCCTGCACGCACAGCGGCAGGAACGACGGATTGAGGTTGTTGAAGCCACCCGGAAACAGGTTGGTGTCGACCGGCGCCAGCTTGAAGCCGGCATTGCGGAGGTCCACCGACGTGTAGAACGGCACCTGGTGTTCCTGCCACTGGGTGCGCAGCCAGCGCTCGATCTCCGGCATGTGCTCGATGATGCGCCGTTCGAGGTCCTGCAACGGACCGACAAGTGCCGTGGTGAGATGGGGAACCATGCGTGTGCCTTGCGAGGAAGTGCACGAATTGTACTCGTCCCGTGCGCGGCACAAAAAAAGCGGGGCGCGTCAGACGCGCCCCGAATAGCCACTGAGGAGAGAACAATTGCTGCGGAAACTTGCGTTCCCGGCTTGCCCGCGGACGGGGGAGAGAGTCCGTCCGCGTCTTGCCCGTGACAGCCGGCTTGCCGCGTTACGAGCGGTAAGCCGACTCACCATGTGACGACACATCGAGACCTTCGCGTTCCTGCTCTTCCGTCACGCGGAGCCCCACCGTCATGTCGACGATCTTGTAGCAGATGTACGCCACGACTCCGGACCAGATCACCGTCAATCCAACCGCCTTGGCCTGGATCAACAGTTGCTCGCCCCAGCTCGTGTAGCCTGTCTTGCCCGTGACCCAGTCGATGACGAAACCGGGGCCGCCGAGCGCGGGATCGACGAAAATGCCGGTCAGGAGTGCCCCGAGAATGCCGCCCACCGCGTGGACACCGAACACGTCGAGCGTGTCGTCGACCTTCAGCATGTGCTTCAAGCCGTTGACGGCCCACAGGCAGACGAGGCCGGCCAGGATGCCGATCACGAATGCGCCGGGGATGCCGACGTTGCCTGCGGCCGGGGTGATGGCCACAAGACCTGCCACGGCACCGGAGGCTGCGCCGAGCATCGAGGGCTTGCCCTTGAACATCCATTCGCCGAGCGTCCACGCCACGGTGGCGCAGGCGGTGGCCAGGAACGTGTTGATGAAGGCCAAGGCGGCGGCGTTGTTGGCTTCGAGCGCCGAACCGGCGTTGAAGCCGAACCAGCCGAACCACAGCAGAGAGGCTCCCATCATCGTCATCGGCAGGCTGTGTGGCGCCATCGATTCCTTGCCGTAGCCGATCCGCTTGCCGACCACGTACGCACCCACCAGGCCGGCGATACCGGCGTTGATGTGCACGACCGTGCCACCCGCGAAGTCGAGTGCGCCCCACTGCCAGATGAGACCGGCTTTGGCGTTGTTCGCATCGACCACGCTGGCTGCCGTGTACGCATCGGGGCCGGGCCAGAACCAGACCATGTGCGCGATCGGCAGGTACGAGAACGTGAACCAGAGCACCGAGAACAGCAGCACGGCCGAGAACTTCACGCGCTCGGCAAACGCGCCGAGGATGAGACACACGGTGATGGCCGCAAAGGTGGCCTGGAACGCCACGAACACGATTTCAGGAAGTGGTGTGTTCTTGGAGAACGTCGCGGCCATCGCGAACTCGCCCTTGGACGCATCGAATACGCCGGCGAGGAACAGCCGGTCGAGGCCGCCGAAGTACGCGTTGCCTTCAGTGAACGCGATGCTGTAGCCGTAGACGCACCACAGGACCGTGATCAACGAGAAGACGACGAACACCTGCATCAGCACCGAGAGCACGTTCTTCGAGCGAACCATCCCACCGTAGAAGAGTGCCAGTCCGGGAATACTCATCAGCAACACGAGCGCCGTGCACACCAGCATCCACGACACGTCACCCTTGTTGGGCGTCGGGGCCGGTGCGGCGGTGGCCGCGGCTGCAGGTTCCGCGGCGGGTGCGGCGGCCGGCGCAGCGGCCGCTGCCGGAGCTGCGGCAGCAGGTGCCGCCTTGTCCTGCGCCAGCACCGGCGTCGCCAAAGCGAACGCGCCGAGCAGGGCAAGTAACGCGACTAGCTTTTTCATCAAAGGGCTCCCTTACAGCGCATCCGCGCCGGTTTCACCGGTGCGGATACGGACGACCTGCATCAGGTCGAACACGAAGATCTTGCCGTCACCGATCTTGCCGGTGTTGGCGGCTTTTTCGACCGCTTCGATTACGCGCTCGAGCATGTCGTCCTTCACTGCCGCTTCGATCTTGACTTTGGGCAGGAAGTCGACGACATATTCGGCGCCACGGTAGAGCTCGGTGTGCCCCTTCTGCCGACCGAATCCCTTCACCTCGGTCACGGTGATCCCCTGCACGCCGATGGCCGAGAGGGCCTCGCGGACCTCGTCGAGCTTGAACGGCTTGATGATGGCGGTAACGAGTTTCATGATGTCCCCGGAAAACACGCGGCAGCGCGAGGCTGCCGCGTGGGTATGGCGTTCAGAACGTCTTTTGTACGTAACCGACGAATTGGCCGTCGGAAATGTCCTTGCCGAAGCGATTGGTGTAGCCCGCGCTCTCGGCATCGGTGCCCGTGCCGAAGATGCCGACCGTCAGGCCCCAGACTTCAGTGGACACGCCAACCTTCCAGTCGCTGTAATCGAAGAAACCGTTGTTCTTGAACTTCTGTTGGCCGTAATGCCCGAACAACGTCACCTTGCCGATCGTGTCGTTGACTTTGTCGACGACGTCATAGGCGGCGTTCACTTCCCAGTAGTCCGAGCCACGGGAATTGGCAAAGCCGAAGGTCTTGCTATCGACGCTGTAGCTGTACTTGCCGGTGATCCACTTCCACGTGAGCGCGGCATAGATTTCCGTGGTGTTGGGCTTCACGTAGCCCGCGGGATAGGTGCCGGGGTACCAGTAGTAGAGGACGCCGGTGTCGAGCACGAAGTCAGCGGGCAGCGCCCACTTGTAGCCACCGTAGAAGTCGAACTCGACGCTGGCGGAGACGTCGGGGTTGCCGTCGGACAGCCAGCTGATGTTCGAGCCCCAGACACCGGTATAGAGGCCGCTCTTGTGCCCAAGGTCGAAGCCGCCTTGCAGCGCAGGCTTCTCGTTGGTCTGCGAGATGCCGCGGAACACGTACTGGCTGAAAATGCCGACGTTGCCCGTGAAGGTCCAAGCGGGTTCCGGCGCGGCGGCCGGTGCGGGCGCTGCCATTTGGGCTTGCGCGGTGCCGGCGACTAGCGCGGCGAACATCGCTGCTGCTGCGCCGATGCGAAGGCGGTACTTCTGGTTCATGTCGGAATCCCTTGCGAGTGGTTGACGAAACAGGTGACGCTTCCGAGGTACAGTCAGCATTTCGTGTGCCACTGCAAAAACAATTGATTAATCAGTTGGTTGAGTCGTAAACACAACACCTGGACGCTGCGGCGACCCCCGCTTCGCACCAAACCGGTGCCATGCGCCGCACGGGCGCACTCGTCTGGGGCGAAGGCCGCGGCGGTCACACGCCGGAGGCGTCCGGATCGTCCAAATGGCCGAGCGGGACTCGCCCATGCCTTTGCTACACTGGGCCCCTGTTCGACGCCGGGGCTGGTGTCATACCACCCGGATCAACCTTCTTGGAGGCACGCCATGCTCAGTTTCAACAACAAGACCCTGGATGACCTGGCCGCGCGGATCGGCAAGGCGGTCGAGTCAAGCCCGGCCCGGGACATCGAAAAGAATGTGAAGGTGATGCTGCAAGGCGGCCTGTCGCGGCTCGATCTCGTGCCACGTGCCGAGTTCGACATTCAGGCGCAGGTGCTGCTCAAGACCCGCGAAAAACTCGAACGCCTCGAGGCCCGCGTGGCCGAGCTCGAAGCCCGCTTCCCGGCGCCACCCGCAGCGCACTAGCCCCCACCGCGAAGAAAACGACGCGCGGCCTGGCCGGGGTCGGCAATGTCCGTCGTCGTCGTCAACAGTCGCGCGCTCACCGGCGTGGTGGCGCCCGCCGTCGCGGTCGAAGTCCACGTCACCGGCGGCCTGCCCGGCATCCATATCGTCGGGCTCCCCGATACCGAAGTCCGCGAAGCGCGAGACCGCGTGCGCTCGGCGATCCAGAACGCGCAGTTCGATTTCCCGGCGCGCAAGGTCATCGTCAACTTGGCGCCCGCCGACCTGCCGAAGGAATCCGGCCGCTACGACCTGCCGATCGCGCTTGGCATCCTCGCTGCCACCGGACAGACGCCGGCGCGCGCGTTGGCGGCGTTCGAGTTTGCCGGTGAGCTCGCGTTGTCCGGGGCGCTGCGCGCAGTACGCGGCGCGCTGGCGATGGCGGTGGCGGCGCGTCAGGCCGGACGCGCATTCGTGCTGCCTGCGGCCTCGGCTGCCGAGGCCGCGCTGGTGCAAGGGGCCACGATCCTGGGGGCCACGTCGCTGCTGGCTGTCTGCGAGCACTTGGCCGGCCGGACCGAACTGACGCGCTCGGCGGCACCGTTGCCCGTGCCGCGCGACGATGACCTCGATCTCGCTGATGTGCGCGGACAGGGGCAGGCCAAGCGCGTGCTGGAGATCGCCGCGGCCGGCGGCCATTCGCTGCTCTTCACGGGGCCGCCAGGTACCGGCAAGTCGATGCTCGCGCAACGGTTGCCCGGGTTGCTGCCGCCGATGGACGACGCTGAAGCACTGGAGGTTGCCGCCGTCGCATCGATCGCCGGCCGCTTCGTGCCGGAGACCCTGGGCCAGCGGCCGTATCGCGCGCCGCATCACACCGCCAGTGCCGTGGCGCTGGTGGGTGGCGGCAGCGATCCTCGCCCCGGCGAAATTTCACTCGCGCATCACGGCGTCTTGTTCCTCGATGAACTGCCGGAGTGGGACCGGCGCGTGCTTGAGGTTCTGCGCGAACCCCTTGAATCCGGCGTCATCCATATCTCGCGCGCGGCGCGGCAAAGCGTGTTTCCCGCGCAATTCCAGTTGATCGCGGCAATGAATCCCTGCCCATGCGGATGGCTGGGCGACGCGCGCGGGCGCTGCCATTGCACGCCCGATCGCATCAGCCGCTATCGCGCGCGCATCTCCGGGCCGTTGCTCGATCGCATCGATATCGTACTTGAGGTTCCGGCAGTCCCGGCGGAGCAGCTCACGCCGCTCGCGCCGATGCCGGCAACAGCGGCAGGCGATGCCGTCCTGGTGGCGGAACCCGTGGTCGGCATCGCAGAGACGTCGTGCGTCGTGCGCGGACGTGTCATCGCTGCGCGGCAAAGGCAACTGCAACGGCAGGGCAAGCCCAACGCACGGCTCTCGCCGAAGGAAATTGCCGTGCATTGCGCGATCGAGTCCGCGGGACATGCATTGCTCGCGCACGCGGCAGCACACCTGTGCCTGTCGGCGCGTGCGTACCATCGCGTGCTGAAAGTGGCGCGGACCATCGCCGACCTGGCAGAGGTTGCGCGGATCGAGCCCCGCCACATCGCGGAGGCGGTGGGGTATCGCGGTACGGCCGGCCGGTGAAAATGCAGTCAGGCTGGGCTTGATCGCTGCAGCGGCCAGGGCCGATGCAGCGATCAATTCGAGCCGTCTTTTCTCAGCGCGGCATGTTCACGTTGGTCAGCGCGTCGCAGCGGCCGGGCGGTGCGCAGCTAATCGTGCTGGAGCCCGCCAGGTAGTTGCGGATGTTGAGATAGTAGACGCCGCCGGGGGCGAGTCCCGGATAGGTCGGCGTCGATGCGCCGATGATGAACGCCAGCGTCGCGGAGTTACCGTTGGCGAAGGCCAGCGGGCCATTGTTGCCGGTGGCGTCGATGGGCCGGAAATCGCACGCGGTGCGCGACAACGTCGCCTCGCGATAGGTGGGTGGGCCGCCATATTCGGCGACCTGAAACGATCCGAACGCCGCATTCTGGGCGGTGCCGGGCACTGTGACCCGGACGGCCCAGACGCCATTCCATTGCAAGCCGGTCTCGCTCAGAATCGAGTAAGCAATGCCGCCCGCGCTGCCGAAATCCGTGTAGAGCGTGGCGGGAAACTGGCCGCACCGGCCGGGCGGTGTGGGCGGGCTGTCCACCCAGTTCACATTGGCACTCGCGGCGTTGCCGGTGCCGCCGGAGTTGACCGCACTCACCGTATACGTCCGGAGGCCGGCCACGCTCCATCGAATCTGGCACACGTTGGTCTGCGTACCGCAGTTGGTCCATAGATAGCCGGTGGGTTCGCCCGAGCACGAGGCCTGCAGCGTCACCAGCGAGTTGATGACCGGCGTTTGCTGCGATGACAACACGATCAGGTTGCAGACGGATTTCGATTCCGCCGGTGGCGGCGCGGGCGCGGTGCGCCACGCGACCTGCACGGAGGCCGCAGGTCCGGCGCCAGCGGCATTGGCGGCGATGACCGAATACACGACCGCGCCAGGGCTTGACGACGTTGCACTGCAGGTGGCGCCAGTGCCGGTGCAGCCCGTCCAGCTGAAGCTGGTGGGCGCACCGTTGCACGCGGCCATCAGCAGGATGGTGGCACCAACAATGGGATCGACGGTGGTGGCCGTCAGCGTGCACGACGGTGGTTGCGCCGTCACCGGAACCGGCGCGCACATCGCGACGAGGCGCGCCGGGTTCGTGCCATAGCCTTCGGCGACGTAGCCCTTGCCGAGCATCTGGTCCTGGATGCCTGCGTCCGTCGTGTAGCGATGATTGGAGTCGGGGCGTTTGTTCCAGGTGCGATACACCGGCCGCGTGTTGGACGGGCACGCGCCGGTGGCAGTGTTGGGCAAATAGACCTGGAAGACGTTGTCCGACTCCAGCAGCCAAGCAGTGGGAAATTTCTGCTTGACCTCCGCGCACTCGACCGGCGACGCCGAGTAGAAATGCGAATCGAGGCCTGCGGCGGGGCTGCCGTAGAACCGGCAGACCGGCGAGGCGCCTGGTGACGTGTCGCTTGACTCGAGGACCTTGAATACCTGCTGCGTACGCTGCCAGCCCACGAAGAATCCGCTGTCGAGCTTGCCGATCTCCCCGGTGTTCGCGGTTACGAAGTAATGGTCGAGCGAGGCGTTGTAAAACTCGACGGCGTCGACCATGCCTGCGGACGCGGGCATGCCTGTGCCCAGCAGAGCGCCTAGGAACGCGGCAATGGCGAAATGCTTGCGTGAAATCGGATTCGTCACGGGTGGGTCGCTCGATCGCACGTGCGTGGTTACGCGTGGAGTCGGTCGACTATACGTCAATACGGAACCGCTCCTTGCTTAACGGCAGGAGGGCGCGAGCCGGGGCGGGAAACGAGGGGCCGATCGCCCCTCGCGGATCAGGACTTGCGGCCGGCGTAGCGCTCACCTGCAGCCACCGGCGCCTTCAGCCAGTTCTGCGGCGGCGGCAACGGGCAGGTGGTGAAGGCCGAGAACGCGCAGGGCGGGTTGTAGGCGCGGTTGAGGTCCACGACCCACTGGCCATCCTTCGGTTTCTCGATGTAGAGGAAGCGACCTGGCGGGTAGGTGGCCGAATCGCTCGTCGCGTCGCGGAAGATGATGAAGAGGTTGCCGTCGTCGTCGAGCGCATCGAGCGTGGTCTTTTGGCCATTGAGTACGAATTCGAGCGTGCCCGCGACCTTTTCGTAGCTGATCTCGCCGCGCACGTTGGCGATGGGAATGGTGGCGCCGTCAGGATGCGGCACGAATCGCGCGGGCATCTTGTGGTCGGCTCTGGGCTCGTACCACTGGCGGCCGGCGAAGTTGGTGCGCCGTGGCGATTCGCGATCGGCGGCGCGAACGACGATCTTGCCGTCTTCGCGTTTCACGATCTGCAGCGACAGGCGGCCCGATGTGATCCATTCGACGCGCGTGGCGCCGGTGACGAGGTCGCGGGTCGTGAATTCCTCGCCGCCGTCCACCTTGGCCACGGTGCGCATCGACTGGCCCGGTGCCAGCACCAGCCGCGCCTTGTCCTGGCCCACCTCGATCACCCCGAGGTGCGCCGGGGCCAGCGCCTTGGGCAATTTGATCTCGTTGTCCGGCGCGGAGCCGATCCGGTACTTGCCGGCGGTGAGTTCGTCGCGGGTCACGATGGACAGCCAGCCGCGCTCGGCCTTGAGGCGCTTGTCGCCGTCGGCGCGCCATTGGGCCAGGTCCTTGGTCCATCCGGTGTCGGCCGCGGGCGCGGCGGCGTGGCCGGTGGTGGCATGCAGCCCAAGGGCCACGATCAACAAGGCGGTCTTCAATGGGGTTTTCATGGCGGCTCCACTCCTAAGGCGCGAGTCAACCGCTTATGGTAACGCGCCTCCTGCCGTCGAGGGTTGTCGCATGCTGCGCTGCGGTAAACTGTCTGGCTGCCATGAATACCGTCACCGAAGCCTTCGTCGACGTCGCAGATCCCCGCGTGGATGCGCCGCGGCTGCGCGAGATTCCGTACAACTACACGTCGTACTCCGATCGTGAGATCGTGATCCGGTTGCTTGGCCGCGAATTGTGGGCCTTGCTCGACGAGTTGCGCGGCGAGCGGCGCACCGGACGTTCGGCGCGGATGCTTTTCGAAGTGCTGGGCGACATCTGGGTGGTCGAGCGCAATCCGTACCTGCAGGATGACCTTCTGGACAACCCGAAGCGGCAGGCCCTGCTGGTCGAGGCGCTGCGCCACCGGCTGCGCGAGATCGAGGTACGACGACAGGCGGGTGCTGGTGCCGACATCGTGCGCGACGGCAAGGTCGCGCAGTTGGTCGCAGCGGCGAATGCGGCGGTCGATCGCTTTGCGGCGTCGTTTCCCGCCACCGCCGAATTGCGCAAGCGCACGCGGCGCATGCTTGGCCGGCACACGCACAAGGACAATATCGCGTTCGACGGGTTGGCGCGGGTGTCGCATGTGACCGATGCCACCGACTGGCGCGTCGAGTATCCGTTCGTCGTGCTCCATCCCGACACGGAAGAGGAAGTGCGCGGTCTGGTCGAGGGTTGCATCGAACTCGGCCTCACCATAATCCCGCGTGGCGGCGGCACCGGCTACACGGGCGGGGCCATTCCGCTCGATGCGCGTTCGGCGGTGATCAACACCGAAAAGCTCGAACGGCTGTCGGTGGTGGAGCGCATCGTGCTGCCGGGTCACGCGCAAGCCACCGCGACGATCGATGCTGGCGCGGGCGTGGTGACGCGCCGCGTGATGGATGCGGCGGAGCGCGACGGTCTCGTCTTTGCGGTGGATCCGACATCGGCCGACGCGTCGTGCATCGGCGGCAACGTCGCGATGAACGCCGGCGGCAAGAAAGCCGTGCTGTGGGGCACTGCGCTCGACAATCTCGCGTCATGGCGGATGGTGACGCCGCAGGCGCAATGGCTTGAGGTGGTGCGCACCGACCACAATCTCGGCAAGATCCACGACGCGGCAGTGGCCACGTTCCTGTGCACCTGGTTTGCCCCGGATGGCAAGACGGTGGAGCGCACGCAAACGCTGGCGATCCCCGGCGGCGTGTTCCGCAAGACGGGTCTCGGCAAGGACGTCACCGACAAGTTTCTCGCGGGCCTGCCCGGCATCCAGAAGGAAGGCTGCGACGGGCTCATCACCAGCGCGCGTTTCATCCTGCACCAGATGCCACCGGCCATCCGCACGGTGTGCCTCGAATTCTTCGGCCAGGTGCGCGATTCCACACCGGCCATCGTCGAGATCAAGGATTACCTCGACGCGTTGCCCAAGGCGGGCGGCATGCGCGTGATGCTGGCCGGGCTCGAACATCTCGACGAGCGCTATGTGAAAGCGGTGGGCTACGCCACCAAGGCCAAGCGGCATGGCCGGCCCAAGATGGTGCTGCTGGGCGATATCGTCGGGGACGACGACAACGCGGTAGCCCGCGCGGCATCCGAAGTGGTGCGCATTGCCAATGCGCGCGGCGCCGAAGGCTTCGTCGCGGTGTCCGCCGACTCGCGCAAGAAATTCTGGCTCGACCGCGCGCGCACGGCGGCGATCGCCAAGCACACCAACGCATTCAAGATCAACGAAGACGTCGTGATTCCGCTGCCGCGTCTCGGCGACTATACCGACGGCATCGAGCGCATCAACATCGAGCTCTCCATCCGCAACAAGCTGGCGCTTGCCGATGCGCTGCAGGGCTTCTTCGACAGTCCGCTCTTCGCGCGGGCGTGGGGACCTGACAGCGAGGCGCGGCCCGCGCAGGAAATCATCGACGCCAAGCTTGACGACGCCCGCTCGCTGGTGGGCACCGTGCGTAGCCGCTGGCAGCAGTTGCTGCAGGACTTGGACACCAGGTTCCCGGCGCTGCAGGATCATTCCACCGTGGTGTCGTGGAAGGTCGAGTTGAAGGCCCCGCTGGACGAGATCTTTGCCGGATTGGCGTTTGCGCCGGTCGCCGCGCGGATCAAGGGCGTGCATGCGCGCGTGCTGCGCAGCCGCGTGTTTGTCGCGCTGCACATGCACGCCGGCGACGGCAACGTGCACACCAATCTGCCCGTCAACTCCGACGACTACGGCATGCTGCAGGAAGCCAATGCCGCCGTGGCGCGGATCATGGCGCTGGCGCGCAATCTCGGCGGCGTCATCTCCGGCGAACACGGCATCGGCATCACCAAGCTCGAGTATCTGACCGACGACGAACTGGCGCCCTTCGCGCAGTACAAGCGTGAGGTGGATCCGGAAGGCCGCTTCAATCGCGGCAAGTTGCTGCGCGATCCCAGGTTTCCCGCGGATCTTTCCGGCGCCTACACACCGAGCTTTTCGCTGATCGGCCACGAGAGCCTGATCCTCGAGCAGAGCGACATCGGCAGCGTGGCCGATTCGATCAAGGACTGTCTGCGCTGCGGCAAGTGCAAGCCGGTGTGCGCCACGCACGTGCCGCGCGCCAACCTCTTGTACAGCCCGCGCAACAAGATCCTCGCCACGTCGCTGCTGATCGAGGCGTTCCTGTACGAGGAGCAGACGCGACGCGGGGTGAGCCTGCGCCACTTCGACGAATTTTCCGACGTGGCCGACCACTGCACGGTGTGCCACAAGTGCGCCAATCCGTGTCCGGTGGACATCGACTTCGGCGACGTGTCGATCGCGATGCGCAACCTGCTGCGCAAGGGCGGGCACAAGAAATTCAATCCCGGCACCGCGGCGGCGATGTTCTTCCTCAACGCCACCGACCCCACGACAATCAGGCTCACCAGGAAGGTGATGATCGACTGGGGATACAAGGTGCAGCGGCTGGCGTATCGCCTCGGCCGTGCCACCGGCGTGGTGCGCGCGCAGACGCAGCGCCCGCCGCCCACCGTAGGCAAGGCATCGCTCAAGGTGCAGGTGATCAACTTCATCAACAAGCCGATGCCGGGTGGATTGCCCAAGCGCACGTCGCGCGCGCTGCTCGATATCGAGGACGACACCGTCGTCCCGATCATCCGCAATCCGCAAATTGCTGCCGACGATGCCGAGGCCGTGTTCTATTTTCCGGGCTGCGGCTCGGAGCGCCTCTTCTCACAGGTGGGGCTGGCCACGCAGGCGATGCTGTATCACGTCGGCGCGCAGACCGTGCTGCCGCCCGGTTATCTTTGCTGCGGCTATCCGCAGACGTCGGCGGGCAATCATGACGAAGGGCAGAAGATCATCACGTCGAACCGCGTACTGTTCCATCGGATGGCCAACACGCTCAACTACCTCGACATCAAGACCGTGATCGTGTCGTGCGGCACGTGCATGGACCAGCTGCAGAAATACGAATTCGACCAGATTTTTCCCGGCTGCCGGCTGCTCGACATCCATGAGTACCTGATGGAGAAGGGCGTGCAGCTCGCGGGCGTGACCGGCACGCGCTACATGTATCACGACCCCTGCCATACGCCCATGAAAACGTACGCGCCGATGGCCGTGGTCAAGGGGCTGATGGGCACCGACGTGGCGCTGAATGATCGTTGTTGCGGCGAATCGGGCACACTGGCCGTGACGCGGCCGGACATTTCCACGCAGGTGCGACACCGCAAGGAAGAGGAAATGACGCGTGGCGCGGACAAGCTGCGCGCGGATGGATTCACCGGTGAGGTGAAAGTGCTGACGTCATGCCCGTCGTGCCTGCAGGGGCTGTCCCGCTTCAACGACGATTCGGGCACGCAGGCCGACTACATCGTGGTCGAGATCGCGCGCAACCTGCTCGGCCCCAACTGGATGGCGGACTACGTGGCACGCGCCAACGCGGGCGGCATCGAGCGCGTGCTGGTCTGAAGGTCGGCTACGCGGCGCCTGCAGGATGCCGCGGACCGGCCTCCGGCTGCCACACGCCGCACGGCATGCCGAACTCGGGCGCCGCAGCGCATCGGACGACCGGCGGACGTTCCGCCAGGGATTCGACCACGCTTGATTCGGTGGCGGGCGCGTACCGGACGATCCATGGGGCGCACAGCACCGACATCACGTAAAGCCCGGCCACCATGGTCGTCGTGTGGTAATTGCGTGGCAGGGGGCGTGGCGCACAGGGAAAGCGCAAATTCGCTGTGGAGGCTGACATCGTGTCCATCGTCATGCTCCTTGTGCCGGCCGGGCGCCGGCAATGTTCGCGATCCAAAAATGCCCGCAGGGGCGCCCGGTAGCGTTCCGGAGCGGGGGCTCGTGTCGGCTTCGGCACGTCCCTGCGGGTGGAGGCAAGCCTTGGTCGGCTTCGCGTCGTTCGGGCGTCCTGGAATTTGCCCACCAACGCTTGCTGACCTTGGCCCCAAGGCTAGGCGCGTTGACGGGAGCGAGCAGCGGAAGAATCGACGCCCGGGAGCGCGAATATTCCCGTGCCGGGGCCAGCAGTCGGACCGCAAGGTCGGCCCCGCGTGCTTTGTGCTATAACTTGGCGCGGCAACTTGCGGTCAACACCATGAAATTTGCGACCATCGGCAACGTGATGTCCGGCCAGGTTCAACGCACCGCGATGCACGCCTACCCCGGCAGGAGCTCCTGATGCAGGACACCGCGTCGCCCGTACTGGCCACACCAACCGCGGACCCGTATCCGTCGCTGGCCTTTGCCGATGCCGATGGCGCCAAGCGCTGGGCCAAGTCGCTGCTGGTCACCGGCGTCACGCCGCTCCGCGAAGCCATCCACGGCCAGCTGCGCGCATTGTCCGGCGCCGATTTCACGCCGCGCGAACGCGCGACCATCGCCGAAGTGATGCGCGACCAGGTCGCGCATCTGCATACCGAACTTGCGCGCCGCTATGCCGGCAAGCCGCAACCCGCGTCCGACCGCGAGAACGAAGCCGCCGAACAGGCGCTGGCGCTGTGGCAATTGCTGTGGGAGCAATACTCCGCGTGCTTGAAGCCGCTGCTGGAAGGCGACGTCGAACTGCAGGGCGTCAAGGCCAAGCTGCTGCAGCGCGGACTCTATGTCGGCAAACAGCTCGTGATCGTCTACGGCCTTGCGCGGCGCGTGCCGCCGGCCTCGTTGTGGCAGGAACTGCATGCGTATTACCGGCTGGCGGAATTGCTCGACTGCGCGGTCACCGCCGTCTCGGACGACCTGCAGCCGCACGCGGTGGGCATCTCCTGCTATTCCACGTACTGCCATGCGCTGCTGCTGGGCGTCGCCGATCCGTGCGCGCTGTCGGTGCGCCAGATCGAGTTGACGGATCGGTGGCTCGGCCAGTGGGCGCGCAAGGTGTTTCCGTATCCGCAGCAGCGCGAGACGGAAGGCCCGGTGATGCTGATGGACCTCGATTCGTCGGTCGGCGCGTGGCTTGCCACCGCCGCGCCGACGGATGCCGCGCCATCGCTGCGCTTCGGTTACCCGGGCAAGCTCGCCACCAGCGTGCGCGGACGGCTGAAGCGCCTCGCGACTGGCGCCAGCCCCGCCGAATTGCAGCTCGGCCATGACACCTCGGCCGAAGGCAGCGCCGCGTTGCTCACGCACCTCGACTCACGCTGGTATACGTTGCCGCGACGTGACGACGACATGGCGCCGGCGGAGATCGAGATCACCGCGGGTGGCGTCCCGGCGGCCTACTTCCGCATCGGCGGGCGTACTTTCGATCGTCAGGATCCGCTGGGGCGCCTCACGTTCCAGGGCGCGCAGCACCTGCAGACGCTGGGCGCGCTCACCGACTACGATCGCTACAAGGACGAGGCCGAGCGCAACTGGCCATGGGAGCGCTGGCGCGGGGACTACGCGTTTCGTGACGCTTCGCT
>Ga0335394_10002878_pt1 | contig 19454 bp, 17 predicted proteins | sample MAT03_FD_205741 | JGI IMG/M metagenome (GOLD analysis project Ga0335394, IMG submission 205741) | Freshwater microbial communities from Lake Fryxell liftoff mats and glacier meltwater in Antarctica - MAT-03 (spades assembly) (version 2) ... | reverse complement strand
CTCCAAGAATATTTTCCTAATGAAATTATTGAATCGATAAATAAAAATAATATTGCAATCACCGGTTCTCTTTTATTGAAAATTATTTATGGCGCAACATGGAAACCAAATGATATTGATTTATATATAGAAAATACGCATGGAGAGTATACAAAAAATTTTATAAATGCGATGGAAAAAAATAATTTTAAATGTCGATTTGAGGATGAAGAATGCACTTGTCAATATATCGAAAGTTATTATTTCGAAAGTAAAAAATATCCATTGAAGGTTAATTTGATTTGTTTAAATTATGTTAATCCATTGAAATATATTAATTTGGTTGCTGATATGGAAATTGGCAAAGTAGTTGTCTATGATGATAAATTATATATTAAAAATTGGAATAAATTAATTAATCGAACCGATTATATTGTGCCATTATCATTGATAGCTTCCAAATTATACTACCAATATAAACTTGGCAAATACGAAAATAAAAGATCTTTAAAACGTATGTACATCAGGCAACAAAAATATACTGACAGAGGATTCAAATTTGTAGTACCAAAAAATATAAATACTATCATGGAAAAATTAAAAATGGATTATGTAAATTATGAAATTGATTTAAAAAATTCAAAAATTTCTTTTGATAGGGACACTGTTTTGTCCACATATTTAGATAAATATCACACCGATACCAATGTTTTTATTAACGAAGCGATGCTGGTCGAAAAAATATTCTAGAATGATTTGATAATCACGTTTTTATTGATTTTTTTGTTTAATTAACAAATGAACATTATATAATGTTCATTTGTTAAACTAAATTTATTTAAACATTTTATTACAATAGATTTATAATTCTATTGGTGTACCAGGAATATTTTTTGCATCACCATCCCATATCTGATATTTTATTCCCATTGCATCAAGATCTTCCTTGAAAAATAATTGTTCATGTGTTGAAGTAGAATCATGCATTGTTTGCATAATTAAATCCTTATCGTGTTGATCATTTAAATATTTTTCGGTTAAATTTCTAAAATAAATTGTTCTATCTTTATTAAGATCGGAAAATGTTTTAACAGGATCATTAGCAAACTTGGATAAATTTTGTAAACTCGTTTGAAAAATATCACTAAGCGGTGATACCTGTGCATCAATCGCCGATAATGAAGTATCATAAGTTATATATAATTCAGAAGCGGTAAGAGCAATAATTGCTCCAGCAGAATGTGCAGATGACTTTACAAAAACTTTACTAGTGCCACTACGATTTTTCAAAACATAACAAATTTTTGAACACCAATGAGCACTTCCTCCGTCCGTAGTTATAATTATATTGATTGGCTCATTTTCTGGTATTTTAATTAATTCATCAAAAAATTTTTCGTATACATCTTCTTGGTAATTAGTCACAAGACTTAATATTCCATCTTTTTTCTTTTTATCTACCAAGTATAAAATATGTTTAGTTGCAGCTTGTTTGTTACCCATTAATCAATATATCAATAACAATATATTATAATTTTATAGACATATTTTTATATTAATAAGGAGATTGATACTATAATTTTCAATTTTTTATTCTATTTATGATTGAATCATACATCAAATTTTTTAAAGATACTATTTTGTAAAAAATTGAAATTTTAATCAACAAGATATTTCATCATTGACAATTATTACTACTATTTTTCGATAGTGATAACATCATGTCAGAAGTCTCGGCTGATGTTCTGCACAAAGAAATATGGCAAATGATCATCGGATTTTTGCCACTGCCTTATAATATAGCCGCTGGTATGGTTTCCAAAGAATGGCTAGCTATCATTCAGAATCTCCGACAACAAAGAAGTTCGGAAAAATCCCAACCAAAGCAAAAATTGTTGTTTTGTGCATTAGTAGCAAAACAAGGTAATTTGAAATTGTTGAAATGGGTTCGCAAAAAAGGATTCCAATGGGATGCAAGCGTTTGCACGATCGCAATTCGTAATGATCACTTGGAATTGTTTAAATGGGCAATTGTGAATGGTTGCCAATTTGAGGGTCCAACTTTTGCAGCTGCGGCAGAAAATGGTTATTTGGACATCTTGAAATTGTTGCGGCAGAAAAACCAAAAATTACTAGAACAAACGTATACCAAAATAGATGATTATATGCTATGTTCTAGTGCTGCTAAAGGTGGCCATTTAGATGTTCTGCAGTGGGCAACCGAAAATGGTTACCCTAAGAATTTTGATATATGTTCTAATGCTGCAACTGGCGGACATTTGGAAGTATTACAATGGGCACGCAAAAACGGTTTTCATTGGAGCGCAACAACATGTTTATCTGCTGTTGAAGGAGGTCATTTTGATATTTTAAAATGGTTATGTGACAATGGTTGTGAATGGAGTTATAGATTATCTGAACGCGCCGCAAGACATGGACATTTGGAAATATTGAAATGGATACGCGATAAAAATTGTCCCTGGTATTCAAGTACCTGTTCATCTGCTGCCGCTGGTGGATATTTGGAAGTATTAAAATGGGCCAGAGAAAATGGTTGTCCTTGGACTGCATGTACTTGCGAATTTGCAGCCGCTAATGGACATTTGGAAGTATTACAATGGGCACGCGAAAATGGGTGTGAATGGAATCCGAGTACTTGTGAACTTGCGGCCGCTAATGGCCATTTGGAAGTATTAAAGTGGGCCAGAGAAAATGGGTGTGAATGGAATTTGCAAACTATATATAATGCTGCAGGACGAGGCCACTTGGAAATAGTACAATGGGCATTACAAAATGGTTGTCCTCGTGATCATAATGCTACTAAATTGGCAGCAATGAATGGCCATTTAGAAGTGCTACAATGTTTATTAGCCAATGGTTGTCCAATGAATGATTGGATATGCAATTATGCTGCTAAATATGGTCATTTAAATGTTTTAGAATGGGCATATGAAAATGATTATCCTTTTTATAAAGAAACATTTAAAGAAGCTGCTAAAAGAGATTATTTAAATATACTGGAATGGATACGCGAAAAAGATTGCATTCGGGACATGTTTTTACGTTTATTCGTTGGTCAAAATGATAATCATGAAAAAATTACAGAATGGATTAATGCCTTATCCAAATAAAATTTTTTAACATATATTCATAAATATATATGGATATGGTTAAAAAATTTGAAATTTTGACCAGTTGGATTATCCAATAGCTATCACCAGTCTTATTACGGTACAATGTCAAAGATTCTGGACAAAGAAATATGACACTTGATCATTGGATTTCTGCCAGTATCATATAATGTAGTCACTGGTATGGTTTCTCATGAATGGCTAGCTATCATTCAGAATCTCCGACGACAAAAAAGTTCGGAAAAAACCCAACCAAAATATAAACTAGCAACCAAAGTTTCATATTTGACAGTATTCAAACCATTTCCCGAACAAAATACCAAAAGATTTGATGTTTGTTGTAGTAATTTAACAATGTTTGATATATAAAAATTGAAATTTATAATAACTAGTAAACATATTAAATTTAATATGTTTATTAATTAGTGAATTGTGTTATAATTCAACTTTGTAAAACCAATAATCATGAATAGTATTGATACAAATGAAAGTATTAATCAGGAAATGAATGATTTAATATACGCAAAAAAATTACAAGAAGAGGAATTTTATTCGGATTTATTATTTGAATTACTTGCAAATAAATTACCTTCTCGCGATGATAAATCATCAAAAAAAGAAGATAATAAATTTTCGGAAGAAAAAGAGAATAATAAGTTTTTGGAAGAAAAAGAAGATAATAAGTTTTTAGAAAAAAAAGATGATACATTTCCCAAAAAAGGCGAATCCGAAACCGAATTGGAAGATGAATTTGAAGATGATAATTATATCACCAAAAAAATAGATGAAATGATCACAGTATGTGGACTAAAAGAAATGCATGCTGGAAGAAAAAAATATAGTTATCATAATACGAATGGATTATATATGAATGATGCTTGCTGTTGGATTTATTATATAGAATCGGTGGTTCATTGTATTTATACTGGAATAATTACTGTGTACAAAAAGGATGGCGGTGATGATGGAGAAAAAGCATTAGAAATGATATGCAAACTAAACGAGAATCTCGGAAATATTGGTAGAATAGAGTGTATATATCATTTTCAAAAAATAAAAATTAATCCAAACAACAAACGTTTTATATGTTCTAATTTATTTTAATTTATTATTCCGTTTTGTGCGAATGTTTATAGGCGATTATACCAATTAAAATAGATAATAAAAGTAATACAAATATAACAATTAAAACTATCAAAAGTACTTCATATCTTTTGAAAAATGACTGATTAGCGGATGGCGGTTGTGGCGGTTGTGGCGGTTGTGGCGGTTGTGGCGGTTGTGCTATACTCTGTTGTTTCCAAGCTTGGTTACTATTTCCCATACACTCCCAAATTTGTAGTGGTGTTCCATTCTTTTGATTACCATTTGATAGATCAATACATTTTCCATCTGCATTTGTAATTGAATTTGCATTTATGGACCATTCTTGATCATTACCCTCAGTACAATCCCATAATATCAATCTGGAACCGTTTTTGGTGCTGGCATTAGAAACACCAATACATTTATTATTAAATACAATTTGTTTTGTTTGTGGATTATATGTAAAAGTTTGACTGGCATTACCTGTTACGCAATCCGAAGAAACAATCGGATTTGTATTTTTTGCAGCGCCGTTTAAAGATGTAATACACTTGCTCCCATTCGAAAATGTTGATTGGCTCATTTCTAAATATTAGTGAGTTATAAAAATTTTTTATAAGATGTAATGAATATTTGGTTATTAAAAAATTGAAATAATATATTATATCAGGATGAGTGCAGGTTTACCATATTGCGATAGTAACAGCTCTTTCGCTTACGCCTCTTTAAAAATATATGCGTTGTTATGTAATACTAAAACCACTAGCGGTTCTGTTATCTTTTTGCTCCTCAAAAATAGATAAAGAAAAACAAATGAAATGTTCGTATATTGATTATAGATATTGTATCATATGGATTTAAAAAAAAACTGTTTTATGCGTATCCATTAATATTAATGGATACGCATATATTTTTTGAGAGCCGTATCTTTTTTAGCAACGATCGTTGTTTTTGAAATTATATTGATAGTTCTAAAAATATAATTGTAATTGGATCAGCAATATATTATTATATAACAACGCCATCATTTTGATTTTCAATTTTTATAACATTTTTTGAGGCTTTTTTAAAGGTGCTGATTTGGATAAAATTGAAAAAAATGTAACCAATATGGTCCAATATTGAAGTTACTAACATTATTCGAAATGTGTACCATTTTGAATATGCCATTGGAAATTTTGGAACATATTTTTTATTTTTTAGATTTGCCTTCACAAATAAAATTGAAGACAACGTGCAGAACATTTTGTATTTTTGATATTACCAATTTTTGGGATTTAGGTGGTTTATTGAAATCTTCGGAAATAACTAATGAAATTCTACAAAAATATCCTAAAATTAAATATTTGAATTTGTATGACAATCGAAAGGTTAATAATATTAATTTTCTAACCCGTTTGTTATATTTAAATATTGGCGGGTTATGTATTATTTCGGATCAAGACATTGTTGACCACCGTAAATTAATATATATTAATTGCGAAAATAATTGCCACATTAAAGATTTATCCAACAAAACTAAAATTAAATATTTGGATGTATCGGGATATTGTGGAGTATCGGATGAAAATATATCACATTTGAATCTTATCGAAATCAACTTTGATGGCAATCATAAAATAACAAATCCAAAATGTTTGGAATCTAATTTGTGTTTGTAATTTTTTTCAATGACAAATATTTTGATTTATATTTTAAATATTTTTTACGGTATAAATCATTTCTATTACCGCCCGTAATAATTTGTTGTTCCGGATTAATATTCAAATATCGTTTTTCATTATAGAATTTGGTATCATAGGAATTTTTATCTATCGAAATAGTGGATGGAATTATGCTATTTTTTAATGTTTTTGCAAATGAACCCAAATAGGTTTCAGTTGGTTCTTGCAAATTATAATTAAGAATTCCTTTAATGGTTTCAACACGACAAACATCTACGTTTAATTCTTCAAAATTTTCATAAGATGTTCTTACGAGTATTGGATTGTATTCTTCTATAAAAATACTTTTGTCGTAATCAATGACTTCCCTAAACACATGGGTATTTTTCATATGCTTCAAAAATTCTTTATTTTCATTGAATGATGAAGGATTCTTAGTTTGCCAAATTTTTCGAATTAATGATCCGTGGGCAATACATAGAATGGATTGGGGTTTTTCAATATTGATTAGTTCAGGTAGTATTTCGCTGTAAAATTTGTAAATATTTGGGTTTCTGGTATTGTATTCTTCAGCATTTGGATCGCCCGTTGTAATTTTATTTTGATATATTTTTTCATATTTTTCTAAAATTTTAAAATTAACGGGTGGTCCTCTTTTGTAATTATCCAAATTTTTCATAATGCCAGTGTATTTTTGATAAAATATTGTATCCACAAATTTATTTTCCTCCAAATATTTGAGCGTATCCAAAATAATATTAATAGTATTTGGACATTCAATATATTTATTAACAAATTCATTTTTTGCTGTTTTTCCGACAGAAGGTTTACAAACCAGTACGTTTGTTATTTTATTAACTATTTTTTTAGATTCTGTTGAATTATCCAAAAGATATTCTCTGATTTTAAATAAATCGTTCATAATTTCAATGTCATCAAAATTATTTATCCAATTATTTTCTAACCAGTCTTTTATAAATAATATTCTTTGTTTTAAGGTTTTTGAATTAACCGCCACATTTTGGTAATCTGACCCAATATATTGAAATACATTTTGTACTTCACTGATATACGGTACCACATAAATTTGGGTATCTTCCATACCTCTACATGCCAACAGTGCGGTTGTAATTGTTCTAGTCAATGGTGAACATAAAATAATATTATATGGTTCTTGTTTTTTAATGTAATTAATTCCCAAAAGAATTGCATGTTGCATACCGATATATGATAAATTGGGCTCATATTTCCAACCAGCTTTTAATTGTGTTCGTAAACTAATTGGTCCAATATTTGATACTGCTTTATCCGCAAAATTCTGTTCGTATGGTAAATATCCTAATCGTCGTTTTGGATATTGGTCCATATCTATTATAATACCTTGATCATAATTAGCACAGGATTCACCATGTCTAACCCAATCAATTGTCATTATCGCACTTTTTATTTTACATAAATTATTTAGTTTGGTAATAATCTGTTCACTTTCAAAATTTTTAATTATTAGTGGACAAATAATTATTTTTTGTTCAATAGTTTTATTTGTCCATTGCGCATTTTGATCAAATAAATTGGATAATCCATCAAGAAAAGTATCTGGTAAAATATAAATATATGTGTCATTGGTGATATCAATATCCCGAATATCTGTTTTTGTATCAATAATTTCATTATTCTTATCTAAAGAATTTAACCATTCAAATGGCTCCATTGCTTCACGTGTCAATTCTATTTCGCTAGACAAATTTTTAAGCTTCACTGGCGCAGTATTTCCAATATTGTATGCTTTTGTACCAATAATTTTACTAACAATATCCTCAATTATATTTCCATCGGGAATATTTCTGACTTGGTATAATATCCATCTACATAAATAGGAAAAATCATATTTGGTAGCCTCACTAGTGCCAGAATAATTATTTTCCACAAAATATGATGTTGGTTTGGCAATTGATTCAATATTAATGGATAAATATTTGTGGGTTACTGGATAGGTATAACTGCGATCAAAATCAAATATTCTAATAAAATAGTTGGTTCTGATATTAAAAATTTTAATAATTTTCTCCCCGCTACGATCAGTCAAAATATATTGAAAATTAATTGGTTGTAATAATCTTTCAACAAAAATATTTCCAGTATGTAAATCATTGTGTATTAAACCAATACGATTAAAACATTCTAATGTGTATGCAATTTGTACCATTATTGCAATAAAATTATTGATAAAATCTTCTTGGTTTAATTGATCTCTGTATTGATAAATTAATGATTCTAGACTAATACTGGTATTTAATAATTCTAAAACAAATATTTTGTATGAATACAAATGTCGTAATGGTACCTGATTAATAGTATTTTCAAAATAATCTCCTAATTTAATTGCCTTTTCAATCAAATAGTTGTTATAAATGTTCGCATTATCTAATAAGCATTCACCGCTCGTAATCATTGACGAAATATTTGGCGTATTGTTATTATAAAGTAATTTGTTTGTAATTTGATAAATTTGGTATTCGTTATCAATAAAATTATTGTACGGATCCAATAACAAAGCATTGGATACAGCATTAATTTTTGCGAATGTCTGTTTATTTAATGTGCTAATAATATCCATTATTAATTTTAAAAGGACGGGTTTTAACACATATTTTTCATTAGAATTAATAGTAATATTATCAATAAATGCATCAATTGCTATATTATTATGGGTTAACTGTAAAGTATCGTATATATTATCCAAATTGATATTAATAAATTGTCTTGATCGGGAAGCTGATGTGACTGGTAATAATTTACCACGCAAAATAAAATCATTTTTACAATCAAAATGTGGTACCATTAATTTATTATCTATTATCATGTTTAGTAAAATTCTCCAATTTGGATCATTGTTTAATTTATTATAATTAATAGTACCATCAGTATTATAATATGATAGTACGCGGGAAACTATTTTATATTGCATTAATTCATAAACATTGGTACTTGGATTACAGTAATCCCAAATATAAGTAGAACCTTTTGAGGTATATTTATTTGTTGTGCAAGTTGGATTTGTAGCATTTTTTTCATTTATCATACATTTATCAATGCATAAATGATATTCTTTTTGGAATGTGGATATCGTACTAATCTGAAAATATCTTCCGGGGTACCTTTTATACGGTAAATTATTGGTATCAATAATTATTTCGGATGGGTTTGTTCCAATAATGAAATTATAAAAATCATTAATATTTTCTTTGAGAGATAAATTTTTAATAATGGTGAAAATATTAAAATTATTTTTCGACTCATAATATATTCTAACCGATTTATGTAATGGAGATTCTCCATAAAAATATCCACTAAAATAAATATTGGTGTATTCGCTGATATATTTGGTATTGAATATATCATAATCTAATTTATTTAAATTATTTAAAATTTCGTTCTTGTCTATTTTATTTGATGTTTCATTTAAAAAATCAATAGTTTCTTCAACGGATAAACGTTTTTCTAAATAATCTTTTAATTGTAATGATATATTATTTAATATTTTTTCCAAATCTGATTCGGTAAATAGTTGGCTGTAAATATTTTTGAAAAAATTGTAATTTTTATTAAAAAAGTTAAAAATATTTGGTTCCATTAACAAAGAAAGCATAAAAATATAAACGTCATATGATGCGTATAACGGTATATTTGTGATAATTTGTTCGACAACAGTATAATATCCATTCTTTTCGGGTAATAAATTTTTTTCATTGATAGTATTACGATTTGCGAAACGGATTCCATTATAAAATATGGAAGAATTTTTGAAATTTCCAATATTGAATACATATTTTTTTTTTATTTTTTTAACAAAAATATTATCAGTGATTAGATTTCCATGCACAAATCCATATTCATTAGATTTTAATACCAGAAGCCCATCTAAAATATCTCTAATAATATTTGTGATTAATTCTTCATTTATATCTACAGTATCCAAAAAATTTTTTAAGGATAATTCATAATATTTTTTTATTTGGTATCCATTATCATTTATAAAAAAAGTAATATAATTATCAATATAATTTCTAGGAGAAACATATTTTTCCGATAATATTTTTATTATCGTACTAATATATGTGTCTGTCATTATATTATTTCCAAAAGCATATAAATATCCATCCTTATTAATAATTTTTTCATTATTATTAATTAAATAACTATTTTGTTTCATAGATTGGGGTAATAAATTATTATCATCAAAAAAAAGTATTCGAAATGACAAACTTGCTTCTTTTGGTTCATTATAATCATACAATAAACATTTAATATCTCCAATTGTTACTTCCTGATATTGATCTTTTATCACGGCTGATTTTTTTACCAATAGCGCAAGATTTGCACTATTCTCGTAAAAATATTCGTTAATTTCATTAATTGCATCAAGATTAGTAGATTTAGCATTTGTTATCAACGGTGTAATCGTATTTAATTTAGATAATGCTTGTATATATTTTTTTGTTTTCGAAAGATCATAAAATGTTTTCTCTAATTCTTCTTCATTTTTATTAAGTTGGATGGATAATAAATATTCAATCATTGTTTCTTCCTCAAAATCAATTCCGGAAGTTGATTCCATTTTAATATATATATATATATATATGCAATAAAGTATTATTTATTTTTTTAATAAATAATATTTTATTTACAATCACGGACAAAATATTATTTTTGGTAAAAATAAAATAAATATTATGGTGTAATATATATCATGGCTAGCATAAAAAATAATGATATTATTTTTATTACATTTCCAGCATTACCGAATCCCACGATTGTTAATGGTACCTATAACATAGACAATATTGGTGTTGGTCCGAGTACATCCCAATCCAATATTTTGAGTGCTGATCCCTATAAAATAATTGTGAATAATAAGGATAGTTCTTATGTCATTCATGATGGGGATACCATTCAATTACAAAGAGTGAATGATCAATCCGGATTAGTTTGGGGTCGATTTCCTACATTAGTATTTCCAATAGTATTTCTTCGTAAAAATGATAGTTTTGCAAATTGGAAAATTAATTTGGTCAATAAAACATCAAATATTCTTACATATGGTAGTCAATTGATATTAATCGGCAAAGATAATTTTAGTCCATATTGCGATAGTAGTAAAAATATTGTTACTTCTTTGCCAACTAATAATGTTTCGTCTAATGCGAATATGTCATTTTTACCGGGATCTATTAAAAAAACAATTTCTGAAGATGAATAAATAATTTATAATTATGATCCTGGCAATGCTCCGGAAGAAACAATAATTTATTTAAATATTGACAAAACATCGTATTTAAAAATAGAACATTTGCCCAGTGAATTACAAAAGCATACCATGGAAAATTTTAACAAAATGTTTAATTTACATCCAAATGAAAGACATAAAATTATCATGCATTTAAATGAAGTTAATGTAAATAGATGGCAACAAAGTTATCTAAAAACACCGGAATATGAACTAGATACATTAAAACATCAAAGTTATATGTATTCGGGATTTGATACATCAACTAATAATAACCAATTACCCGATTTGTTTCAAAAATATTATGACTACATGAAATCCACGAATGATAAATATAACCAAGTGGTGGTAAATTGGTACGAAAATGAAAATGATCATATAGCATATCATAGTGATTGCGAAATTGGAATGATACCAAATGCTGAAATTTCGATTATATCATTGTATGAAAAAATGGATGATAATTTAAAAAATTATAGAGTATTTAGCATAATTCCAAAAAATAAAGAAGTAACAGCCCTACACGAAAAAATTAATATAATATTAAGACCGGATATCATAATAACAATGTGCGGACAAACACAAAAAGAATTTAAACATGGTATCGAGCAAACAGAAAATAAGGTAGTACCAAGAATTAGTATATCATTCCGCCAATTTGTATAAATCAACAAATTACAATTTTTTTTTAAATTCTTTTAATCCAAGTATTTTATAACAAATATTAATAATTTATGTTAAAAAAAAAAAAATAAGAATTTATAGGACAGGCATTAGTGTTTGAATTTTAATCATAAATATTTAATATTTTTATTGGAATTATGTATAAGGTACTCGATTAAAATAATATGTATTGTTTATATATAAACCTATGGAAAAAAACTACAAAAATAAATATGGTGACATTGTAAGAATCGATCCCACAAGAGGGAATAACAAATGTCGGGAATATGACAAATGTATAAAATGCCGAAAATATGATGAATGCGATAAAAATAAAAAATGTCGTGTTTATCCCAACGTTTGTAAAAACAGAAATTTTAGGGATGATAGTTCATCATTACGATCTATTTTGGGGTTATTGGAAGAAAAACAAAATCGATGTATTAATGCCCAAAAAGTCAATGCCGAAGAAATAAAGTATATAAATTATTTATACAGTGGTTCATTCCAGAAAGGATTACAACATGATAGAGTTAATGGTCGTTTGGTATCTAGTCAGGATTATGAAACCATGGTAAATGCTATTGTAAAAAATGACCAAAAATTATTAGCCAATGTACCATTAGCCACTGGATCGACAGTCAAATTGGCAAATCCATTGGCATCGTTGGCTACAGTACTAGAAGGCGCACCACAATGTACTCTTCGTATAGATATACCTCCGGCACTATCAACTAATTCTGCTGCGGCCGAGATGTTGGAAATATATGCTCAAGTTATAGCCAGAGATGTACCATTTATTAATTATGATACTGATCCAACAATAGCTTTACTATTGAAAAATGAATATTTAAATAATTCAGTTTTATTGGCGAATTTGAAATATAACTGTCCAGGGCCATTTACAACAAAAACAATATTTCGGGGTAATACAATAGGTGAAACAGTTGGTCCTTACATTAGTCAACTGTTTTTATTAAATATTCCGGAAGGCGCTTTGTTAATTCCGCAAAAATATCGTTCCCCGCCATCCAGAGCTATTGCCCAAGCAGATGGTTTTCGTGTAGAATGGGGTGTTACTTTAGGAGAAGCGGTTGATATGGTAAATGGTAATCTTAATCTTCTTCCACCTATCACACCTCCAAACCAACTGGTTGCTCGTTTTATTAATGATGGTCGTACATTAGCAGAAGCAGTTCACAATGATCCACCATACCAATTCTTTTTTCAGGCCAGTCAAATTTTGTTAGCATTGGGTGCACAGCCGAATCCAGGATTCCCTGTTTATCCAAACCAAACCGGATTCGTGACTAATTTCGGAATTGCATCAATCCAAAGTGCATTAGCAGACGTGACATCGTACTCCCTTAAACATACATGGTATTGGAAATGGCAGCATTTTCGTAGACTCAGACCGGAAACATTTGGTGTATGGGTAAATGATGTAAAAAATGGATTAGTATCAAATAAAAATAATTTTGATTTAACTAATTTAATTTTAAACAGTCCCATCCTTAACCAAATATTGGATATCAATAATTCATGGGTTCCGAATAGCAATTCCTATACTTTGCCCCTGGCTTACCGAGAAGGATCACCACTGCATCCATCATATCCTGGTGGACATGCAGCTATTGCAGGTGCATGTATTACTGTTCTCAAAATCTATTTTGATGCGGAACAACCATGGCTCAAATTACCGGGTGTTGTTACTGGTATATTATCGGGTATTCCCAATTCTATTGTCCAATCAAATGAAAATGGCCTTAATCTTGTGCCATATACTGAACCAGATGCAAATCTAATAACAATTGCGGGTGAACTTAATAAATTGGCTGGAAATGATGCTAATGGACGCGATTGGGCAGGTATCCATTACAGATCCGATTGGATACAAGGCATAGTATTGGGTCAAAAAGTCGCTATTCATTACATGGAGGATTTACTGGCATCCAGTATAGAAAATAATTTGGATGGTTCTCCACCAGAAATTACATTTACGGGCATATTTGGAGATAAAATAACTATTAAACCAACGACCTGCAGAAACCTAAAATATTAAATACATGCATTATCATACATTTTTTAAATGTGCGGCTGATAATTTAAAAAAATTTATAGAATATTCAGCACATCCTCGCGCCAATTTATATAAATATGCTATTATAAAAATATGTATGAATATCTTTGTTGCATACTAACAATATTATTGATTAATAATATTATTAATAATTGTTCATTTATTCATCATTATCGGATTTATTATCATCAGATGAGGAAGATGGTGATGTGCTAGTATCATCATCGCTATTTGTTTTAAAATCATCAATCAAATAATCCAAATGTTTTAAAAATTTTTTGAATAAAGTTTTTGATTTTGGCTTATCCTTTATAATATTTAAAATTTGTTGTTTGATTTCATTAAGATCTTTGCCAATTAAATCGATTTTTAATTTTTCCATTTTTGCGAGTAAATTTTCAACTTCAGGCCACGTGAATTGTTTGCTCAGCGCCCAAAAAATTTTGTCTTTTCGATTTTCTGGAATGTTTTCATTTGGCATTTCGGATGCATGACGATTATTGTATAAATGAATTTTTATGCGTTGAATTAATTTTTTATGAAAGTAGTAATGTTTTTTGAATCCATAATAATGGTAATACCTTGGAATATGATACAATGCCTTATTACCAAGAAAACATCTGAATTTATCAAAAATCATTTTAATTATTATTGATTTGGAATCGATAATATCACTCACCGCATTGTTCATCATTTCCTTGATCCATTTTTCTCCATTATGAATATCAATATGATTTTTGTTAAGATTTCCAAGATAAATATTATGGTACGAAGGTTTATTAGGATTTAGATTAAGATGATCAAGTAAAGCACTATGAGGAGAATCTTTGGATGCTAAAGATAAATATTGTTCGAATAATGTTAAATCATTGAGACCATTATAATCATATGGATGTATATGTATAACTGGTTGGATAATAATTGGATTATTGATTATATTTTGTGTTTGAATATTATTTTGTGTTTCTACATTCGCGATATTATGATTTCCATGTGCTTCCATATTTATTTGTTTATTGTGGTCTCCATTAAATTCCGCATGAAATGTTTTATTATGTCTTTTTAGCGAGTCATCTCTTGTAAATTTTTTTTTGCACATATCACAATACAATATTTTGCTATTTTTGTTAGAATTTCCGTGTAATTTGTTATTCGACATACTTAAATAACACGGAATTTTACGATTCAAATGATTTTCGAAATCATGTTGTCTATCAGTTTCATATGGACAATTATCGCACTTAAATTTTCCCATTTGAATTAATATTTATTGTGATTATATTTTTAAATGAAATTGTCTTAAATTATTATAAATGAATAGACTAATATTTTTTCCCCGCCGCAATTGCATAAATAAACAACCAATGATAAAAACCCCATTGCAATTGCATAAATAAACAGTCAAGAATAAAAATTCCGCCACAATTTGGATAGCGGAAATCGACATTCCAAAAAACCTTAAAAAAAAATCATTTCAATAAAAATTTATGTTCATAAAATAAAAATTATTTATTATTTTTATGCCCATAAAAAATCTCAAAGAATAGATTTTTTTTAAACTACATGATGTATACGTGTATGTAAAAACAGAGGTTGATGAAATGTGATCATTTTAATTGTCTAGAAAACAATTAATATTTAATGCATACATTTAACATGTCTAATTCATTAGCTTATTGTTTAATAAATATATTAAAACACAATAATATTAAAAACTGATTTTTATTATTCAAATAACAAATCTGCTATCGATATTCATTAATAAATGAATATTTTGGTCAAAAAACTCAAACATCGTGTTAATAAATATTATGTTCGTAATAAAAAATATACTGAATCCGATTTCATTAATGGTATTATTGAAATTATTCAAATGGTATTTATTGGAGACGTTATAATGAAAAAATTAAGGGATCATATTCAAATGCAAAACGTAACAACTATTGTAAATGGAATGTTTATGAATGTTTGTACAGAATTATTTTATTATCATAAATTTTTCTATTATGTTCCAAAAAATAAAACATTTATTAACACTGAAACATTGAGAATTAAACGTAACAATAAATGTTAGCTGATGCTATATATAATAATAATTAGAATTTTTATGAAATTCTAAAAAAAAAGAATATATACTAAATGACTGATGTAAATATTAGAAATTATAAAAACATTTGCAAAGTCAAATTATTGACACAACAAAAAAGCAAATACATTAAGAATCTAAATAAAAGAATTGTGATTGAAAATCAATAAAATCATATAGTGGTTTTTATTATTAGCTTTATCATTTTTAGTCAACAATAAAATAACTTAATGAAACTCAAATGGATTTCATTATGCTTATAATATTTATGATTTTATAGATACACATCTTATAAAAATAATTACTATTAAAAAATAGATAATACATATAATATTATTATGTATTATACATATTAATTATTTCCTTTGATCATTGGATGTAATTTTTTATTATGTCTCGACAACGAATCTCTTCTAGAAAAATATTGATCACAAGATTTGCAATAATTTGTTTTGTCTTCTTTTATAAGTTTGTGTGGTTTATTTATATTACACGGAATTTTACGATTAAGATGATCATTAAAATGAGTTTCATTATCGGTTTTATATAAACATCGAATACATTTAAATTTTGCTGATATCAAAATTTTTCCTGGAATATTATCATCATTATTATTATTATCATTATCATTATCATTATCATTGTCACTATCATCATTATCACTATTATTATGATCATCATTTGTTTCAATTATATTATCAATGGCATTAATAAGTTTTGATAATTTTAATATTATCCATTCTGTTTTTATATTATCCTCGTCACGAATTAAATATTCATTAAGTTCTGATTTTATTTTATTTTCAAACCACACAAAATTATTTACAGGTCTAAAATAATATATAATAGGATCAATCAAATAAGTTCGATATCTACTCAATAATTTTCGTTGAGTTCCTGTGTGTCTTCCGATTTTATATTTATTTATTTTTGATTTTTTGAGAGTTGATATAATATATATTGATTCCATTGGACAAGTTTGATGTCTACTTAATCTTTTTTGAATTTCTGTGTGTTTTCCAACTTTGCACTTATTTTTTTTTGATTTTTCGAGACTTGAAATAATATATATTGTTTCCATCATATAAATATAATAAGGATTAATATTTATATGATGTTTATAATATAAACAATCAACGATATTTTTCTGCCACAAATTGAATAACATTAGTATGTCCATTAAAAAAATATCGATATAACAGAAATTTTTTGATTTAATTTTAAATGATATTTCCATATCTGTCTTTTTCAAATTCCGTTGATTTATTCATGATTGATAATTATTAAATATGTATATCACTGATATACATATTAACAATTATTTTTTTGGAACCCAACTCTAATAGCCATGTTTCCAAAGCCATTCCGTTACATCATAATGATTATTTTCATCATAATGATTATTTTCATCATAATGATTATTTTCATCAGCCAATATACTGGCCTGGTTATTCCATTTAGCATTGATCTCATGTAACCATTCTAATATATACAAATGTCCATGACTAGCAGCTTCAACAAATGTCCACTCATCCAATGGACAACCATGTTCCCACGCCCATTTTAATACATCGAGATGACCATAAGCTGCAGCTCTTTCGCATACTAGCTTATCACATTCACACCCATTTTCCTGTGCCCATATGAGCATTTTTAAATTTCCTCTCTTTGCTGCTATTGAACACACATTTTTATCCCAAGGACAACCATGAAGTCTAACAAATTTAAGGATTTCTAAATTATTGCTTTTCGCGGCATCCCAAGCAGTTACAATATCTAGCACATCGTATTTGGATTTATCCAAAAGGCCCATTTTTTCGGCACAAATTAGTGCGCCCAAATTATTCATTTGGATAATTGTTGTAATGAAATGGCGTGGAAAATATTTATCGCGACCAACAAGTGTTTCTCCATTAGCGAGTTTCAAAAATATTTGGTACATTACTTTTGGTATGTAAGCACATTTTGTTACAAGTTTAAATACAATGGATTCAATGTGTGGTACATCTCGCAAAAAATCCAACTGAACAATAGCCACCATAATCGTAATATTATGATCTGTCGTGTTTTACTCTAGCTTGGCTCTCCAAGTGAGTATAGTATAAATCAACATAATGAGTTTGTCAGTCGTTACAGAACTTCAATTTTTTATTGATTTATAGATGATGTATTGTTTATAGCAACTGTCAATGTAACATCATTGAATGTTACATTGAGATGCTTATCTGCTGTTACAAGTACTCCTAATACAACCCAATTATTATCACTACTTACAATGAAAAAATCTTGGCTACTATTCCATATTGTCCCAGTAACAGTAATAATACTAGGATCAAAAAGATGTTCACATTTATCACCAATTTTGTAACCATAAAGTGTCATAAAATGGTTAGGATATAATTTACTTAATGTTTCAGCAAAATCATTTTTCCTCCAAACAGGAGATGCTAATGATTTTACAGTATCTTTTTCAAAAATATTTTCTATTTTCAATGCATATTTTTTCATTTTTTGATATCTTGAACCAAATAAATAGTACCTACAAGTCCATGACCCAATTCTTTTATAATTTTAATATCATTAAAATCGATTATGTCATTTTTATTTTTGCTGCCTTTTAATAAAAAATATTTATTTTTATATTTGATATATTTTTTATAATATGTATCATTGGTATTACTCATAATAATCTTATTAATATATTTAAAATAAACAATCGATTGAAGATCCATGTCGGGCAAATAAAAAAGAATACAGTATTTTGACCATAGGAGTAAGTACACTAGCCATAATAATAAAACCAAATCCAAGTGAAAAAGAAGATATGATAAATAATTGGAACGCAACGAATAAAAATTATATAATTTTTAAGATCAGTTAGTATCGTAACAACCAATGGATTTTTATATAGTGAATAATGGTGTTATTTGGGTATTAGTTGTACAAGCAACTAAATTTTTTATTTAGTGCTATATATTTATTTTCATCATGTACAGATAATACAATAGAAGCCTTATTTTTATTGTCAATAATAGATAATAAATCACGAATGGTACGAGCATTTTTGGTAAATAAATTATTAATAGGACATAATTCAAATTTATTGATATCATATATTATATGATTATCCGGACCAAAATTTATATACCATCCGAAATTTTTGTGCGTTGGTACAGAATCTAAGAATTCTTGTAAATCTCGATCATATGAATCAATATTTTTAATAAGTTCCAAAATACTTTTAAGATTACTAAAATTCCAACAAGATTCCACATAGCTTATTGTTATTTCATTTCCAATATTGTTTCCCATTATTCAATAAAAATATAATATTAATAATTATTTATAACCACAGCAATAATAAAAAAATTCCGCTAATTATTCATAAAATTTCATAGTATTATTAACAAAAATATATTTTTCATTATCAGATATTTTTCGCATATTAGTTAGATATTTATTAAGTTCAAAAACGCAT
>Ga0335394_10002877_pt1 | contig 19455 bp, 17 predicted proteins | sample MAT03_FD_205741 | JGI IMG/M metagenome (GOLD analysis project Ga0335394, IMG submission 205741) | Freshwater microbial communities from Lake Fryxell liftoff mats and glacier meltwater in Antarctica - MAT-03 (spades assembly) (version 2) ... | reverse complement strand
TCGGGCCCGATGCCGGCGCCAGGACCGATCAGCATCCCGGTGAATCGGTGGTCGGCAAGAAGCTTCGCAAAGTCTTCGGGCCGCGAAACCGGGCTCACCATGATGCTGGTCATCGCCGAGGCATAGACCGGCAGCGCGGCCTCAGGCACCGCCACCGTGGTCAGCCCTGCGCCCACCCGCGCCGCTGCGCGTGCGGCCATGCGGGCCGCGCCCGTGGTCGGCCAGCCACCCCAGACCAAAGCGTGTCCGCGCGTGTATTTGTTGCCGTCGACCCGCAGCACGGGCAGCGCGTCGGACCACAGAAGCGGGTCGTTCTCGAAGGTGTCGGGCACGACCTGTTCGAACACCGATGCGGGTGTGCCGATGTCGGCGACCACCAGCTCGCCACACAAGCTACGGCCCGGCTGCAACAGGTGACCTGGCTTCTTGCGAAAGCAGGTCACGGTGAGTGCGGATTGCACCGCGCCCAGATTGGCGCCGGTGTCGCCCATCAGCCCGCTGGGCACATCGACGGCGACGATTGTCAAGTGCCTGGCCGCGGCCGCGGCCAGCGTCTGCGCCGCGGCGCCCTCCAGCGGCCGGCTCAGACCCGCACCGAAGAGGGCATCCACGATCAACTCGGCGCCATCAAGCGCCGCAGGCGTCAAGGCTTCCACCGGCCCGCGCCACAGCGCGGCGTGATGGGCAGCTTCGCCGCGCAACTGCTCGCGCGGCACCAGCGAGGCCACACGCACCGGCCAGTCTGCTTCAGCCAACCGACGCGCCGCCACGAAGCCGTCGCCACCGTTGCTGCCGGGGCCGCACAGCACCAGCACCGGCCGCAGCGTCCAGCGCTGCAGGATGGCCTGCGCCACGGGGCGACCCGCGCTCTCCATCAGCGCTGTGGCGCTGATGCCGGAAGCCACCGTCAACCGGTCCGCCTGCGCCATCTGCGCGGCGTTGAGCAGGGCCACGCTACCGTCCAGCATGGCGTTCAGGCCTGTGCGCCGGCTTTCGGCTTGGGAAAGTCAGCCGCGCGCGCGACCGCTTCGCCCGCCTCGAAGTCCTGGCGCAGATGGTCGAGTCTGGCCATCGCACCCTCGAAAGCATCGTTGCCGAGCAGCAGATGGTGCGGTGGGTTGCCAGACGCCACCGCCGCGACGATGGCCTTGGCGGCGCGCACCGGATCGCCCGGCTGCTTGCCGGAGGCCGCACGCACGGCGAGCCGGACGGCGCCGGCCGTGGCCATGTAGTCGTCGATCTGGTGCTTGCTCTCGTTGGCCGAGCGGCCCGCCCAGTCGGTGCGAAAGCCGCTGGGTTCGACCACCATCACCCGGATGCCCAGCGGCTCGACCTCTTGCCGCAGAGCAGCGGACAGTCCTTCGACGGCGAACTTGGTGGCGTTGTAATAGCCCATGGCGGGAAAGCCGCGCAGGCCGGCCAGCGACGACAGGTTGACGATGCATCCCGAGCGTCGCTTGCGCATGCCGGGAAGCACGGCCCAGATCATGCGGCCGGTGCCGAACACGTTGACCTCGAACATCTTGCGCACCTCGTCTTCCTCGCTCTCTTCGACTGCGGCGAAGTAGCCGATGCCGGCGTTGTTGACGAGCACATCGATGCCACCGAAGCGAGCCTCGGTGGTCTCGATCGCGGCAGCCACCTGATCAGGCTGGTTGACGTCGAGCTTGAGCACCAGCACCTTGTCGGTGACGCCATAGCCTTCCAGCCTGGAAGGGTCGCGCGCAGTGACCACGGTGCGGTAGCCGTGTTCGATGGCCCGTTTGGCCAGTTCCAGGCCGAAGCCGGTGGAGCAGCCTGTGATGAACCAGACTGGCGGTTCAGTGACGATGGATTTGCTGTTGGAAGTGTTCATTGGATGTCCTCGAGGTTCAGACCGGCGCAGCGAAGTGCCCGCTGCGAACGAGCTTCTTGTTGACGAATTCCTGGATGCCCATGTTGCCCAGTTCACGGGCATAACCCGAGTGCTTGATGCCGCCGAAAGGCAACTCGGCATCGACCCAGTCGATGTTGTTGACGAACATCATTCCGGTGTCGATGCGGCTGGCCAGGCGCTTGCCGCGCGCCTCGTCTTTCGTCCACACCGAGCCGCCCAGGCCGAAGTCGCTGTCGTTGGCCAGCGCGACGGCCTCGTCCTCGGTCTTGACGCGGTAGAAACACACCACCGGGCCGAAGAACTCGTCACGAAACGCCGGGTTGCCGGGTTGGATGTCGGCGAGGATCGTGGGTTGCATGAACCAGCCTGGGCGGTCGATGCGCTTGCCGCCCATCAGCAGCCTGGCGCCACCCTTTACGGCGGCATCCACTTGGGCCAGCAGCTGCAGCAACGCGGCTTCGGTCGACAGCGGACCTTGTGTGGTCTTCTCATCCATCGGATCGCCCGGCGTCAGGGCCTCCAGAGCGGTCTTGAATTTCGCCTGGAACTTGTCGGCCACGGAATCGAGCACGATGAAGCGCTTGGCCGCGCAACAGGTCTGCCCTGCGTTGTACATGCGACCCCAGACGGCCCAGGGAATCGTCTTGTCGATGTCGGCGTCGTCGAGCACGATGAAGGCGTCACTGCCGCCCAGTTCCATCGTCGACTTCTTCAGGTTCTGGCCGGCACGCGCCGCGACGCTGCGCCCGGCTGACATGCTGCCGGTCAGCGCCACGCCCTTGACGCGCGGGTCGTCGATAACGCGGTCCGACTGTTCGTAGGAGATGAGCAGGTTCGTGTACGCGCCCACCGGCGCACCGGCGTCGAGCAGAAGCTTCTCGAACGCAATGGCGCATTGCGGCACGCAGCCGGCATGCTTGACCACGAGCACGTTGCCTGCCATCAGCTGCGGGCCGGCCACGCGGGCCAGTTGGTAGTACGGGAAGTTCCAGGGTTCGACGCAGAACAGCACACCCAGCGGCGAACTTTCCATGTGCGCTTCGCCGGCCGCGGGATGCAGCTTCGTGGGTGCGAGGAACGTCTCGGCATGCTTGGCGTAGTAGGCCAGGATGTCGGAACTGAACTCGACTTCGCCGCGCGCCTCGTTGATGCGTTTGCCCATCTCCAGCGTTTCGAGCCGGGCGAATTTGTCGACATGGGCGTGCAGCATGGCCGCTGCGTTGTTGACGATGACCGCGCGCTCGGCGTAGCTCTTGTGTTTCCAGGTTTGGAAGCAGGACTCTGCCGCAGCCAGCGCTTTTTCTAGCTGAGCCGGGCTCATGTGCTCGAAGCTCTTGAGAACTTTGCCGTCGTTGGGATTGACGCTTTGATAAGCCATGGTGATACCTTTCGCCGGGTTGATGGATGAGGCCGTGAAACGGGCCGTGAATCAGACTGGAAGAGCGGGATAGTCGGTGTAGCCTTTGGCGCCGGGCGTGTAGAACGTCGCCATGTCGGGCGCGTTCAGCAGGGCGTCCTTGCGCATGCGTGCCACCAGGTCGGGGTTGGCGAGGAACGGACCGCCGAAGGCCACCAGGTCGCCACGCGTGTCGAGCAGGGCCAGCTCGGCACTGGCACGGTCGAAGCCGCCTGAGAGGATGAACAGCCCGTCGAACGCAGCGCGCAAGGCCAGCTTGAAGTCAGCCGGCACCGGCGGTGCACCCATCGGCGAGTGGACGACCAGATGAAGGTAGAGCAGGCCCGCTTCGGAAAGCGACTTGGCCAGCGCAAGGTACTGCGCCCGCACCTCGGGAAACTCGCCCGTGCCATTGAGGCCGCCGTACGGCGACAGCCGGATGCCGACCCGATCACGGCCTGTCGCGGCGACCGTGGCTCGTGCGATTTCCAGCGTCAGGCGGTTGCGCCCTTCGATGCTGCCGCCATGGCCTTCGCTGCGCAGGTTGATGAGCGGGTTGAGGAACTGCTCGATCAGGTAACCGTTGGCGGCGTGCAGTTCGACACCGTCGAAACCCGCGTCCAGTGCCAGCTTCGCGGCCGTCGCATGCTCTTTCACGGCGTGGGCAGTGTCGGCGTCGGTCATCGCGCGCGGCACGCTGTGCGGCTGCATGCCGAGCGAGTCGGTGTACATCTCTCCGGGGCACACCGCAGTGCCGGGCCCATGCACCTCGGCGCCGACCGGCAGGTTGGCGACGTGCGCCACCCGGCCGCAATGCATCAACTGCACGAAGATCTTGCCGCCGGCCGAACGGACCGCGGCGGTGACGGCTTTCCACGCGTTCACTCGGGCCGTGTCGTAGAGCCCGGGGATGCGCGGGAAGCCCAGTCCATCGGGGCTGGGCGATGTGCCCTCCGAGATGATCAACCCTGCGGACGCACGCTGGCCGTAGTAGGTGGCCATCAGCGCATCCGGCGTGTGCGCCGGCGATGCCCGGCTGCGTGTCATGGGTGCCATCACCACGCGGTTGGCGAGGTGCAGCGAACGGGCAGAGAACTTGTCGAAGAGCATCGGATGGGTTCCTGGTGAGGGCCGATCCGGCGAGCCGAAACGCATGTGCGCAGCCAGCAAGGTCAGCATCGCCCGAAAGGTGCAGCCTGCGCGCCGGGGACCTTGAGGTCTGTTCGCTGGCGTACGCGGTGAGCCACAACGAATCGGGCACGCTGTGGCGATGTGGCCCCGGACTGTCCGGGCTGGGGCGCGGCACCGCAACGAACCTCGGCCGGCTCGCCCATCGAGACCCAGACATCGGTGTAGACGAAGTCTGCCCCCTCCACCGCCCGATTGGCGTCGGCTTCGATGCGCACTTTCGCGCCGGTGCATTCGGCCAGCGTGCGCAGCCGGGCGACCAGGTCGGCCGGCGGTTGCAGCCCGGCCGGCGCGGCAATGCGCACGTCCATGCCCATCTGCACCCCGCCCACCAGCAACGAACAGCCCATGTTGAAGCGGGCGTCTCCCAGGTAGCAGAACGCCAGTTCATGCAGCGGGCGCTCACCGAACTCTTCCATCGTCATCAGGTCGGCAAGCACCTGCGTCGGGTGCGCCTCGTCGGTCAGGCCGTTCCACGCGGGCACGTGCGAAAACGCGCGATGTCTTCGACGACGCTCTGATGGAAGCCGCGGTACTCGATGCCGTCGAACATGCGCCCGAGCACGCGTGCGGTATCTTTCAGCGATTCCTTGTGGCCGAGTTGCGAGCCGGCCGAGTCGAGGTAGGTGACATGCCCGCCCTGGTCGTGCACGGCCACCTCGAAGGCACAACGCGTACGGGTCGACGACTTTTCGAACACCAGCGCGATGTTCTTGCCCTTCAGGCGCGGGTGCTCGTTGCCGACGGCCTTGCTGCGCTTGAGCTCGATGGACAGGTCGAGCAGGAAGCGGATGTCGCGTGGCGCAAAATCTTCCAAGTCAAGCAGGCTGCGGTTGCGCAGATTGAAAGTCATGCTTTATCCCTTTCGATCGGGCAGCTCATGCAATGGCTGCCGCCCCGGCCGCGGCCGAGTTCGCCGCCCGGGATGGTGATGACCTCCACGCCGGCTTTGCGCAGCAGGGTATTGGTATATACGTTGCGGTCGTATGCGATCACCACGCCGGGCGCCAGTGCCAGCAGGTTGTTGCCGTCGTCCCACTGCTCGCGCTCGACCTCATCGATGTCGTCACCAGTCTGCACCGTGCGCAACTCTTTCAGGCCCAGCGCGTCGGCCACCACGGACACGAAGCTGCCCTTCTCGGCATGCACGTCGAGCGAGTCCTTCTTGTCGCCCGGGCGCAGGCTGAAGGCCTTGATGCCGTTCACTACGTCGGGGAAAACGGTGGCCAGGTCGGCGTCGCAGAGGGTGAACACGGTGTCGAGGTGCATCGCGCCGCGCGACTTGGGCAACTGCGCTGCAATCACCCGCTTGGCCGCACCGCTGCGGAACAGCCGCCGTGCGAACTGGCTCACGGCCTGGGGCGAACTGCGCTCGCCCATGCCGACCAGCACCACGCCGTGGCCGATGGGCATCACGTCACCACCTTCTATCGTAGCCAGCCCGCGGTCGTGCGAGGTGTCTTCGCGGTCGTGCTTCCAGGCCTTGTCGACGACTTTCGAGAAATGCGGCGAGAAGCGGTAGACGGCGTTCATCAGCAGGGTCTCGTGGCGCCTCGCGGCCCGGTACATCGAGCATAGTACCGGCTCGTCGTAGACCCAGCAACTGGAGTCGCGGGTGAAAATCATGTTCGGTAGCGGCGGGAAGACGAAGCCGCCGGGCGCCAGGCAACCGGCGCTCAGGCCCTCGATGTCGAACGGCACCTCGCGGCGCAGCAGTCCGCCGATCATCAACGCGGCCAGCCGCTCGGAGGGCAAGGTCTTCAGCCAGGGGCGCAACTGCGCGGCGGCTTCGGGTTCGATGTAATCGATACCGAGCTTGCGGTCGAGCACCCAGTCGCAGGCAGCGATATCGGCGAGCACGGCGGCGAGCACATCGTGCAACTCCAGCACCTCGACGCCGCGATCCTTCAACTTGTTGGTGAAGCCGTGGTGGTCGTCACGCGCCTGCGAGACCCACAGCACATCGTCGAACAGCAACTCGTGGCAATTGGCCGGCGTCAACCGTGCCTGGGCCAGGCCGGGGCGGCAGACCAGCACCTTGCGCAGAGTGCCGACTTCGGAGAGTGCGCCATGGGACATCATGTTTCCTTTGGGTGGGTGGGTCAGACGGAGAGCCTGCTGCCGGAGCGTACGAGCCAGCCACAGGGGTCAATGCTTCAGAGCGTCAGAGCGCCGGTGTAGAGCTGATATCCGGCGAACGCGGCCATTGCCCACAGCACCGCGCAGATCGCCCACTCGAAGCTGGCAAACAGGCGCTGTTTCTGCTCGCGTTTGGCAAGCAGATAGATGAATGCGCCGGGGGCATAGAGCAAAGCGCTCAGCAGCAGGTACTTCAGTCCGGCCGCATAGAGCAGCCAAACACAATAGACGATGGCGAAGGCAGCAATAGGCAGGTCTATGCCCTTGACGGTGCCGACAGCGCCCTCGCGGCGCACACCGATCAGCATCGCATAGGCCGCGCTGAAGAGGTAGGGCAGCAGGATCATCGCGGTGGACAGCGAGATCAGCGCCAGGTAACCGGCCTTGGCAAACAATGTCACCACCAGGAAGACCTGCACCATGGCACTGGTCACCCACATGGCGTTGGCCGGTACGCCGTGGCGGTTCTGCCGCGCCAAGCGCTTCGGCATCACGCCATCACCGGCTGGCGTGAACAACGACTCGGCGGCCAGCAGCGTCCAGGCAAGAAAGCCGCCGCCCACAGAGACGGTGAGGCCCACGTAGACGAGCAGCGCACCCCAGTGGCCCACGACATGCTCGAGCACGCCAGCCATCGAGGGGTACTTGAGGCCGGCCAGCGCGGGCTGGTTGAATACGCCCAGCGACAGCAGCGACACCGCCATCAGCAGGCCCGGCGTGATCAGGAAACCGATCACCGTGGCACGGCCCACATCGGCGCGGTTCTTGGCGCGTGCCGAATAGACGCTGGCACCCTCGATGCCGATGAACACCCACACCGTCACCAGCATGGTGCTCTTGACCTGGTCGAGCACCGAACCGAGCTTGACGTCGCCCCAGAAAACCAGCGTGAAAGTGTCCACTTTGAAGGCCAGCGCCACCAGCACGATGAACAGCAAGAGCGGCACGACCTTGGCGACAGTGACCACCGCATTCAGCACCACTGCGCCCTGGATGCCGCGCAGCACCAGAAAGTGCACCACCCACAGCACCACCGACGCGCCAACGATGGCCGAAGTGGTGTTGCCTTCACCGAAGGCCGGATAGAAGAATCCGAGACCCGCGAATGCGGCGACCAGGTAGCCGACGTTGCCGATCCAGGCACTGACCCAGTAGCCCAGCGCCGAGTTGAAGCCGACGTAGTCTCCGGCCGCAGCGCGGGCATAGGCATAGACACCGTTGTCGAGCGCGGGCTTGCGCAGCGCGAGCATCTGGTACACCAGCGCCAGGCTCAGCATGCCGACACCGGTGATGAGCCAGCCGATGACGATGGCACCCGCCGCCGCGCCCGTGGCCATGTTCTGCGGCAGGCCGAAGATGCCACTGCCGAGGATCGAACCCACCACCAGCGCCACCAGCAAGGGCAGGCCCAGCAGCGTCGATGCGATGGCCTCCGGTGTGGCGACCGGCGGTGAAGCCGCTTGCGGCTTGGGGGGATTGGCTCGCGGTGCTGGAATTGGAAGGCTGCTCATGCAGCAAATGTCGGCACCTGCCCTGCGCAGGTCTGTATGTTGCCGCCCAGGGGCGCAAGGGCAAGCAAGGACGAACGCACGCGAGATCAGCGCCGAGGCGGGTCAGGCGCATTGTCTACCGCACCGACAAAGGCAGGTTCATCGCCCGACCTCGGCGCTGATGCTCACCGATCCCGGGTCGCAATCACAAGAAACCGACACCATGATCTCCCCACGCAAGGCCTTCTTTGTCGGCGGGGGCATCTGCTCGCTGGCAGCCGCCGCCTTTCTGATCCGGGACGGCGGCATGCAGGAAACGGAGATTTGCATTCTCGAAGCCGGTGCGGTGATGGGCGGCAGTCTCGACGGCGCAGGGGGACGCCGAGCGCGGCTGCTCGATGCGCGGCGGGCACATGCTGACGACCGACAACTACGAGTGCACCTGGGAACTGTTCAAGTCGATTCCCTCGCTCATGCAACCCGGCCGCAGCGTCTTCGAAGAAACGCCGGAGTTCAACGAAAAGCACGTGTCCAACGCGAAGGCGCGCCTGGTCGACAGCCGGCGCGCGAAGGTGCCGGTGGCGTCGATGGGCTTCTCCCTTCACGACCGGCTGGAATTGCTGGCGCTGGCCAATGCCGACGAATCTTCGCTCGGCACGACTTGCATCACCGACCACCTGCCGCCGCCATTCTTCGAGACCGAGTTCTGGTTCATGTGGGTCATGACCTTCGCCTGCCAGCCCTGGCACAGCGCGGTGGAGTCCAGGCGCTACCTGCACCGCTTCATGCTGGAGTTTTCGCGCATCGAGACGCTGGCGGGTGTCAAGCGCACGGTGCTGAACCAGTACGACTCACTAGTCGTTCCCCTGCAGCGCTGGCTCGAGGCGCAGGGCGTGCGCCTGGTCACCGACTGCGTTGTCACCGACCTCGACCACCGCAGCGTCGCCGGCAAGTTCGAGGTCATTGCGCTGCATTGCACCTTGAAGGGCCAGCAGGAAACGATGCAACTGGACGCAGGCGATCTGGTCTTCGTGCAGAACGGCTCGATGACCGACGCCTCCAGCCTGGGCTCGACGACCGCCGCGCCGCCCAAGATGAAGTAGGCGCCCAACGGCGCCTGGACCCTGTGGGAAAAGCTCGCCGAAGCCCGGCCGTCGTTCGGCAGGCCGGCCGCGTTCAACAGTTGTGTCGCGCAATCGGACTGGGCTTCGTTCACCGTGACGTTGAAGGACCCGTCTTTCTTCGACGAGATGCAGCGCTTCAGCGGCAACGAGGCCGGCACCGGCGGGCTCGTCACGTTCAAGAACTCGAACTGGCTGATGTCGATCGTGCTCTTACTGCAGCCGCACTTCGCCAACCAGCCGGCAGACGTGCAGGTGATCTGGGGCTACGGGCTGTTCCCTGATCGTATCGGTAACTTCATCGCCAAGCCGATGGCCGATTGCGCCGGCGCGGAGTTGCTGCAACAACGCTGCGGCCACCTGCGCTTTGACGCGGAGACGGTGGCAGCGGCCAACTGCATCCCCTGCCGCATGCCCAACATCACCAGCATGTTCATGCCGCGCGCGCCGGGCGACCGGCCGCTGCCTGTGCCGCCGGACACGAACAATTTCGCCTTCATCAGCCAGTTCGTCGAGATCCCGCAGGACACCGTCTTCACGGTCGAGTTCTCGGTACGGGCTGCGCGAATTGCGGTGTATCGGTTGCTCGGCATCACGAAAGCGATTCCACCCGTGACGCCGCACGACGAATCGCTCAATGCGCGGTTCGACGCGCTGGTGAAGGCGCTGAAGTGACCACTGATCTGCCAACCAGAGAACCTGCGCCAGGCCTCAAAACACCACCGTCAACCGCCGTATCGTCCTGAACGCGAGGCCACGCGGCGCGCCGACCGCCGGGGATTTCCGCTTCGAAGACGGTGCGGTTTCGAAACCCGAGGCTGGCCAGGTCCTGCTGCGCACGCTCTACCTGTCGCTCGACCCCTATATGCGCGGTCGCATGAGCGACTGTCCGTCGCACGCCGCACCGGTAGCCATCGGCGACGTGATGGTCGGCGACACGGTGTCGCGCGTGGAGGTGTCACTGCATGGCGATTTCAAGGTCGGCGACTTGGTGCTGGGGTACACCGGCTGGCAGGACTATGGGCTGTCGGGTGGCGAGGGGCTCACGTCGCTGTTCCCCGAGGGCTCGCATCCCTCGCGCGCTCTGGGCGTGCTGGGCATGCCGGGCTTCGCCGCCTACATGGCCCTGCTCGACATCGGCAGGCCCGTCGCCGGCGAAACCGTCGTCGTCGCGGAGGCCAGCGGCGCGGTCGGCTCTGTGGTCGGGCGGATCGCGAGGATCTTGGGCTGCACCGTGGTGGGCATTGCCGGAGGCGCGGAGAAAAGCCGATACGTCGTCGACGAACTGGGTTTCCACTTCTGCGTCGATCACCGCGCAGATGATCTGCCCGGCCGGCTGGCCGCCGCATGCCCGAAGGGCATCGACGTGTACTTCGAGAACGTTGGCGGCGCCATGTTCGAGGCCGTGCTGCCCCTGCTCAATGCCAAGGCGCGCATTCCCGTGTGCGGCCCGATCGCCGAGTACAACGCCACCGGCTTGCCACCGGGTCCGGGCCGTCTGGGCCTGTTGGTGGGCACCTTGCTGCGCAAGCGCATCAGGATGCAGGGCTTCATCGTGTTCGACGACTACGGTCCGCGCTTCGCCGAGTTTGCCGGTGCGATGGGCGAGTGGGTCCAGGAGGGCAAGATCAAGGTCCGTGAAGACATTGTCTTCGGCCTGGAGAACGCGCCCGAGGCCTTCATCGGGCTGCTCGAAGGCCAGAACTTCGGCAAGCTGGTCATCCAGTTGGCCCACGAGTGAGGGCACTCGCCGAACCGTTGAACGCCGCCGGCGTAAATGTCCTTACGACCCTGCGCATAGAGGAGCGACTGCTGCAGGACGGGCACCGGCCCGCTGGCACTGGTCAACCGCAGCAAAAGAAAATCCCCTGCGGGTCAACGACCTGCAGGGGATTCCTGAGTCTATGGCGGAGTGGACGGGACTCGAACCCGCGACCCCCGGCGTGACAGGCCGGTATTCTAACCAACTGAACTACCACTCCGTGTGGTCGGCGGCTTGCGGGCCAATGCCCCAAGTGCTGCCGAAACTTGGTCTGACTGACTGACCAGTGGAACCTGGCGTCCCCTAGGGGATTCGAACCCCTGTAATCACCGTGAAAGGGTGGTGTCCTAGGCCTCTAGACGAAGGGGACCAAAATCTTCTCTCGCCTGAACGTCGCGTCGCGTATGAAATGGTGGAGGTAAACGGGATCGAACCGATGACCTCTTGCATGCCATGCAAGCGCTCTCCCAGCTGAGCTATACCCCCAAATTTTGGCATCCACCTTTGGCGTTTCAGCCGCCAGCTTCAACCTCTGATCTGCAAGCAAAGCGCCGTTCAGTCGAGCCTCGCAGTATACCCCACCTTTCAGACGTGCTGCAATCTCGACAGCACCGTGTCGCGCGGGAAAAGGGCCAGCAAGGCGTCGATGGACGGCGTTTGCGCGCGCCCGCAGACCAGCACGCGCAATGCGGGAGCGAGTTGCCCCATCTTCAGCTGGTGCGCCGTCAGCGTCTCCTTCATCGCCGCGGCAATGCCGGCCTTGTCCCAGCCGACGGTCGTGAAACGTTCGCGCAGGGCACGCAGCGCGGGCTTGACGGCATCGACGACATGGGTGTCCAGGTCCTCGTCGCGCGCACGCACTGGCACGAACATCATTTCGACCCAGTCGGCGAGTTCGACGACCGTGCTGCAGCGCTCCTTGAAGAGTGCGCTGGCCGATGCCAGATGGTCGAGATCGCTCGCCACCACCCCGCGCGAGGCAAGCTGTTCCCGCACCAGCCCGGCCAGCCGGGCATCGCCGGCCAGCTTCATGTAGTGCGCATTGACCCAGGCCAGCTTGGCCGGATCCCACTGCGCGGGACTCTTTGCGAGATGGCTGCCGTCGAACCAGTCGACCATCTGCGTCAGCGTGAACAACTCCTGGTCGCCATGGCTCCAGCCGAGCCGGGCCAGATAGTTCAGCATGGCCTCAGGCAGGTAGCCGGCGTCGCGATAGGCAGTGACGCTGACCGCGCCGCGCCGCTTCGACAGCTTCTGGCCGTCGTCGCCGAGGATGATCGGGCAGTGACCGTACATCGGCAGCGGCGCACCCAGCGCGTGCGTGATGTTGATCTGCCAGGGCGTATTGTTGATGTGCTCGTCGCCACGGAAGACATGCGTGATGCGCATGTCCCAGTCGTCGACCACGACGGCGAAGTTGTAGGTCGGCACGCCCAGCGACGTGGCTTCTTCGGAAGCGCCAGTCGGCGCGGGGCGCAGAATGATGAGATCGTCGATCTCGCGGTTGGCGATGCTGATCGGGCCCTTGACGAGATCGTCCCAGGTGACGATGCCGTCCGCCGGGTTTCGAAAACGAATCACCGGCGGCACGTCGGCAGGCACCGAGGGCAGCTTCTTGCCCGGCTCGGGCCGCCAGCGACCGTCGTAGTGGGTCTTCTCGCCACGCTCGCGCTGACTTTCGCGCATGGCGTCGAGCTGCTCGGGCGTGCACCAGCAGCGGTAGGCCTTGCCGGCGCTGATCAGTTGCTCGGCCACTTCGCGGTAACGCGCCAGACGCTGCATCTGATAGATCGGCCCTTCGTCATGGGCCAGACCCAGCCATTCCATCGAAGAAAGTATCTGCTCGACCGAGTCCTGCGTCGATCGTTGCACATCGGTGTCTTCGATGCGCAGCACGAAGCTGCCGCCGTGGTGGCGCGAGTAAGCCCATGAGTAGAGCGCCGTGCGGGCCGTGCCCAGATGCAGATAGCCGGTGGGAGACGGCGCGATGCGCGTGCGAACTGTGCTCATCGAATGTCCAGCGCGGCCAGGCCGCGGTGCAGGTCGGTCTTCAGGTCTTCGACGTCTTCCAGCCCCACCGCCAGGCGTATCAGGCCCTGTGTGATGCCAGCGGCCTGGCGCTGCGCCTCGCTGAGCCGGCCGTGCGAGGTGCTGGCCGGGTGCGTGATGGTGGTCTTGGTGTCGCCCAGATTGGCGGTGATCGAACAGATGCGGGTGGCGTCGATGACTGCGAAGGCGTGTTGCCGCGCCGCCGTGGCGTCCTCGGCGCGCACGACGAAGGACACCACGGCGCCGCCACAACCCGACTGCTGCGCCATCGCCAGCGCATGCTGCGGGTGCGATGGCAGGCCGGGATGGAACACACGCTCGACCGCAGGCAAGGCCTCCAGCCAGGTCGCCATCGCCAGGGCGCGCTGGCTCTGCGCGGCCAGCCGGATCGACAGTGTCTCGAGACCCTTCAGCACCACCCACGCGTTGAACGGCGACAGGCTCATGCCGGCGCTTCGCATGGTGGGCACGAGCTTGCTGTCGATCAGCTCGGCCGGGCCGCACACGGCGCCCGCGATCACCCTGCCCTGGCCGTCCAGGTACTTGGTGCCAGAGTGGATGATCAGGTCGGCGCCGAGCTTGACGGGCTGCTGGAGCGCCGGGCTGCAGAGGCAGTTGTCCACGGCAAGCAGGGCGCCGGCGGCGTGCGCGATGTCGGCCAGCGCGCGGATGTCGCAGACTTCGGTCAACGGGTTGCTCGGCGTCTCGGCGAATAGCAGCTTGGTGTTCGGCTGCATCGCGGCCCGCCACTGCGCCACATCGGTCTGCGAGACGAAGCTCGTGGCCACGCCGAACTTCGCGAAGTCCTGCATCAGCTTGATGGTCGAGCCGAACACGCTTTGCGAACAGACGATGTGGTCGCCGGCCTTCAGCAGGCCCATCAGCAGCAGCGTGATCGCGGCCATGCCGCTGGCCGTGCCGATGCAGCCCGTCGTGCCTTCCATGGCCGCCAGCCGGCGCTCCATCATCATTACGGTGGGGTTGCTGAAGCGGCTGTAGACGAAGGCGTCTTCCTCGTTGGCGAAGCGCGCCGCTGCGGTGGCCGCATCGGGGTGCACGAAGGAACTCGTGAGGAACAGGGCCTCGGAGTTTTCGCCCCAGGCCGAAGGCGGCAGGCCTTCGCGCACCGCCAGCGTGTCGAGCCGGGCATCGGCGGGCAGGTTCACTCGCGGAATGCTCATGGCCGGTCCTCCGCTTCCTGCAGCGCCAGCCGCGAGCGGTTGGTGTCTGCCTCTTCGTCGAACTGCAGCCGTCTCTGGCTTTCCATGGTCGCGAAGTCGGCCGCGCTGATGTCGCCGGTGATGTAGGTGCCGTCGAAACAGCTGGCCTCGAAGCCGTCGAGCTTGGGATTCAGTGCGGCCACCACGCGCTTCATGGCGTCTACGTCCTGGTAGATCAGAGCGTCAGCGCCGATGAACTGGCGGATTTCCTCGATGCTGCGGTTGTGCGCGATCAGTTCCTCGGGTGTCGGCATGTCGATGCCGTAGACGTTGGGGTAGCGCACCGGCGGCGCCGCCGAGGCCATGTAGACCTTGCGCGCACCGGCCTCGCGCGCCATCTGCACGATCTCCTTGCTGGTGGTGCCGCGCACTATGGAGTCGTCGACCAGCAGCACGTTGCGATCCTTGAACTCGACGCCGATGGCATTGAGCTTCTGCCGCACGCTCTTCTTGCGCACCGCCTGGCCCGGCATGATGAAAGTGCGGCCCACATAGCGGTTCTTCACGAAGCCTTCGCGATACGGCTTGCCGATCTTCTGCGCCAGTTGCATGGCGCTGGGACGGCTCGATTCGGGGATCGGGATGACGACGTCGATCTCGCTCGGCGGCATCGTCGAGATCAGGCGCTGCGCCAGCGTCTGGCCCAGATTCAGCCGCGCCTGGTAGACCGAAATGCCGTCCATCACCGAGTCGGGCCGCGCGAGGTAGACGAACTCGAACAGGCAGGGATAGTGCCTTGGATTCTCCGCACACTGGCGGGCGTGCACGGTGCCTTCGGCGTTGACGAAGATGGCCTCGCCGGGCGCCACGTCGCGCAGCACCTGGTGGCCCGTGCCTTCGATGGCCACGCTCTCGCTGGCCAGCATCACCTGCCGGCCATCGGGGGTGTGGCCCTCGCCCAGGCACAGGGGGCGGATGCCGTAGGGATCACGAAAAGCCAGCAGGCCGTGGCCGGCGATCATCGCAACCACCGCGTAGGAGCCGCGAATGCGCTTGTGCACCGCCGCCACGGCCTTGAAGATGCCGTCGGGCGTCAGGGGCAGGTCACGCGCCTGGTGCTCCAGCTCGTGCGCCAGCACGTTGATCAGCACCTCGGTGTCGCTCTCGGTGTTGATGTGGCGGCGGTCGATGTCGAAGAGTTCCTTCTTCAGCGCCTGCGCGTTCGTCAGGTTGCCGTTGTGCACGAGCACGATGCCGAAGGGCGCGTTGACGTAGAACGGCTGTGCCTCCTCTTCGCTGTAGGCGTTGCCCGCCGTCGGGTAGCGCACCTGCCCGAGGCCGGCCGTGCCGGGCAGCGCGCGCATGTTGCGGGTACGGAACACGTCGCGCACCATGCCGCGCTCCTTGTGCATGAAGCACTTGGTGCCCTGCATCGTGACGATGCCGGCGGCGTCCTGCCCGCGGTGCTGCAGCAGCAGCAGCGCGTCGTAGATCAACTGGTTGACGGGCGCCTTGGAGATGACGCCGACGATGCCGCACATGATGGAAGTTCCTGGAAAACGGGGTGGTTCAGGACGACAGCAGCCTGGACGCCTGCGCGGGCAACATGGGCTTCAGCGCCTGCTTGGCGGCGTGCAGCCAGGCCGCGCCCACCGAACTGCGCCATTCCGCTGATTGTGCGGCAGGCGTCAACGCGAGCACCGCCGCCAGCGCGAGCAGCAGCAGCCCGCCGCGCAGCAGGCCGAACACGGCGCCGAGCACACGATCGATCAAGGACAAGGGCGTGGCCCGCACCAGCGAGCGCACCAGCCGCGCCAGCAGCGCCCAGACGATCAGGACGAAGAGGAAACAGGCGAAAAAACTCGCCGCGTGACGGACTCCCGGGCTGGCCGATCCGGCCGGCAGCAACCCGGCGGCCAGCGGCGCCAGCCACACAGCGGCAAACCAGGCCACCACCCAGCCTGCCAGCGCCAGCACTTCAAAGACCAGGCCGCGCACCAGGCCCAGCAAGACCGACAGCAGCAGCACGGCGAGCAGAGCCCAGTCGACCCAGGCCAGGCCGCCAAATCCTGCGAGTTCCTTCATCCGGCCGCCAGCGCCAGGCGAACCGGCGAGCGAAGCGGCCGGCGAAGCGGCGGAAAAGCGGCAGTTGCCGGCCGCGCGCGCCTCGGCCCGGCCACGCCGCTCACAGGGCCAGGATGTTGGCGGGCAGCCCGACCGCCTTCAGCGTGCGGCTGGCGGTGGCCGCCTCGTCGCGGGTGGCAAACGGCCCCACGCGCACTCGGGTGCGCTTGCCGGCGTCCGTCTCGATGACTTGCGTGTAGGTCTTCAGGCCGAGCTTTTCGACCTTCTGCCGGGCCTCTTGCAGGGCGGCGGCGTCGGTGTAGGCACCGACCTGAACGACGAAGCGGCCGGCTTGGGCGTCAGAGGCACGCGCTGACGGCGCTGAGGGCGCCGACGGCGCGCCTTTCGGGACCACCGCCCCTTCGAGCAAGGCGCGGGCGCGCTGGCCGTCATCGATCTTGGCCGCCGCCGAAGCGCGCTGGACCGGCGGCGCCGCCGCACGCGCGGGAGCCGAGGCAGAGCTCGCAGGCGGCAGCACATCGGTGCCGGCTTCGGCCGGCGACTCGGTGATGACGGCGCCTGTCGGCGGCGTGGCCACCTGCGGCGGCAGCGACGGCGAGGGCAGTGACAAGGGCAGCGGCGGCAACGCGTCCTTGCGCGGGATCTCGATCGCAATGTCGACCGGGATCGGCCGCGGCGCGGTCTCGAACAACAACGGGAAACCGATGATGCCCACGGCCAGCAGGACGATGGCGCCGAACAGCCGGCGCCGGGCTCGGGCGCGGGCCTCCTGCACGGGGCCGGTTTCATCGGTGCCGGATGGCACGGCGGCGCGCTCTGCGGCGGGCGGCTCGTTCTTGCGCTTGAACAGGGAAGTCAGGGGCATGGGCGCGGGATTCAGCCGACGTGGCGGGCCGTCAGGCGTGGCAGGCCTTCCCTGAGGACGCCGCCCACGGTGTAGAAAGATCCGAAGACGACGATTCTATCGGCCGGGTCGGCCACCGCTGCCGCCGCCGCCAGCGCGGCAGCCGGCGTGGCATGGCACTGCACTTCGACCTGTCGCGCCCCGGTGGTGGGCGTGACCGTGGCCGCCAATTCCAGGGCCGTTGCGGCACGCGGCGTCGCCAGGTCGCAGAAGAACCAGCCGTCCACCAGCGTCTTCATGCGCTCCAGCAGCGCCGGTATGTCCTTGTCGCGCATCGCGCCGAACACCGCCAGCGTGCGCGGGTAGAAACCCATCGCGTCGAGATTGATGGCGAGTGCGGCCACCGACTGCGCGTTGTGCGCCACGTCGAGCACCAGCGTCGGCTGGCCGGGCACGATCTGAAAGCGGCCCGGCAGTTCCACCGTGGCAAGCCCCGTGCGCACGGCCTGCGCGCTGATCGGCAGCCGTTCGCGCAGCGACTCCAGAGCGGCAATCGCGCCGGCCGCATTGACCAGCTGGTTGGCGCCGCGAAGCGCCGGGTAGGCCATGCCGGTGTAACGCCGGCCACGGCCGCTCCAGGCCCATTGCTGGCGGTCGCCCGCGTGGTTGAAGTCACGGCCGACGCGCCAGAGGTCGGCGCCGATCTCAGTGCCGTAGTCGATCACGGTCTGCGGCGGCACCGGGTCACTGACGATGGCCGGCCGGCCGGTGCGCATGACGTGGGCCTTTTCGCGCCCGATCGATTCGCGGTCGGGGCCGAGGTATTCCATGTGGTCGAGGTCGATGCTGGTGATGACCACGCAGTCGGCGTCGATGACGTTGACGGCGTCGAGCCGGCCGCCCAGGCCCACTTCCAGAATCACCAGGTCGAGTTCGGCGCTGGCCAGCGCATGCAGGATGGCCAGCGTGGTGAACTCGAAGTAGGTCAGCGTGAGTCCCTCGCGCGCCGCCTCGACGGCCTGGAAGTGCGGCAGCAGGTCGGCAGCGGCGATCATCTCGCCGTTGATGCGGCAGCGTTCCTCGAAGTGCACCAGGTGCGGCTTGATATACAAGCCGACGCGGTAGCCGGCGTGGCGCGCGATCGATTCGAGCATCGCGCAGGTCGAGCCCTTGCCGTTCGTACCGGCCACCGTGATCACCGGCACGCCGAACCTCAGTCCCAGGCGGTCGCGCACGGCGATCACCCGCTCCAGCGTCATGTCGATCGCTTTCGGGTGCAGTCGCTCGCAGTGGGCGAGCCACTCTTCGAGCGTGCTGTGCGGGGCGGGTGTCGTGGTCATCGGCAAAAAACAAACCGGGCCGCAAAGGGCCCGGTGGCTGGGCAGGGAAAAATGATTCAGGCGACCGCGTCGGCGCTCTGCCGCTGCAGCATCGCCAGCAGGCGCGCCACGGTGGGGCGCAACTGGCGGCGGTCGACGATCATGTCGAGCGCGCCCTTGGTGATCAGGAACTCGCTGCGCTGGAAGCCTTCTGGCAGCTTCTCGCGCACGGTGTTCTCGATGACGCGCGGGCCGGCGAAGCCAATAAGCGCCTTCGGCTCGCCGATCACCACGTCACCGATGAAGGCGAAACTGGCCGACACACCGCCCATCGTCGGGTCGGTCAGCACGCTGATGTAGGGCAGATTCGCTTTCGCCAGCCGCGTCAGCGCGGCGTTGGTCTTGGCCATCTGCAGCAGGCTGAGCAGTCCTTCCTGCATGCGCGCGCCGCCGGTGGCAGCGAAGCTGACGAAAGGCACTTTCTGCTCGATGGCGTTTTCGACGCCGCGCACGAAACGCTCACCGACCACCGAGCCCATCGAGCCGCCCATGAAATCGAACTCGAAGCAGGCGACCACCAGCGGCACGCTCATCACCGCGCCGCCGATCACTACCAGCGCGTCGGTCTCGCCGGTGTTCTCCAGCGCACCCTTCAGCCGTTCGGGGTACTTTTTGCTGTCGCGGAACTTCAGCGGGTCGACCGGCAGCACTTCCTGGCCGATCTCGTAGCGGCCCTCGGCGTCGAGAAACCCATTGAGCCGGGCGCGCGCACCGATGCGGTGATGGTGGTCGCACTTCGGGCAGACGTTGAGGTTCTGCTCGAGGTCGGTCTTGTAGAGCACCGTTTCGCAGGCCGGACACTTGATCCACAGACCCTCGGGCACCGTACGGCGCTCGCTGGGGTCGGTTTGCTGGATCTTCGTCGGCAGCAGTTTCTCTAACCAGCTCATCCATCACTCCTTGTTCAGTGCATCGAGCGCGACGCGAATCTCGGCCATGAAGGTCCGGGCCGCCGCAGGTGCATTG
>Ga0335394_10002874_pt1 | contig 19467 bp, 4 predicted proteins | sample MAT03_FD_205741 | JGI IMG/M metagenome (GOLD analysis project Ga0335394, IMG submission 205741) | Freshwater microbial communities from Lake Fryxell liftoff mats and glacier meltwater in Antarctica - MAT-03 (spades assembly) (version 2) ... | reverse complement strand
GGCTGTAGATGTCTGATTTGGCGTCGGCGCTGCTGCTGTCACGGATGGCCTCGGGCGAAATGTAGGTCGGTGTGCCCAGGACCATGCCGGTGGCAGTCAGCCCGTGCGCGTCGGCCTCGTCGACCAAGCGCGCCAAACCCAGGTCACTGATCTTGGGCATGCCCAGCGGATCGATCAGGATGTTGTCGGGTTTGATGTCGCGGTGGATGATCCCGAGCTGATGGATCGCGGCGAGACCTTCGGCGATGCCGCGTGCGACCGGCAGCAGTTCGTGATCGCCCATGCGTCCATGATCATCGAGTCGGCGGGCGAGGTTCGGTCCCTCCACCAGTTCCATGATCAGGTACACGGTCAAATCCTCGGTCTCGCCAACGTCCATCACCTGCACCACGTTGACGTGGCGGATGCGCGCGGCGGCGCGGGCTTCACGCAGGAAACGTTGGCGGTGCAGCTCGGCTTTGGTCACGTCGCGGGTGCTCATGATCTTCACCGCGACGTCGGTTTGGAGCAGGCGGTGATGACCGCGATAGACCATCCCCATGCTGCCCTGCGAAATGCGGCAGACGGTTTCCACCTGCCCAAACTTCACGCCCAGCCAGGGATCACCGTCCTTGCCTTTGGGCGTTGATGGTAAGCGCTGCGGTTGATCGCGAGCCACCACCGCGGCGGTCAGTGCCGGTGACGGGGTGCTGGGCCGCACCGGTTTCAGATCGGTCGCAGTGTCGCTCGCACGCTTGGTGGTGGAGACCGCTTTCGAGAGCTGAGAGGTGCTCGACGGATGCGCGGTGGCCGGCGCCGTGCTGGAAGCGCGGCGGATGAGGGTCAGAAGCGTGAGGTCGTCTTCGATGATGACGGCAAACGCCTTGGTGTTGGCGACGATGCCGTCGACCAACTGTTGGGCGGTGACGCTGGAGCCCAGGTGGACGACGGCTTCAGCCAGACGTTCATCGCCGTATTCCTGGCGATTGGCATCCATCGCCTCAAGAATGCCGTCGGTGTACTGCAACAAGCCTTCGCCGACGTTCAAGGTCACCTTGATCGGGTTCAGCAGTTTACGGAAACGTTCGCTGTCGAAGAGTCCCAGCGCGGTGCCGGTACGGCCCATGGCGGAGGTCACCACGCGTTCGCCCAAACGCAGATGCAGACCTGGGTGATGACCGGCCAAGGCCACGGTCAGCACGCCGGTCGTGGGCGTCAGCAGGGCGGCGAACAAGGTGATGAATTGCCCAGGCAGCATGTCCTGCCGCACGTCATCGTTGAGTGCCACCAGCAGGTCCGTCAGATCGCGGTCCTCTTGTCGGAGCGTACGTAAGGTCTTGAGCATGCCCGCCACCGCCATCGCGGCCTGCACGCCGTGGCCGGCGACATCGCCCAGCACCACCAGCACGTTGCCGTTCGGCATCACGCCCGCGTCATAGAAATCTCCACTGACGCCAGACTTGCCTTCGTAGTAGACGCCGAGTTCGTACCCAGGGATGTCGGGCAGACGCGCGAGCAGGTGGCGTTGCAGGCGTTCGGCTTTGGCCAGATCCGCGGCGTCGATGCCCAGGTCGGTCAAATCGGTGGCGCCCAGGACATCACGCAGCAGATGCAGGCGCTCACCGGTGATCGACCACTGCGCGCGCGCGACCTGTTCGCCTTCAAGGAATGAAAACGAGGCACCGGGATCATCAAGGATCTGTTCGAGTGCCACCATGCCGTGCTCATCGCCATAACGCGCCCGTCGCGGCACGCCTTCCACCAGCCAGATCTGCCGCGCCGGTGGGGTTGCCAGATCCAGCCGCCCGCTCTTGTTGGTGAGCGAAAAGAAGCGCAGCAGTTTTCTCAGATCGCCGTCCGGCACATCGCCAGTGAAGGCCGGCTTGGCGCCGTCGCCCAGCAGTTCCTGCGTACTGACTTCGAAGGTTTCCAGGCTGCTGAGGGTGCTGCTTTTGTCCGTCCGCAGTGACGCCGGATCTGAACCCGGTGGCAGCAGACGGTAGGTGAACTGCTGGCCACCCACTTGCAGCACATCGCGATCACCCAGCACATACGGATCGCTGAGGCGTTGGCCGTTGCAGTAGGTGCCGTTGCGGCTGCCCAGGTCGACCAGGGTCCAGAAGGTCGTGTCATCCCAGCGCAGCTCGCTGTGGTGGCGCGAGGTCAGGTTGTCCTGTACCTGGATGTCGGCGTCCTCGCCGCGACCGAAGACGTAGGTGCGTTGGGGCAGCAGTTGGATGACGCGCTCGTCGCTAGTCACCAAGTAGAAGTCGATGAACGCAACGGCCATAGGAAGGAGAGGGTAGGACGGAAATGCGTCCGGCGCAATCCGGGATGATGGAGGAATGGCAGCGAACGAAATGCGTCCATTGTTGCAGAGGGATGTTGTGTTTCCGAGGTTTGGTGACCGAACACTGCCGTGAACCCCCAACCAGTGTGGCGATCCATGGCTGTGACCAGCACCGCGGCGTTGCAGACGTGCCTGACCCTGGTGATTCCCGGTGTTGTGAGGTATCGTTTACTTGGAAACCACCCTCGACCTACCCGCTCGTGATCACCCGCATTTCCACCACCACGATACTTTCATCGCGCCCATGCGGTCGCGCCTGCTTGGCGTTGTCGCTGGTCGCCGCTGTCGCATCACTGGATGCCAGCGAACTGGTGATGGCTGATCTCAACCTTGGCATCGAGTCGTTGCCGACGGCGTTTGATTTCACCATCCGCGATGGCGCCAGCACCCGTTCGGGCAGCAGCGAGTTCGATCTCGGTTTTGGTTTTGGTGGCCGTGCGGTCTATGCGTTCTCCGCACCCGGTGCCAGCGGCGCATTTTTCGTTGGCGGTGGTGTGGCCCTCGGCGGTTATCGATTTGAAAACGATGGAACCTACGACGTGGCAATGGCGCGCGCGCTGGCTGGTTATGCGTTTTCCATTGATGACCAATGGACCGTTGAGGTGTCGCCCTGGGCAGGCCTCGGCCTGGGTCGCATGCACATCCCAGGCGCGGGCGTCAGCAATGATCACGACGTGGACGGTCAGGTCGTCGACTATGGCGTGCACCTGGGCGTGACCTATGCGCTGTCACGTTCGTGGTTGGTCGGCGCACGGGTCGGTTGGCAGGTGGTCGAAGCGGATCTCAAGGGCGATGGATTGGAGGTCGAACTCACGCAATCAGGGCCGAGTGCATTCCTGGGTATCGTCTACCGATTTGGCGGCGCACCGCCGTCCATCCGCTGAGGACCTGCGCCATGTCCTCACCCCAATCCCCTGATGGTACGTCGTTGCCGCGTCCAGATGACGACAGCGGGCGTTACCGTCCGGCCGATACGCCATCGCATTCGGGTTCGACGCATTTCACCTTCAAGCTTGATGACGAGACCGATCTGGTCTCGCCGCAGGAGCGCGCGCGTTGGGAAGGTCGCGAAGAAGAGCGTCCGGCGATCAATCTGCGTCCGGTCTTGAGCGAGCATGGTCGCAAGGGGCCGGTGTCCGGCGCGCAGTGGCCATCGCACGAGATCGGTGATCTGCTCGGCGAAGGCGGCATGGCGGCGGTGTACTTGGCGCGTCGTCGCGACAACGGCCGGCTGGTGGCGCTGAAGATCCTGCCCGCGCGCTACGCCGATGACGCGGCATCGCGCAAACGCTTCGAACGCGAGGCGCAGATCGCCCAGGCCATCGACAGCCGCCATGTGGTGAAGGTGTCCAGCGCTGGCCGTTACGGCCCGCTGTGTTACCTGGAGATGGAATACGTCGACGGCGCCAGCCTGGGCGATGACCTCAAGCGCCGCCGCGAAGCCGGCGACAAACCCTTCACCAGCGCGGAGGTCATCGACCTCGCGCTCCAGGCCGCCGATGGCCTGCGCGAGGCGGCCAACCACCAGTTGGTGCACCGCGACATCAAGCCTGGCAACCTCATGCGCACGCAGAGCGGCGTGCTTAAGATCGCCGATTTCGGCATCGTCAAGGTCATCGGTGAGGAAGCGTTGACCATGGCCGGCACCGCACTCGGCACGCCGTCGTACATGAGCCCGGAGCAGGGCCGCGGTGATACGGTGGATGCACGCGCCGACATCTATTCGCTGGGGGTGGTGCTCTACGAACTGCTGACGCTCAAGCAGCCCTTCGAAGAGGCCACCGCCGACGCGCTCATTTATCAACATCACTTCGTCGAACCGAAATTGCTGATTGAACTGGTGCCCGACTGTGATGCGGGGCTGCAAGCAGTGGTGTTCACGTGTCTGCAGAAATCCCCAGATCGTCGCTACGCCGATGCGGTCTCCTTGACCCGTGATCTGAATCTGCTCAAGGGCGGCTGTCCGCCGGAAGTCGCGGTGTTCGCCAAGGGCCGCGTCACCACCGGCGCTGATGAAGCCCTGGCGCGTCACGGTGGTGGCTGGCGACGCTGGTGGAAACACGCACTCGCGGGTGTCGCCACGTTGGTATTGTTGGTTGGTGTGGTGATCTGGTGGCTGCTGACCAGTCGCGCGCAGGCCGACGCGCTGCGTACTCGTTTGGCTGTATTGGATACACCACAAGCGATTCCGGTGGCGGCAGGGAACGACCTTGATCGCCTCGAACAGTTGGCTGGCGCGGGCGACGCGCAGGTTGCGCGCTGGTCGGCCAAGCTGGCGCAGGCGGTGACGCTCCGGGAACAACTCACGACGATGCCTGCAGGTCAACTCACGCAGGCGCAGATATGGTCGGCGACGACTGCGCTGACCGCGTATCAGGAACTGTGCGGCAGTAGTGAGCCACTGGTCAGCACGTGGCGCGTACGGTTGGACACCGCCGCGCGTGACGTGCGTGATGCTCGGGTGGCGTTGGCCGTGCTCGATCGCAGTGAGGTGGTGACCAAGGATCAGCTCGACCGCTTGATCCCGGTGTTGGCGGATGTGCGGCGTCTGTCGTCGTCCGATGATGCCGACATTGCGCGCTGGAGTGGTCTGCATGCGGCGGCGGCTACACGTTTGAATGACCTGCGCACCCGGCTGAGCGCCAGCGATGGCGTGGCGTCGCTCACGGTCGCAGCGCAACGCGCCGCGCGCGATGATCTGGCGCGTTGGATGGTCCTGATGGGTGCGGCGGATAACGATGGAATCCGTTGGGCCGCAAAGGTGCAGGCGTCGCAGGAGCAGGTCGCGACTCTACGCCAGGCGTTGCTCCAACTTGATGCCGGAGCCATCGCCTCGCTGGCGGTGGCGGAATCGCTCAGCAACGAGTGGACGACCTTCACCGCACTCGTCGACGCCAATGATGTGGACCTGCTGCGCTGGAACACCCGTCTGGCGCAGGCACGTGAACGGCGTGAGGTCCTGGTCAAGAACCTGGCAGCGCTCGATAACGACCAGCCCATCGAAGTGGCTCGCTACAATACCCTGGTCAACGACCTAGTGGCCTATCGCACCATCGCGGCGAACGATGTCGCCGCCCGCCGCTGGCAATCACGCGTGGACACCATCACGGCCACCCGCAACACCCTGCGTCAAGTGCTGACGTCGCTGCTCGCCAAGGAAGACTTATCACAAGAGGAACAGCGTCTGTTGCGTACCACCGCGCAACGACTGATGAGCGAGCAGGCACTGGATCAGGCCGATATTCAACAAGTCAGTGAACGCTTGGCGCGTGATGAGGCGCGCTTGGTGTTGCTCAGCGAACGTCTGGCGGTGCTGGATCGTCAAGAGGACTACAGCGAGACCCTGCGTCCTTTGCTGGAACAATTCGAACGGTTGGTGGCGGTCGATGATATGCGTCGCGCAGCTTGGCGGCACAAACTGGATGAGGTGGTGGAACTCCGTCGCCGTCTGGCGGCGCTCGATGAACGTCAGCCAGTGGCAGCGACCGCAGCACGCGACCTGGAACGCGTGGTCGAGCTTATCGGTGCCGCTCCGGCCGATGTACGGCGGTGGAGTGACACGGTGTCGGCAGTAACCGCGCACAAATCCGCGCTCGCTGCCCTGGATGTTGTCGGTCCGGTAGACGCTGGCGCGACTGAGCGTCTGGAGCGTCTGCGCAAATTGGTCGGCGACACCGACGCTGATGTGCAACGCTGGCAGACCCGGCTTGAACGGCTCGCCAGCTTGCGCGGACGGCTTGCCGGACTCGATCAGGCCTATGTTCTACCAGACCGTGCAGCCGATGACCTGGTTGCCTTACGCGCGTTGGTGGGTGATGGCGATGGGCTGGTGCAAAGCGCAAGCGAACGGGTGCGCATGCTCAGTGGACCTGGGAAACCAGGGTGGGCCTCGGCCTACGGGCGTGATGCCTTCGGGCTCTACGCCGACCTCACGATCTGGCAGAAAACCCAACGTTTCCGCTATATTCCCACCGGCGTGTTCACCCTTGGCAGTCCTGCTGACGAGCCTGGGCGGGCGAGCGATGAGGCCCCAGTCACGGTCCGTCTGACGCGTGCGTTGTGGCTGGCCGACAGCGAATGCACTCAGGACCTGTGGGCGCAGATCATGCTGACCAATCCAGCGTGGCAGGCGCAAGCGGGGCATCCGGTGGAACGGGTATCGTGGCACGACGCCCAACGTTTCTTGTCGCTGCTCGGCAAACGAATTACTGGTGGTCTGCCGTGCCGCCTACCGAGTGAGGCGGAATGGGAATACGCGGTGCGTGCTGGTGGTGCTGGTCGACTGCCTGGTCACGACGCCGTCGGTGGCGATGATGTTGAGCGCATGGCAGTGCATGCCGGCAATGCCGGCAATGCCGGCGTTAGTTCGCGGGCAGTGCGTGGTCGTCAGGCGAACCGTCTCGGTCTCTACGACACGCTGGGCAATGTGTGGGAATGGTGCCAAGACACCTACGCAACGTATCCGTTGGTGTCGGCGAACGATCTGTTGGCCAACCAGGGCAGCGAACGCGTGGTGCGTGGCGGATCGTGGGGGGATGCCGCATCGCTCTTGCGCGTCGCTGATCGCCATGCGCTCGCCCCCGACGTACGTTCGGCCTATGTTGGACTGCGCATTGCCATCGATGTGGAGTGGAAACAGCCGTGAATACCGCCGACTCCCCGCGGGGAACGTTGGCGGCGTTGGCGGCGTTGGCGGCGTTGCTGGCGTTGCTGGTGTTCACCAGCGCTCCCGCTTGGTCCGCTGCGCCGAATGAGACTCCGACACTCGCTGTCATCAGCGATGTCACGATCCTGGAAGACAGCGGTGTCCAGGGCGTGCCGCTGAGCGGTATCAGCTACGGCGCCGATGGCACTGCCCAGACCCTGACCATCACCGCAGTTTCGGGCAATGTCGCGGTGCTGCTCAACCCGACGGTGGTCTACACCAGTGCGAACGCCACCGGCACCTTGTTGTTGGCGCCGATCTCCGACCAGTTCGGAACTGCCATCGTCACCGTCACGGTGCGTGACAATGGTGGTACCGCGGGTGGTTCGATCGACACGGTGGTGCGTACTTTCACGGTCACGGTGTTGCCGGTAAATGATCAGCCGCTGATGGCGGTCATTGATGATCGCACCATCAATGAGGATGGTCCGCCGCAGAATGTGGACCTCTCCGGCATCACTGCCGGCCCGGCCAATGAGGCGGCGCAGAGTGTCAGCATCAGTGCGGTATCGTCAGATCCGACGCTCATCCCGCATCCGACCATCAGCTACACCAGTCCGGCTACGAGCGGAACCTTGCCGTTCACGCCGGTGCCACATCGCAGCGGCACTGCCACCATTCTGGTTTCCGTTGGCGATGATGGCGGGACCAGTAACGCGGGCTTCGCCACGACGTATGTGAGTTTCACCGTCACCGTCGATCCCATCCCACATGTGCCGGCGGTGGTGACGAACACCGGTCTGTCGCTGCCGATCGGCACCAGCAAGGTGATCGCACGCGCCAATCTGGAGGTCGATGATTACGGCCCGGCCGTTCAGTTGACCTACCGGGTGGTGGCAGCGCCTACCGCGGGAGATCTCCGTCTGAACGGAATGACGCTGGTGGCGAACGGCACCTTTACCCAGGCCGATCTCAACGCCGGTTTGTTGGTCTATCGGCACACCGGATTGCTGGCAGGAACAGATGGTTTCACCTTCACGGTCACCAATGCCGAATTGAACAGCCTGCCGACCACCGCCTTCGCCATCACGGTCAGCGGCGTCGCTGGCACCACCACGCCGGTGGTGACCTTGCCGAGTGGTTCATCGACCTGGGTGCAGGGCGGAGGCGCGGTGTTGCTTGATGGCGGCGCGACGGTGAGCGATGCAAGTGGTACGCTGGTCGGTGGCACGTTGACGGTATCGCTGGTCGCCAACAGCGGCGCCGGAGATGTTCTGTCGGTCCGCAATGTTGGTACCGGAGCGGGGCAGATCGGAGTTTCCGGCAGCGTGGTGACGTATGCGGGCTCGACCATCGGCACCGTCACCGGCGGCAGTGGTTCACCGTTGTCGGTGGCGCTTGCCGGTACTGCCACGCCAACTGGTGTGCAGGCGTTGGTGCGCAACTTGCGATTCACCAACGGTGATGCGGCGCCCGCCGCAGTGACGCGCACGATTCAGGTGGTGCTGGTCAACGGCACCGGCGGTGCGAGTGCGCCGGTGACCACCGACGTGCAGGTGCAACCAGTCAATCAGCCGCCAGTGGTGGCGCTGCCACGGGTCACGGTGGCCTACTTGGAAGCCAGCGGTGCGCTGGTGCTCGACGACAGTGCGACCGTTGTCGATGCGGACTCAGCGGCTTTGGGTGGTGGACAAGTGGTGGCCACGTGGACCGCTAATGCCACGGTTGACGATGTGCTGGCGATCCGTCACCAAGGCACCGGTACGGGTCAGATTGCCGTCAGCGGTAATTCCGTTTCGTGGAACGGCAGCCAGATCGCTACCATCAGTGGCGGCGGCGCGGGCACTCCCTTGATCCTCAATCTGACGGCAGCAGCGACCCCGGCTGCGGTACAGGCGGCGCTGCGTAATCTGACTTTCGACAATCAATCGCCGACGCCTTCACTCGCTCTGCGGCAACTCGCGGTCACCGTCAGTGATGGTGAGGGGGGCACCTCGACCGCCGCAGCATTGACCGTGGTGGTGCAATCCAGTGATAATCCGCCCGTGGTGACGTTGCCCTCACCCGCGCCGACGTGGCTGGAGGGTTCCGGTGAGCAGGTGATCGATGCGCTTGCCAGTGTCACCGATGTCGACAGTACGGCGTTTGCTACCGGTTTGCTGGTGGCGGAGTTCACCGGCGGAGCGACGGCTGACGATTACCTCACTATCCTGTCGCAGGGATCCGGCGCTGGTCAGATAGATGTGGTCGGCGTCGATGCGCGGTATGGCGGAGTCACCATCGGTCAGATCACGGGCCCTGGGACCATCGGCAGTGCGCTGGTGGTGCGGCTGGATGGCGATGCAACGGTGGCGGCGACGCAGGCGCTGCTGCGTCGCCTGGCTTTCAGCAATGATGCGACGTCGCCGATCGAAGGCCTGCGCACGGTGCGGGTCTACCTGACTGACGGTAGCGGCGGCACCAGTCTGCCGGTGACCACCACGGTGACGGTGCAGGCGGTCAATGTCGCTCCGGGCGTGACCTTGCCCTCCGTTGCGCCAGCGTGGACAGAGCACGCGCCGCCGTCGCTGATTGATGCCGCCGCGACCGTGAGTGATGGCGATTCCGCCGCGCTGAGTGGCGGCGCCCTGGTGGTGTCCCTCAGCGACGCAGTTGCTGGCGATCGCCTCGCCATCCGTGCCACCGGCGTCGGTGCGGGGCAGGTGTCCCAGAATGGCAGCAGCGTGTTGGTGAGCGGTGTTGCCGTGGGCACGGTCGCTGGTGGCGACGACACCACTCCGCTGACGGTGACTTTCTCAGCATTCGCTACGCCTGCGGCGGCCCAGGCCATCCTGCGAGCGGTCCAATTCAGTTATGACGGGCAGTTCATCGGGATAGAGACCCGCGCGGTTTCCGTGACGGTGTCCGACGGCATCGCCACCGGCGTTGCCGCCACCACCACCATCACGTTGACGCCGGTCGATGATCTGCCGACCACCAGCGCCATCACCTTGGTGACCGTGGTTGAGGTGCCGGTGCGTGCGACCTTGCCTGGCGTTGATCCGGAAAATGGCGCGCTCACCTGGGAAATCGTCACTGCACCCGCTAGTGGTAGTGGCACGTTGACCTTGACCAATGCGGCGACCGGCGCAGTTACCTACACACCTGCGCTGGGTCAGGTGGCGGATGCCAGTTTCACGTTTCGCGTGCGCGACGGCACCACCTGGTCAGCGCCGGCCGCTGCAACCGTGCGACTGACGGCGCTGCTCGGCAGCGTCCGCCCGCTGATCGTCAGCAGCCCTTTGCGGGAGGGCGTCATAGGCGCGACCTACACGTACGTGATCACCGTCGACACCACGGCGTTGCCGCCAGGATCCGACTTGCGTTACCAAGTGGTGGGCGCACCGGTTGGTGCGACCATCACCGTGACGCGCACCACCGCGACCACTGCGACGCTCACCTGGGATCAGACCGGCGCCGCCGGCCTGCACCGCCAAGTCGGCGTGGTGGTCAGCGACACCATCACCGGCACGGCGGGTTATCAGGCGGTCCAGATTCATTGGCTGGCAGTCGCGCCGGGCGGTGCGGGATGACGGTTCAATGTCCGATGTCCGATGTCCGATGTCCGATGTCGAAGAGCACGCGTGCACCGGTGTTGCTGGTGATGCTGGCGCTGCTGCTGCTGTCTTCCTGCGGTGGCAGTGGCACCGGCGATTCTGACGCTTCATTGTCCGGTGCTGTGGGGTCGACCCGTGCGCATTACCAGATCCTTGAACTGGCCAGCGGACGCGTGCGCGCAGTCGGCAGCGTATCCGACCTGACGACCAATCCGGACTACCGCAGCACCAGCATGGTGTTCCGCTTGGTGGAGGTCGGCTCCGGCACGATCGGCAGTACCTCAGCGCAGGTGGGCGCGGCACTGGATCCCGCGGCAACGACGGTCGGCGCGTCGTCGTTTTACCTCGCGGTGTTCGAAACCTCCCAGGCGCAGTGGCAGGCGCTTGCCGGCAGTACGCCCTGGTCGCTGCTCACTTCTGCCGATGGCGTTGATGATGTACGCATCGGTAATGATTATCCGGCAGTCGGCATCAGTCAGGATCTCGCGACCAGTTCATTGACGGCCTACCGTTCGACCAGCGGAGTGCTGCTGACGTTGCCGAGCGACCCGCAGTGGGAGATCGCTTGTCGCGCTGGTGGCAGTGGCACCTGGGCGTGGGGCGACACCGCCCAATCGGCAACCGTCATTGCAACCGCGGTAGTATGGGAGACCGCTGGCGCGATCCGTGGCGCCCGTCCGGTCGCAGAACGCACGCCCAGCACCCTCGGATTTTTCGACCTGCATGGCAACGTGTGGGAACTGACCAGTGCTGGCAATCTGCGTGGCGGTTCCTGGAACGACCCCGTGGCGAACGCCCGCGCTGCCCATCGTGCTGCCATCGATCCGGGAACCCGACACCTGCTCGTCGGCCTGCGACTGGTTTATCAGCCGTGAGAAGCTGTCTGGAAAGATCGATTTGACCTGGAGGACCGAAGAACCGGAGGGAATCGGAACGGTAACTGCTCAGGGGCTTCGCCCAATGCTGTTAAGCTAAGGCCCCGCCCACATCAAATCCGATTGAACCGCCACGACGCTACGACGCTACGACGCCACGGTGCGAATCCGCAGTCAGGAATGGACTAAAACTCTGTTTTCTGCCTTCCCGTGGCGTCGTGGCGTCGTGGCGTCGTGGCGGTTCAATTCATTCGTCTTAGCTTAACAGCATTGGGCTTCGCCCCCCGCCGGAGCAGGTACTCGGAAAGCAGAATGCCGGGCGAAATCCGTGGCCTTCCGACTCTGCCCTCCTCCGGTCCTCCGGTCCTCCATGTCCGATCCGGTCTTTCCAGACAGCTTCTGAGTTCCGACCGTGCGTGCGCGATAGGAGGTGCGGAGTTGGCAGGCAAAACCTTGCGCCTTTTTTCGTCCAGTTTTTTCGTCCAGTTTTTTTCGTCCAGTTTTTTCGTCCAGTTTTTTCGTCCAGTTTTTTCGCCCGATGGGTGAGCCGGTGTCGCGCTAGCGTGGTGTTCGACCCCGACCTGCGCATTTTGGTTAAATCGTTGCGGGCGTTGCGGGCGTTGCGGGCGGCGCGGGCGGCGCGAAAAAAAATAATCGCAGTTGATGCACTGATCCTGGGTGTCTCCAGCCGGAAACAGGGTTCGAGCAAGTCTTCTTAAGTCAGCGCGATTCACGGTGTAAATTTTATTGTTCCTCAGTCTTGCGACTGAGGAACAGATCAAGGCACCCAGCACTCTATGCGACTATCTTGTTTTACTGATTCGTATCTGGTCAGGGGCTTCGCCCCCGCAGCCCTGCGGGCCTGCCCCCACGGGCTTGGTCGTGATTCGGGTTCGTCGGCTTCGCCTCCTCACCCGTGGGCGGATGGGCTTCGTCCATTTTATCCGCCCACCACCACTCGGGCGCCCGCCCCATTGCACCGCGATGAGGCCCCAGGCCTGAGCCGTTACACTGATTCACCCATCTCCGCCCTGCGTCTGCTGGCGACGGTCCAGTTGCGTCGTCTGGTCGTGATGGCGTTGCTCATGCTGTCGTTGCCATTGTCGGCGGCGACGTGGGATGGTGGCGGAGCCGACAACAACTGGGCGACGGCGGCGAACTGGGTCGACGATGTTGCGCCGGTCGCGGGTGACACCCTGGTCTTCGCCGGCACCGTGCGGCTCGCACCGAACAACAACATCGCCGCCGACACCAGCTTCGCCAGCATCACCTTCAATTCCGGAGCTGGTCTTTTCGTCATCGGTGGCAACCGCATCACGCTGGCCGGTGACATCATCAACAACGACGACAGCGTGCAGACCATCAATCTGGGGATGATCATGGCCGCCACGCGCACCGTTAATGCGGCCAGCGGCAACCTCGCCTTTGGCGGCATTCTCAGCGGCGTGGGTGGGGGGCTGACCAAGACCGGTGCGGGCACTCTGACACTTGGCGGCGCCAATACCTTCACCGGCACCACGTCCGTGAACGGCGGCACGCTGCTGGTGAGCGGATCACTTGCCGCAGGTAGCGCAGTGACGGTCAACACCGGTGCCACGCTCGGCGGCGACAGCAGAAGCGTCGCCGGTACCGTGACGGTGGCCAACGGTGGCACGCTGGCGCCGGGTGGTGGCATCCCAGTCGCCAGTTTCGTGGCATCAAGCCTGCGCGCGGTGACCCAGAATGACTGGCGCGGCAACCAGACGATCACCGGCACCCGTGCCGACCAGATCATCAGTCAGGTTGACGGTGCTTGGGGCACCCCGGCGGAACGCGCCAGTTTTGGCATCGGCGGCAGCGATGGGAACTGGGACAATTTCTCGGTGCAGTGGGACGGCTACCTCACGGTGGCCGCTGCCAACACGACGCTCTACACCCGCTCCGACGATGGCAGTCGGGTGTGGTTGGATCTCAACAACAATGACGTGATCGACGGCGGCGAATGGGGCAGCAATGGTTGGAGCACCGGACAAGGCACGATCACCAGAACTGTCCACGCCAGTCTTGCCGTCGGCACCTATCGGATGCGCGTGCAATATGATGAAGGAACTAGCGGGAATGTCATGCACCTGCTGTGGACTGACGCGGCCAATAGTGCCGGGACGATCACTGCGGATATCAATGGTGCCCCTCCGAACGTCGATTTGTATGTGGTCCCGGCAGCAAACCTGCTGCCGCCGATCATCGGCACGCTCACCACCGGGGCGGTCACGTTCAACGGCACGTCGACCTATGCGGTCGACCTCAATGGCACGACGCCGACCTTCGATCGGGTGACGTCATCCGGCACCGTGACCTGTGCCGGCACGCTGACGGTGGCGAGCATCGCCAATGCGGCGGTGGGCAAGGTCTACACCATTGCGAGTGGTACGTCAGTGACCGGGACCTTCAGCGGCCTGGTGAACGGTACGAGGTTCACCCAGCTGGGGCGGTTCTTCCGGATCGTGTACAACGCCAGCACCGTAACGCTGACCGAGGAGGCCCTGCGGGTATGGGACGGTGGTGGTGGGGACAACAACTGGACGACGGCAGCCAATTGGAACCTCGACGTCGCGCCGATCGCTGGCGATGACGTGCAGTTCGACGGCATCGTGCGCCTGACGCCGAACAACGATTTCACGTCGGACCCCAGTTTCGCGAGCATCACCTTCGGTGCCGGGGCTGGGGCGTTCGTCATCGGCGGCAACAGCATCACCCTCGCCGGCAACGTCACCAATAACGACGACAGCCTTCAGACCATCAACCTTGCCATGATCATGGCGTCGACGCGCACGTTCGCTGCTACCAGCGGCGACCTTGCCATCGGCGGCATCCTGAGCGGCCCGGGCGGGTTGACCAAGTCCGGTGCCGGCACGCTGACGCTGAGCGGGACCAATACCTACACCGGCGCGACGACGGTGAGCGTCGGAACTCTGCTGGTGACCGGTTCGACGGCAGCCGGCAGCGCGATGGCGGTGGCATCCGGCAGCACGTTGGGGGGAACCGGCACGGTCGCGGGAACGATCACCGTCGCCAATGGCGGTACGCTCGCACCAGGTACGGGCGGAACGACGATCGCGACGCTGAACACGGGAGCAGTGGTTTTCAATGCGACGTCGACCTATGCGGTCGACCTCAATGGCACCACGCCGACCTGTGATCGGGTGACGTCATCCGGCACCGTGACCTGTGCCGGCACACTGACAGTGGCGAGCATCGTCAATGCGGCGGTGGGCAAGGTCTACACCATTGCGAGTGGTACGTCAGTGACCGGGACCTTCAGCGGCCTGGTGAACGGTACGAGGTTCACCCAGCAGGGGCGGGCCTTCAGGATCGCGTACACCACCACCACCGTGACGCTGACCGATGAGGCCCTGGTATGGGACGGCGGTGGTGTGAACGACAACTGGACGACGGCAGCCAATTGGAACCTCGACGTCGCGCCGATCGCTGGCGATGACGTGCAGTTCGACGGCATCGTGCGCCTGACGCCGAACAACGATTTCCCTGCGGGCACCAGTTTCAATAGCATCATCTTCAATAGTGGGGCCGGAGCATTCGTGATCGGGTCCGCCACCGTCACCGGCACGATCTCACGCGAGGTCTGGACTGGAGTCGGCGGCGGCAACGTCGCGAACATCCCAACCGGAACCACGCCCAACATCAGCGACACCTTGAGCAGCCTGGAAGGGCCAATCAACTGGGCGGACAATTATGGCACTCGGGTTCGTGGCTTCGTCACCGCGCCGACCACCGGCAATTATACCTTCTGGATCGCATCCGACGATAATAGCGAACTGTGGCTGAGCACGGACACGCTGCCGGCGAACAAGCTCCTGATCGCCTCGGTTGGGGATTGGACGGACAGTCGGGAATGGAACAAGTTCGCATCACAGAAGTCAGTGGCCATCGCTCTGACCGCTGGGCAGAAATATTACATTGAAGCACTACAGAAAGATGATGCCGGCGGCGACAATCTGGCGGTTGGCTGGGACAAGCCGTCAGATCCCGTCGAGGTGCCAAATGTGCCATCCGAAGTGATTCCTGGGGCGCAATTGTCGCCGTACAGCGAATTAATCCTGGGGGGTAGCATTACCAACAACAGCAGCAACGTGCAGACGATAAATCTGGGATTGCACCTGGCGGCCACCCGTACGGTGGACTGCGTCACCAACGCTGTCGTTCTGGGAGGGACTATCAGCGGTGCCGGCGGCCTGACTAAGGCCGGCACGGGCGTGCTGACGCTGACCGGGGCCAATACCCACACCGGCGCGACGACGGTGAGCGCAGGAACGCTGCTGGTGACTGGTTCGACGCACGCGTCGAGCGCGGTGGCGGTGAATAGTGGTGGAACGCTCGGCGGCACGGGAACGGTCAGTGGCGCGATCACGTTGGCGAGTGGTGGCATCATCGCCCCTGGCGCGGCGACGGGTGTGTCCATCGGCACGCTGAACACCGCCGGGTTAACCTGCACCGGCGGCATCTATACGGTCGATCTCAACGGATCTACGCAGGCAGCGGATCGCATCACATCAGTCAGCACCGTGGCCCTTGGCACTGGAGTGGTGACGTTGACGGTGGCGAATATCGCTGGGACCTCGGCCGTTAATAATGTTTACACCATCGTCAGTGCGACCACGAGTGTGACCGGCACGTTCGCGGGATTGGTGAACGGCGCCATGTTCACTCAGCAGGGCCGGACCTTTCAGATCGCCTACCCCGGTACCACCGTGACCTTGACCGATGTGGCGCGGCCGACGACGCGGACGTGGGATGGCGGCAGCCTGGTCGACAGCAACTGGACGACCAAGGAGAACTGGGATAACGATCTGGCGCCCATCGCTGGCGACGACCTGGTGTTCGCTGGCGGCCTGCGGCTGACGCCGAACAACGACTTCGCGGCGGACCCCAGCTTCGCCAGCATCACCTTCAATACCGGAGCTGGTGCTTTCACCATCGGCGGCAACCGCATCACGCTGGCCGGAGCTGTCACCAACAATGACGACAGCGTGCAGACCATCAATCTGGCGATGATCATGGCCGCCACGCGCACCGCCAATGCGGCCAGCGGCAACCTCGCCTTTGGCGGCATTCTCAGCGGCGCGGGTGGGTTGACCAAGACCGGTGCGAACACGCTGACGCTCAGCGGTGCCAATGCCTATACCGGTAGCACCACGGTCACCGCGGGCACGTTGTCCTTCTCGGCGAACAACAATCTTAATGCCACCGGGGCGATCATCCTCAACGGTGGCAAACTCTACCACGGCACCACGGCGACCCTGCCCAACGCCTTCTCGGTCACCGCCAGCAGCACCATCGAATCGGATGACGGCGATGACCTCCACCTGACCGGGAACACCATCTCCGGGACTGCCGGAACCGTGCTGAGCCTGGTCACCACTGGAGGAAGCAGTGGCGCGCTCCATACGCTGTTTTTTCTCGGATCCGGATTCACCTATGCCGGCAACATCACCAGCGACACCTGGAGTCGTACAAAATTCGACAACGTCAGCGGCACGCAGATCTTTAGCGGGGTGTTCTCTGGCACACCAGGAGTCGGCTCGCAGATGATCTGGCGCGGCGCAGCCGGTGGTAACACCGTGCTCTCTGGCGCCAACACCTACAGCGGACCCACCCTGGTTGATCAAGGTATGCTGCAATTGGCCGCCGCGGGTGTCATCCCGGATGGGTCCGCAGTGTCCTTGACCAATGCTGGTGGAATCTTCGACCTCAACGATTTTAGCGAGACCATTGGTTCGTTGAGCGGTGCGGGAGCGGTCATGCTCGGCACCGCGACCCTCACCACGGGTGGGGACAACACCTCGACCACCTATTCCGGTGTGATGTCGGAGACCGGCAGTCTGACGAAGTCCGGTGCGGGCACGCTGACGCTCAGCGGTGCCAATACCTACACCGGCACCACGACCATCAGCGCCGGCACCTTGTCAGTCGCCACCATCGGCAATGGCGGCGTGGCAGGCAATCTTGGCCAGGCCACCAACGCGGCAGCAAACGTGGTCTTCAATGGCGGCACGCTGCAATACACCGGCGCGACGGCGAGTACGGACCGCAATTTCACCATCACCGCCGCGACCACCGGCACCATCGAGGTCACGACGAATACGTTGACCATCTCTGGCGCGGACACCGCGACGACGGGTGCGTTGACCAAGAGCGGTTTGGGTACGCTCGTTCTTTCTGGCACCAATCTTCATACCGGCACCACGACCATCACGGCCGGAACAGTGCAAATCGGTGCGGCAGGGACTGCCGGTTCGCTGTCCGCCAGCAGTGCCATTACTAATAATGCGACCCTGGCTTTCAACCGCACCGACACCCTCACCCAGGGCACCCATTTCAATTCCGTGATCAGCGGTAGCGGCGCGGTGGTTCAGGCCGGCAGCGGCACGTTGGTGCTGAACGGCGCGAACACCTATACCGGCACGACCTCGGTGAGCGCTGGTACCCTCAGCATCATTTCCATCAAGAGTGTTTCGGGCGGCGCCAGCGCGGTGGGAGCGCCGATTACGGCGGGTAACGGCACCATCGCCATCGGCAGCAGTACCATCGCCGGAACGCTGGTCTACACCGGCACGGGCGACTCTAGCGACCGCGTCATCAATCTCGCCGGTACGACCGGCGGCGCGACCATCGATCAATCCGGTACCGGCGTGCTCAGCTTCACCAGCGCGTTGACGGCGACCGGTGTGGGCGCGAAGACGCTGACCCTGCAAGGATCGAGTGCTGGGACCGCTAGCATCACGGCTGCGATCGTTAACGGCAGTGGCACGACGTCGCTCACGAAAACCGGCAGCGGTGAGTGGACGTTGTCCGGCGTCAACACCTACACCGGGGCGACGACCATCAGTGCCGGCACGCTGCTGGTGGTGACTGGTTCGACTGCTGCCGGCAGCGCGGTGGCGGTGAATAGTGGTGGAACGCTCGGTGGCACGGGAACGGTCAGTGGCGCGATCACGTTGGCGAGTGGTGGCATCATCGCCCCTGGCGCGGCGACCGGCGTATCCATCGGCACGCTGAACACCGCTGCGGTGACGTATGTTTCGGGATCGACCTACTCGGTGGACCTGAACGGCACCGGGCCGACTGCCGACCGCATTACGTCCAGCGGCACCGTCGCGCTGGCGTCTGCGACTCTGACGGTGGCGAGCAATGCCAACCCAGCGGTAGGGACAGTTTACACCATCGTCAGTGGATCGAGCATCACCGGCACGTTCAGTGGCTTGGCGAATAATGCGGTCTTTGCCCAGGCCGGGCGGTTGTTCCGCGTCGTCTATACGACGACGGCGGTGACGTTGACGGATGTGGCGCCGACGCTGACGAGTCGTCAGACCTTGGATACCAATGGGAATGGACGGATTGATCGCATTCGTCTGACCTTTGATCGCAGTCTCAATGACACCTTCACCGGCTTCACGGTAGCGGTGACGGGCTATACGGTCACCGGTTACGTGACGGGTGCGACGGCCAACGATGCGATTATTGAGCTGCAGTTGACGGAATCTGGGACGCAGGATACCGGCGTAACACCGTTGGTGCAGATCACTGCGAATACGGGTTTAACTGACGCGTCGGGTTCGGGTGTCATTCAGGTCGAGGGTGCCGCGACGGCGGCCACGGATGCGGCGGCGCCGGTGCTGATGTCGTCCGCCTGGACCGACGGTGACGCCAATGGCGTCGATGCGGGCGACGCCATCACCCTGACGTTTTCCGAAAGCGTGACGGTGACGGGTGCGGTGATCGCCGATCTGGGTCTGCCGGTGAGTGGCGATACGCTGTCGACGACGACGTTGGCGAATCAGAGTGGGACGACGCTGTCGATGACGTTGGCGGGTTCGCCGCTGCTGACTCCCGGTGGTGCGTATGGCAGCGGTGCACTGACGACAGGGAAGCCGAGCGGTATTTTTGTCGCGAATCCGTTGGTTGTTGCCGATGCGGTCGGCTTGAATCCGGCTACTGGCAACGCAGCAAGTGCGCGGGATATCG
>Ga0335394_10002873_pt1 | contig 19475 bp, 17 predicted proteins | sample MAT03_FD_205741 | JGI IMG/M metagenome (GOLD analysis project Ga0335394, IMG submission 205741) | Freshwater microbial communities from Lake Fryxell liftoff mats and glacier meltwater in Antarctica - MAT-03 (spades assembly) (version 2) ... | reverse complement strand
TGGCGGGCGAACTGGGCTGGGACCCCGCCCGGATCGACCGGGAGACGGCCGACGTTCTCGCCGTGGCCAAGGGCTACCAGATCGAGTCCGCCGCGGTGCGCTGAGCCCGCGCATCGCCGCGGCACCGCCGCAGGCACAGCCCCATCCCACGCCGGTCATGGGCTGAACTTGATGGCGTTGACGATCAGGTGTCCCACACCTGCATCGCGGCCTTCGGCGATCGCCCTGTCATTCTTGTCGCGTTCCTCGCGCAGGCTGTCGTCGGTCTATTCGCGCTCGAGGGACGACTTTGGAGTATCCACCACAGCGTTAGAAAACATCACCAAATGTAAAGTGGCGGCCGCCGCCACGACAGCAGCGGCCACGGCCGGTCGCGACGTCCTCAAGCTTGCTCGGGCCGCGCCGATAGTAGCTGCAGGTATGGACCCATCGCGAGCGAACCCGGACGTACGACCACGCGACGGGCTGCGCTGCGCCGCCTGCCGTTCAGAGGTCGCGCTGCCGGAATTCACGATGGCGTTTCAGCCCATCGTCGACGTCGAGCGCGGCACGATCTACGCCTATGAGGCCCTGGTCCGTCCGAGCGGCGGCGGCTCGGCTGCCGCCGTGCTTGTCCAGATCAACGAACAGAATCGCTACAGCTTCGACCAACGGTGCCGGGTCAAGGCGATCGAGCTGGCGGCCCGACTCGGCATGGACGCGCTGCTCAGCATCAACTTCCTGCCCAACGCCGTGTATCAGCCGGCCGCTTGCCTGAGGAAGACGTTCGAGGCGGCGATGGCGGCACACTTCCCCGTCGACCGCCTGATGTTCGAGGTAACGGAGGTTGAGCCGTCGCGGGACGCCTGCCACCTGCGATCGATCTTCACCGAGTACAAACGCCACGGCATGACCACAGCGATCGACGACTTCGGCTCCGGCCATTCCGGCCTCAACATGCTGGCCGACTTCCAGCCCGACGTCGTCAAGCTCGACATGGCCCTGGTCCGCAACATTCACCTCGATCGGGTGCGGCAGTCGATCGCCAGGTCGATCGTCTCGCTGTGCGCGGATCTGGGAATGTTGGTGATTGCCGCGGGCGGCGATCGCGGTCTCCGGCAGACCGCATAGCGCAAGCAGGACCGGACCTTGATCATGACCTCACGCATGCCCAGCCACCGCCCGGCCGCGACGATGCAACATGCCATCTACCTCAGCCGCGCGGCCCAGAGCTTCACGAATGACCAGTTGCAGGACCTGGCTGCTGCCGCCAGTGCGCGCAACGCCGGGATGGACGTCACCGGCCTGCTGCTGTTCAGCGGCGGCAACTTCCTGCAGGTGCTGGAAGGCCCCTCACCCGCGATTGCGCCGCTCGTCGAGCGCATCGCTCGAGACGCCCGCCATACCGACCTGCGCGTGTTGCGCATGGCGTCGCTGCCCAAGCGCACCTTCTCGGCGTGGCACATGGGCGTGCTCAACGTCAGCGAACTGCGGCCCGTCGACGCCGCGCACTTCGAGATGCTGACGCGGATTCTGTTTGCCAAAAGCCCGGAACACAGCGACCGGGCGGTGCGCTCGCTGCTGCGGAGGTTCCGCGCCATGCTGCCAGCGGCGGCCGCGGCCTGACCTCACCGGCGCGCCGCGGAGCGTCATTCTGTCGGAACATGACCCTGCTGATGGCGTATGTGCGGCGGCTGCCGCTCACGTCCGAGGCGGTCAGGCGGCAGAATCCGGAGTGCGGCGTTGTCTACGTGACCGGCGAGCTGGTGGATGCCGCCAGACGGCGTCCTAACCCTAGCGTTGGCTCGGCGCCGCGTCGAGCACCTCGCGCAGTGTGCGCGCCAGCGCCATCGGCGTGTAGGGCTTCTGCATGAACGCCATCTCGGTCTCGATCAAGCCGTGCCGGACCACCGCGTCATCGGTGTCGCCGCTCATGAACAGCATCTTCAGAGCGGGAAGATCGCCCTTCAGTTGATCGGCCAGTCCGGGGCCACTGAGGTTTGGCATGACGACGTCCGTGAGGACCAGGTGGAGCGACCCTGCTCGTCTTCGACGACCAGAAGCGTCTCCGTGCCCCGCCGCGGCCGATGGCCTTGGTCGTATAGAACGGTTCGACGATCCGGCTTCAACGCCTCCATCCAGCTGGTGAGGCCTTCCTCGTACGACCGCTGCTGCCGGGCCAGCACCTCGCAGGCCAGGGCGGCCTGCTGCTCCTTGAGGAGCTGCTGCGCGCGCAGCGTCTCCCGGCGCTGGTCCAGTCGCCGCAGCTCCTGCTCGTCGGCGCGCCGCTGGTTCTCGAACCGGATCCGCTCATTGGCCAGTCGCGCCTGGCCGCCGGCCAGGCTGGTGCCACGCGACTCGCGTTCGGCCGTGCGATCGCCGACCAGCTCCGATCCGATCGTGAAGAGCGTGGCCCCAGCGGCCACCTTCTGGGCATCGGTCACGAGCACGCCGGTGACGATGCCGTCGTACTGCGAGCGCACGGGATCGGCGCCGGTTGTCGCCGCCACGACGAAGGGGGCCGAGACGGTCTCGGGCACCTGGACCGTCACCATCGCCACGGCCGCCGCGACGACCCCGCTTCATCAGGTCGTCGTGACTGCCCTGCTCCACGAGGCGGCCGCGCTCGAGCACGAGAGTCAGGTCGGCGTTGCGGACGGTAGTCAGGCGGTGCCCGATGACGAAGGCGGTGAGGCCCTCGATCAGGCCGCACAGTTGTTCCATGGCCGTGTAGCGCTCGTTGACGCTGGCCACCAGACAACGCCAGGCTGGTCTCACCGATCTTCGTGTCGTAGCCGAAGGGGAGGCGCGCGATGAACTCGTGCGCGCTGGCCACCTCGGCCGCCCCCAGCACCCGCGCCATGTCGGGCTCGTCCTCGCCGAAGGCGATGTTGCGGGCAATAGAGTCGGCAAACACGTACTGGTCCTGCAGGACAAAGCCGATCTGGCGGCGCAGGCCGGCCATGCACTTGGCCAGCGTGTTCTTGCCCGAGCTGCTGCGCCCGACGATGGCCACCGTCGTTCTTCTCCATCTTTGAGGAAGACAACGAAGAAGACCCCGGTAACCCAATGAATGGCGCCGCCACTGGCGAGCCGGGCGGGTAGACCCGCACCCTGTATCGCAGGAGAAACGAGGGTGCCGCTCTCCGGGTGCGGCCACGACGAGTCCGGGAGCAGCTCGGAGAACACGTTCGGCGCGCGCGGCGCTGGCGCTATCATACGGAAGCGTCGCAGCGCGGCGCAGGAGGCTTGCATGAAGATTCATACCCGCGGCACGGCCGCCGTGCTAATGGCCGTCGTCGTTGCCAACGTCACGCTCGGCGCGGTCGACAGCAAGAAGGCCGAGTACGTCGGCGGCACCATTTCGACGATCCAGGAAAAGGCCGAGGGCAACCTCGACACCGCGACCGACACGCAGATGGTGTTCACGCCGGAACGCGGCAAGGGGCCGTCGCTGATGGTGCCCTACGCCAGCATCTCCAGCCTGGAGTACGGACAGAAGGCCGGCCGGCGCGTCGGCGTGGCCATCCTCATCAACCCGCTGGCGCTCTTCTCGAAGAAGCGGAAGCACTTCTTCACCGTCGGCTTCAAGGACAAAGACGGCAAGGACCAGGCGATCGTCCTCGAACTCGGCAAGGACATCGTGCGCACGACGCTCACGGTCGTCGAGACGCGGTCGGGCAAGGAGATCGAATACCAGGACGACGAGGCCCGCAAGGCCGGACGCGGCGGCAACTAGCCGCCGCCGCTACTGTGCCGCCCCGGGTCGCCGAACGCCTTCGCGTCGGGAACGACCGCACGAGAGGGGGACCGTCAGTTGCTGCCTTACATCCACAACCTGACGCCGAGGGCGAGCCGGGCTCCGCTGATGCGGTCGCCGCCCGCCTGCGCCACGTCGGCGGTGCCGAAGAACTTGCGGTTCCACACCACGCCAACATACGGCGCGAACTCACGACGGAACTCATAGCGCAGGCGCAGGCCGAGCTCGCCCGTCGACAGTCCCGTGCCGATGCGACGCTCGGGGTCGGCGCGCCCGTAGATCTCGAACTCGATGAGCGGCTGCAGCACCAATCGGTTGGTGAGCAGCAGATCGTATGCCGTCTCCACCCGCACGTGCGTGCGCCCTGAGGTCTCGACGTAGGCGGAGGCCTCGACCTCGAACCAGTACGGGGCCAGGCCTTGCACCCCGACCGCCAGCGCGCTACGAGGCGTGTCCGGCAGCGTGTCCAGCCGCACCCCCGCCGTCACGTCCCACCACCGCGAGATGGCGCGTCCGTAGAGCAGATTCGTCTGTGCCTGGTCGAAACGGCCGCCCGCGCGCTCCCCTTCGGCGCGGAACCACAGCCGGTTGAGGTCCTGACCGACCCAGCCCTTGATGTCCCAACTGACGCCGCCTTGGCCATCCCCGTCCTGCCCCTCGAGCTGGTCGAACAGCACGAAGTAGTTCACGGCGTTGTCGTGCACGCCGTGGCCCTGCACGTCGGGGAACGCCGCCTGGCGATCGGCGTCGGTGGGGGGCGGAATGAACGCCGGCAACTCGACGGCCGCTGGGGTGGTGGCCGGCGCCTGGTGTGCGGAGTGGTCCTCGGTGGACGCGGGCGTGAGCGGCGGGGTCGGTGCCTGCGCCGCGTCATGTTGGTGCGGAGCGGCAGGCGGCTGTGCCTGTGCCGCCAGTGGGCGGCTCATCACCAACCCGGCCACGAGACATCGCAGCACGGCCCTCATGACTGCCGCCCCTCATCGACCCGCACTTCCCGGAACATGCCGGCCTCCATGTGCAGCAGCAGGTGACAGTGGTAGGCCCAGCGTCCCAGGGCATTCGCGGTGACGCGGTAACTGCGCTTGCTTCCGGGCGGCATGTCGATCGTGTGTTTGCGAACCTTGAACTGCCCGGCCTCGTCTTCGAGGTCGCTCCACATGCCGTGCAGGTGGATTGGGTGAGTCATCATGGTGTCGTTCACGAGCACGATACGGACTCGCTCGCCGTAGGTGAGCCGCAGCGGCTCGGCGTTCGAGAACTTGATGCCGTCGAACGACCAGGCGAACCGCGCCATGTGGCCAGTCAGGTGCAGTTCGATGGTGCGGCTCGGCTCACGGCCATCGGGATCCGCGAACGGGCTGAACAGGTCCGCATAGGTCAGCACGCGGCGGCCGTTGTCCCTGAGGCCGATGCCGGGGTCATCGAGCTTCGCCGACGGGGTCATGGTCTGCATATCCACGAGAGGGTTGCCCTGTTCGGTGCGTGGATGCGCCTGCATCGCCCCGCCACCCGTCGCGGACATGTCATGCCCCGCGTGCGGATCCGACGCCGCGGCCGGCGCTGGCATGGTGTGGCCGGCATGCGGGTCAGCGGCCGGCGGCGGCGGCGGCGGCGGCATCGTATGGCCCGCATGCGGATCGGCGGCCGGCGGCGAGGCCGGCGGCGCCGCAGCGGGCGCCATGGTGCTCATGTCGTGGCCCATGCCCCCGTGTCCCATGTCGGCCATGGTGAGCACGGCCCTGGGGTCCACCTCGGGTACCGGGGCCGTCAGGCCCGCGCGCGTGGCCAGCGTGCCGGCCGCGAAGCCGGTTCGATCCATCGCCTGCGCGAAGATCGTGAACGCGGCCTGGCCGGTGGGCTCGACGATCACGTCGAAGGTTTCCGCCACGGCGATGCGGAACTCGTCGATGGTCACCGGCCGCACGGGCAATCCGTCGGCCGCCACGACGGTCATCTTCAACCCCGGAATCCGCACGTCGAAGTAGGACATCGCCGAGCCGTTGATGAAGCGAAGCCGCACCTTCTCACCGGGTGTGAACAGACCGGTCCAGTTGCCCGCCGGCGCACGCCCGTTCATCAGGTAGGTGTAGGTGTAGCCGGTGACATCGGCCAGATCGGCCGCGCTCATGCGCATCTGACCCCACATCCTTCGTTCCGCCAGTGTGGCGCTCAGACCATGACGGCGCACGTCCTGCAGGAACGTGCCCACCGTGCGCTGACGGAAGTTGTAGTAGTCGGACTGCTTCTTCAGCTTGCTGAACACGCGCGCGGCGCTCTCGTCGGTCCAGTCGGTGAGCATCACCACGTGCTCGCGGTCATACTGGAACGGCTCGGGTTCGCGGGCGTCGACGACCAGCGGACCATACACGCCGTGCTGCTCCTGGAAGCCTGAATGGCTGTGGTACCAGTAGGTGCCGCTCTGCTTGACCGTGAAGCGGTAGTCGTAGGCCGTGCCGGGATGGATGCCCGAGAAGCTGAGGCCGGGCACGCCGTCCATGTTGGCCGGCAGGATGATGCCGTGCCAGTGAATCGAGGTGTCCTCGTCGAGCGCGTTGGCCACGCGCAGCCGCACCGTGTCGCCTTCGCGCCAGCGCAGGAGCGGCCCCGGCATCGAGCCGTTGATGGTCAGGGCGGTGCGCGTCTTGCCGGTCACGTTGACCTCGGTCTCACCGATGCGCAGGTTGAACTCGGTGCCAGACAGCACCGCCGGGTCCTGCCGCTCCTGGGTGTGCGCGCCTGCCATGCGAGGCACCACGCCGAGGCTGGCGGCCGCGCCCCCGATGGCCAGCCCCTGCACGAACGTGCGCCGCGAGGGACGATTGAGAACGGACTGAGTGTGGCTCTGCGAACGCATGGACGTGCTCCGGTATTCGTTACCAACGAGTGAACTGCAGGAAGCGGGGCGCGCGGGACGCGCGCAGGCGGGCGGGATCAGATCCGGAGAGGGAGCGGTGCGGTGACCGGCGAGGGCAGCGGAACTGGCGGGCCGGGCGGCAGTGCTCCGAAGGATGCCGTCGTCAGCAGGAACGACGCGACCGGCAAGGCGAGCGGCGCTGACCCGGGCACGGGCGCGTGCACGCGCTCGACATCAGCGGGGGCGGCGAGCGCGACCTGCCCATCGAGGCAGCAACTGTCGCACGCCGGGGTCAGTCGTGCAGCCGACGCCTCGGGCGAAGACGATCGCTCGTCGCCCGACGCGTGTGACTCGAGAGTTGCGGGCACAGCGTGATGCCCGTGACCAGACGACACGGCCGGGGTCGACGCGGACGCGTGAGCGGCGTGCCCCACCGGCGCGCTCTGGTCATGAGGCGTCTCCGCCGGCGGAGCTGCAGACAGGCACAGCGCCATACACGCCGTGAGCACTGCCTGAGATCCCGACAGCGCGAGCACCAGCGCGAGGCTGGTCAGTTGCTTGGCTCCGGACGTCACTTCCTGAGTATACGCCCAACGCATCGCATCGTCCCGACCTCGCGTCCGCCGGGTCTCGGTACGACCCACTACAGGTCCTGTCGCCTGAGGCGGAGCGCGTTGCCGATGACCGACACCGAGCTGAAGGTCATCGCCGCGCTGGCGATGATCGGGCTCAGCAACAGGCCGAACGCGGGGTAGAGCACGCCCGCCGCCAGCGGCACGCCCAGCACGTTGTAGACGAAGGCGAAGAACAGGTTCTGGCGAATGTTGCGCATGGTCGCCCGGCTCAGGCGACGGGCTCGCAGCAGGCCGCGCAGGTCGCCCTGCACCAGGGTGACGCCGGCGCTTTCCATCGCCACGTCGGTGCCGGTGCCCATCGCGATGCCCACGTCGGCCTGCGCCAGGGCCGGCGCGTCGTTGATGCCGTCGCCGGCCATCGCCACGCAGCGACCCTCGCCCTGCAGGCGCTTCACCACCAGCGCCTTCTGCTCCGGCAGCACGTCCGCCTCCACCTGGTCGATGCCCACCGACCGCGCCACGGCCTCCGCCGTGACCCGGTTGTCGCCGGTCAGCATCACGACCCGCAACCCCTCCGCCTTCAACGCGCGAATCGCCTCGACCGTCGTCGGCTTCACCCGGTCCGCTACCCCGATGAGCCCCGCCGCCACGCCGTCGAGCGCCACGAACATCACCGTCGCGCCGTCGCGCCGGAGCGCATCGGCCCGCACCGTCAGGGCCTCCACTGCGGCGCCGGCCTCCGCGAGCAGCGCGGGGTTGCCCACCGCTACCGTGCGCCCATCCACCACGCCCACCACGCCCTTGCCCGTCATCGAGCGGAAGTCCGACACGCCGGTCGTCGCGATGCCGCGGGCCTCGGCACCCTGCACGATCGCCGCGGCCAGCGGGTGCTCGCTGACCCGTTCGAGGCTGGCCACGAGCCGCAGCAGCTCCCGCTCGTCCACGCCGGGCTGCGCCTCCACCGTGGTCAGCGCCGGCTTCCCTTCCGTCAGCGTGCCCGTCTTGTCGAGCACCACGGTGTCGATCCGCTCCATCACCTCGAGCGCCTCGGCACTGCGCAGCAGCACGCCCATCTCGGCGCCCCGTCCCGTGCCCACCATGATCGACATCGGCGTGGCCAGCCCCAGCGCGCACGGGCAGGCGATGATGAGCACCGCCACGGCATTGACCAGGGCATGCGCCATCCGCGGCTCGGGGCCGACGAGGGCCCACACCGCAAAGGTGATGACGGCGACGACGATCACGATCGGCACGAACCAGCCGGACACCGTGTCGGCCAGCCGCTGGATCGGTGCACGCGAACGCTGCGCCTCGCTCACCAGCCGGACAATCTGCGCCAGCAGCGTGTCGCTGCCGACGCGTTGCGCCGCCATCACGAAGGTACCGGTGCCGTTGACCGTGCCGCCGGTCACTGTGCTGGTGACGGTCTTCTCGACCGGAATCGGCTCCCCGGTCACCATCGACTCGTCGATGTTGGTGGCGCCGTCGAGCACGACGCCGTCGACCGGCACGCGTTCACCCGGGCGCACGCGGAGGCGATCGCCGACGTGCACGTGCTCGAGCGGCACATCCTGCTCCACCCCCGCGACGTCCACGCGCCGGGCGATCGTGGGCGTCAGCCCCAGCAACGTCTTGATGGCGCTGCTCGTCTGGCTACGGGCGCGCAGTTCGAGCACCTGGCCGAGCAGCACCAGCACGACGATCACGGCCGCCGGCTCGAAGTACACCCCGATCTGGTCGCCGTGGGTGCGGAACGAAGGCGGAAACCATGCCGGCGCGAACGTGGCGAACACACTGAATCCATAGGCGGCGCCGACGCCCAGCGCGATCAGCGTGAACATGTTCAGGTGACGGTTCACCACCGAGGCCCAGCCGCGCACGAAGAACGGCCAGCCACCCCACAGCACCACTGGCGTGGCCAGCACGAACTGCGCCCACGTCATCCACGCTGGCGCCAGCGCGTGTTGCAACGGCTGGCCGGGCAGGAAATCCGAGATCATGAAGGCCAGGATGGGCACGGTGACCACGAGGGACCACCGGAACCGCCGCGTCATGTCGTCGAGTTCGGACGTGTCGTCCTCGAGCGAGGCCACCACGGGCTCGAGCGCCATGCCGCACAGGGGACACGCCCCTGGGCCCATCTGACGCACCTCCGGGTGCATCGGACACGTGTATTCCCGCGGGTCCGAGACGGTGTGGGAATGGGACTGGGCCGCGGGCGCCGCCGGTGGCGACACGTACTGGCCGGGGTTCGCGTCGAACTTGGTCTTGCAGCCCGTGGAGCAGAAATAGAACGTCTGCCCCTGGTCTTGGCTCATTCCTGCGGCCTTCGCCGGATCGACCTGCATGCCGCACACTGGATCCTTCATCTGCCGTTCTCCTTGTACTCTCCTTCACGCAACCGCCGCTGTTTCATTACGCACAGGCGATTTCTCTACCGCTTTTGGCACGAACAATCGACACAGCCGTGCTCAGCGCAGGTGCCGCACGACTCGGTCACCCGCCGTTTGAGGGCCTCCCGGGCGCGGAAGAGCCGCACGCCCGCGTTCGATGCCGTGAGCCCGGCGGCCTCCGCGAACGCCTTGACCGGCGTGCCATCGATGTCGACCGCCTGGAGAGCCGTGGCGTAGGTAGGCTTGAGACTTAGAACGAGCCGTCCCACACACGCGCAGATCTCGCCGGCAAGCTCCGGCGGTGGAACCTCGGCCGCCTCGAGTTCCTGGGCGAACGCTGCCAGCGCGCGCGCCTCCGCGCCTTGGCGCCGGATGCGATCGATGAGCGCATTGCGCAGTACGCGATAGAACCACGGCACCAGGGCCTCGTCGGGAAGGGCGTCGAGGCGGTCGAGATTCCGCACGAAGGCGTCCTGTAGGATGTCCTCGGCCACCTCCCGGCTCCCGATGCGGCGTTCGAGGTAGCGCAAGAAGGCGCGGTGGTTGTCGACCAGCACCGCCACGGCAGCCGGGTCGCGGACGTGCTCCGCGCGCGGATCCGGGGACGTCGCCGTCATCCCCGGAGTATAGGCGGTTCGACTATCATCGACCCATGAAGACACCGGTCCTGCTGTCGTTCGGCGTGCTCGTGGGATTGGCCGCGGTCGGCGCGCACCAGGGCGCGCCCGGCGCCCCACGGGTCTGGACCCCGACTGTCGCGGCACTGCCCTCGCCGGCAGGCCCCACCAGCGCCCAGCCGCAGATGACCGTGTCGCCACGCGGCATCTTGCTCAGCTGGGTCGAGCGGACTGGCGCGACCGCCACACTCAAGTTCGCCGAGCGAACGCCCACCGGCTGGACACCGCCGCAGACCGCTGCGGCCGGCGACGACTGGTTCGTCAACTGGGCCGACGTGCCCTCGGTGCTGCGCCTCGACAACGGCACGCTCGCGGCGCACTGGCTGCAGAAGAGCGGCAAGGACACCTACGCCTACGACGTGCGGCTGGCCTACTCGAACGACGACGGGCGCACGTGGTCGCCTTCGTTCACGCCGCACCACGACGGCACGAAGTCCGAGCACGGCTTCGCCTCACTCTTCCAGATGCCGGGCGCCGGCCTGGGCCTCATCTGGCTGGATGGCCGCGCCATGGCGTCGGCGGCCGGCCACGACGCGCACGAAGGGTCGGCGGGGGCCATGAGCGTTCGCTACGGCGCATTCGACACGGCGTGGAAGCAGACCAGTGAACTGCCGGTGGATCTGCGCGTGTGCGAGTGCTGTCCGACCACGGCGGCCATGACGAGCGACGGGCCGATCGCGGCGTTCCGCAATCGCACCGAAGACGAGATTCGCGACATCTATGTGTCGCGCCTCGAACGAGGGAAGTGGACCGAGCCCAAGGCGGTGCACGACGACGGCTGGAAGATCGCCGCGTGTCCTGTGAACGGCCCGATGCTGAGCGCCCGCGGCCGGAACGTGGTGCTGTCCTGGTTCACCCTCGAGAACGAGGTGGGCCATGCCTACGCGGCGTTCTCGACCGATGCCGGCCGCACCTTTGGCGCGCCGATTCAGCTCGACGAGGCGGCCGCGCTGGGACGGGTGGACGTGGTGCTGCTCGCTGACGGCTCAGCGGTCGCGACGTGGATCGAGTTCGCCAACCAGCAGTCGACGTTCGTCATGCGCCGGGTCGATCCGGCCGGCATGCGGTCGCCGGTCGTGCCGGTGGCGGCCATCGCGGGCGCGCGCGCCAGCGGTTACCCGCGGATCGCGCACCACGATGGCGAGCTGGTGTTTGCCTGGACCGAAGCCGTAGCCGGTCAGCCGGTGATGAAGACTGCCACCACCAGAGTGGACCGGCCGGCTCAGTCGGGCTGGTAGTTGGCCGCGGCCGGTTGGCCGGCCCGAGTGGCCCTACTTCTTCTTCGGCCGGGTGAACCGAATCTCGGTCGCAGTCAGCACCTGGCCGCCGCGATCGTCGTCCTCCCAGTCCACCGACACGATGGCGCGCTGTCCGACCATGCCGTCGAGCGAACTAAGACGCTCCTTGTCGATGCGGAATCGAGCGTCGGGCTGCAGAAGCACGCGCACCCTGGTCACGGTCGCACTCGCGGCGTCGCGCGTCTCGATGACGACGGCGTCGCGCGCCACCTCCGTGAGCGTGCCCATCACGACTTTCGACCCGTGCCCCGGATGCGCGAGGGCCCTTGCCGGTACAGCTGCGTGCAGGAGCGCTGCCAGTACGACCGCCATCAGATATGACCGCCACGTCATGGTCATCCCAACCTCCATCGTCAGAGTAACGCGGGACGCCTCACAACGCCGCTTCATTGCGATCCCGCGCGAACAGGCGATACAGCACCGGCAGCACCAACAGCGTCAACGCGGTTGACGACAGAATGCCCCCGGCCACCACCGTGGCGAGCGGCCGCTGCACCTCTGCACCGCGGCCGGTGGCCAGCGCCATCGGCAGGAACCCGAGCGAGGCCACGAGCGCCGTCATCAACACCGGTCGCAGCCGCGCGACGGCGCCCTGCATCACCGCGTCTTCGAGCGGTTGACCGTCCTCGCGCAACTGGTTGATGAAGGTGATCATCACCAGGCCGTTCAACACGGCCACGCCGGACAGCGCAATGAAGCCCACCGCCGCGGAGATGGAGAACGGGATGCCGCGCGCCCACAAGAAGAACACCCCGCCGGTGAGCGCCAGCGGCACGCCGGTGAACACCAGCAGGGCGTCGCGCACGTTGCCGAACGTCATGAACAACAGCCCGAAGATCAGGAGCAGAGCCACTGGCACGACGACCTGCAGGCGCGTGCGCGCCGACAGCAACTGCTCGAACTGGCCGCCCCACGCGGTCCAGTAGCCGGGCGGGATGGTGACGCCGTCGCGAATGCGCTGCTCGGCCTCGGCCACGAACGATCCGATGTCGCGGCCGCGCACATTCGCGGTCACGACCACCCGGCGCTTGCCGTTCTCGCGGCTCACCTGATTCGGCCCAGGTGCCACGTCGAACTCGGCGACGGCGCCGAGCGGTACGAACCTGGCCGCGGCGGCCGCGAGCGCGACATCGCTGGCGCTCGGGGGCAGCGGCACCGGAATGCGCGTCATGGCGTCCAGGTCGGTGCGAAGGGTCTCCGGCAGCCGCACCAGGATGTCGAAGCGGCGGTCGCCGTCGAACACCTGGCCCACGGTCTTCCCGCCAATCGCCACCTCGATGACGTCCTGCACGTCGGCCACGTTCAGCCCCAGACGGGCCATCTCGGCCCGCTTCAGGCGGATGGTGAGAATCGGCAGACCGGTGGTCTGTTCGAGCTGGGTGTCGGCGGCGCCGGGCACGGCCGCGAGCACGGCTTCGATGCGTTCGCCGACGTCGGCCAGCACCTCGATGTCGTCGCCGAACACCTTCACCGCCACGTCGCTGCGCACGCCGGCAATCAACTCGTTGAAGCGCATCTGAATCGGCTGGATGAATTCGTAGTTGTTCCCGGGCACGAGCGGCAGCTCGCGCTGCATCTGCTCGGCCAGGTCGGTCTTGAGCCGCCGCGGATCGGGCCACTGCTCCCGGGGTTTGAGCATCACATAGGTGTCGGCCACGCTCGGCGGCATCGGATCGGTGGCGATCTCGGCCGTGCCGATCTTGGAGAACACGTAAGCCACTTCGGGATAGGTCCTGAACTTCAGCTCGACGGCGTGTTGCATCTCGATCGCCGTGGTGAGGCTGGTGCCGGGGATGCGCAGCGCGTGCACCAGCATATCCCCCTCGTCGAGGCTCGGCAGGAACTCGCTGCCCAGGCGCATCGCCATGGCGCCGGTCACGAGCATGAGCGCGCCGGCCAGGGCCATCGTCGCCGCCCGGTTCCGCATGGCCGCCGCCAGCACCGGCCGGTAGAGGTGTTCGGTCCAGACCACGACCGGGCTCTCCTTCTCCGAGACGCGACCGGTCACAAACAGCGCCACGGCCGCGGGCACGAACGTGACCGACAGCACCATGGCAGCGAGCAGCGCGGCCAGCACGGTGAACGCCATCGGGTAGAACATCTTGCCCTCGATGCCGCTGAGGGTCAGGATCGGCAGATAGACGATCATGATGATCAGCTCGCCGAACATGGTGGCGCGCCGCACCTCTTTCGAGCCCTCGAACACCGTCTCGAATCGCTCGGCGCGAGTCAGCAGCCGCCCCAGCCCGTGCTGGCGCTCGGCCAGCCGGCGCATGCAGTTCTCGACGATGATCACGGCGCCGTCGACGATGATGCCGAAGTCGAGCGCGCCCAGGCTGAGCAGGTTGCCGCTCACCCCCCACTCGACCATGCCGGTGATCGTGAAGAGCATCGACAGCGGGATGACACACGCGGTGATGAGCGCCGCCCGCACGTTGCCGAGGAATACGAACAGCACGACGACCACGAGGAGCGCGCCGAGCATCAGGTTCTCGCGCACGGTCGCGATCGTGGCATCGACGAGCACCGTGCGGTCGTAGACCGTGTTGGCGATCACGCCGGGCGGGAGCGTGCGATTCACGTCTTCCATCCGGGCGGCCACGCGTTGCGCCACCACGCGGCTGTTCTCGCCCATCAGCATCAGCACGGTGCCGAGCACGATCTCCCGGCCGTCTTCGGTGGCCGCGCCGCTGCGCAGCTCGCTGCCGATGATCACGTCGGCAATCGTGCTCAGATACACCGGCCTGCCCTGATGGGTGCCGACGACGATGCGCTTGATGCCCTCGATGTCCTCGACTTGCCCGGGCGCGCGAATCAGATACTGCTCGCCGTTCCGCTCGATGTAGCCAGCGCCGATGCTGGTGTTGTTGCGCGCCAGGGCGTCGAGCACATCGGCGAACGACACGCCGTGCGCCCTCAACCGATCGGGGAACGGCGTCACGTGGAATTGCTTGGTGAAGCCGCCGATGCTGTTCACGTCGGCCACGCCCGGCACGGTCTTCAGTTGCGGCCGCACGATCCAGTCCTGGATCTCGCGCAGATCCATCCCTGAATAGGGCTGACCCTCGGCGTTCCTGGCCTCCGGTAGCGCTTCCACCGTCCACAGGAAGATCTCGCCCAGGCCGGTGGCGATCGGGCCCATCGAGGGCTCGAGGCCGACCGGCAGCCGGCCTTTCACTTCCTGGATGCGCTCGGCGATGAGCTGCCGCGCGAAGTAGATGTCGGTGCCGTCTTCGAAGATCACCGTGACCTGTGACAGACCGTAGCGCGAAATCGAGCGGGTCTGCTCGAGACGCGGCAGGCCGGCCATCGCCGTCTCGACCAGGTAGGTGACGCGCTGTTCGGCCTCGAATGGCGAGTAGCCCGGCGCCTCGGTGTTGATCTGCACCTGCACGTTGGTGATGTCGGGCACGGCGTCGATCGCCAGGCGCGTGTAGTTGTAGAGCCCCCACAGGGCGGCCGCCACCGTGGCGACGACCACCAGGCCGCGGTGACGAATCGAGACGCGGAGAATCCGTTCGAGCATGGCTCTGGTTCCTAGTGGTCGTGCGTAGCGTCGAGCTTGCCGATCTCCGCCTTCACGGCGAAGCTGTTCGCCGCGGCGTAGTGGTCGCCCGCGGCGAGGCCGCTCAGCACCTCGACCCAGGGCCCGTCGGTGCGGCCGAGGGCGAGCGGACGCGCCTCGAACCAGTCACCGAACTTCACGAACACCACCTGCCAGTCGCGGAACGTCTGGATGGCGTCGGCGGAGACCGCGATCGGCACCGTGTTTTCTTCGCGCACGAGCGTCACCGTCACGAACAACCCGGGCCGCCACGCGCCGGCGCCGTTGGCGAGCGTGAGCCGAGCCGTGGCCGCGCGCGTCTCTGCGCCCACGAGCTGGCCGATGAAGTCGATGCGGCCGGTCGCCTCGAGGCCAAGGTCCGTAGACACGACCACACCGTTCTGACCCTGGCGTACGGCCCCAAGATCCCTGGCGGGCACCGACAACTCCACCCACACGGTCGACAGGTCGGTGACGGTGAAGATTGGCGAGTCGGCGGCCACCGACTCGCCCACGGTCACGGTGCGTTCCGTCACCGTGCCGTCGATGGGCGCCCGCACTTCGTGCCGGGCGAGGCTGTCCACTGGCGCCGCAGCCAGCGCCGCAATCGCCTCGGCAGGCACGCCCAGCAATTGCAGCTCCTGGGCAGAAAGCCGCTGCTTCAGCAGCGCTTCGTCGAGCACATGGGCGGCTGCGAGAAAGTCGCGCTCGGCTGAGATCTTCTTCCTCCACAGCGCCTCTTCGCGCTCGGCCGCCCCGCGCGCAAATGCCACTTCATGCGCAGCGCTGAGGTAGCCGCTTTTGGCGGCAGCCAGCTCACGGCTGCTCACGACCGCCATCAGCTCGCCGCGCCGCACCCGGTCGCCGGCCTGCTTGACCGCCTGGGTGACGACGCCCTGCAGCCGCGGGACGACGCGCGCCACCCGCGTGGCGTTGGCGGTCACCTCGCCCGGCAGCGCGAGGGTCGTGCGCATCGTGCGCGGCCCGGCCGTGGCGATGACGATGCCGGCGCTCGTCACCTGGTCGGGCCCGAGCTGCACCTTACCTTCGATCTGCGCGTACTTCCACGTGTGCTGCTTCCCGGCGCGCGTGGCCCGCACCGCGACGTCGAATGAATGCGGTTCGTCGACGACGGCCGCCCCGCGCAGGTAGTCGGCTTCGGGCGTGAAGCCGATCCGATCCACCCGCCCCCCGAGCCGGAGCAGGTCGACCACGAGTTCGACTTCGCCCGGCGGAATCGGCCGGAGCGCGGCGTCGTAGGAATACGCGCGGAAGTGCGGCGGCACACCAGTTTCGTAGATGGTCATCTCGACCTGGAATTCGTCATCAGACAGCAGACGCCCGCCCTGTGGGCCGCGCGCATAATCGAGCGCGCCGGCCGGTTCGGGCTCGACGGCCTCGGAACTGCGGGAATCGGTGCGCAGGATGAGCGCCGTGAGTCCCAGACCCAGGGTCACGATGACCGCAACGGCAACGGTGGTGCTTCGCATGGGGATCTACTCTCTGGGACTCGGCAACGGGCTGGGCACAAGGCGCGGCGACACCGGGAGCGGCGCACCGATCAGCCGCTCCACCTGCACCACCGCGTTGTGATAGTCGGACCACGCGCGCAGGTGCTGACTACCGGCGCTCGTCTGCGTGCGTTGCGCGTCGAGCACCTCGAGCAGGCTGAAGCGCCCCAGGCGATAGCCTTCGCTGATGGCGTCGAAGGTCTGCTGCGCACCGGGCAGCACGGCCGCGCGCAGGATGGCGATTTCGTCGTGCGCCGCCGCCAGCGCGGCATAGGCCTCCGCCAGTGCCGCCGCCACGCGGCCCTCGGCGACGCGACGATCCTCGTGGCTCCTGGCCAGGCGCAGACGCGCTTCCTCGATGCCGCCGGCGTTGCGATTGAAGAACGGCAGCGGAATGGAGGCGGCGACGACGAGCGCGTTGCTGTCCACGGTGGTAAAACGGCGGTAGCCGGCCGACACCGCCACATCCACGACGCGCTTCGATCGCTCCAGCGCGAGGGCGGCCTCGCGCCGGGCCAGCTCTGCAGCCCAGCGGGCCAGATCCGGATTCTGGTCGAGGAGCGCGGTGAGCACGCCCACCGGAGGCAGCGGCGGCGGCTCGGCCGTCAGATCGCCGGTCGCCGACGAGAACGCCGCCGTGGGGCTGCCCCAGAGCAGCGCCAGACGCGTGCGGCTGGCGTCGAGCGCGCGTCGGGTGCGCGCGGCGTCGACACGAGCGCTGGCCACCGCGACGGTCGCGCGCGTCTCCTCGATGGGCGAGACCACGCCGGCCTCGACGCGGGCCGCCACGCTCTGCTGCCCCTCGGTGACGATCCGCAGCGCGGTGTCCGCAAGGGTCACCGCCTCCTGCGCGACCAGCACCCGTGTGAACGCGCGGCTCACCTCACTGAGCACGTCGATGCGGGCGACCTCGTAGTCCCACGCCGCCAGGTCGCGGTCGAGGCTGGCCACGCGCCGACGCGCCGTGCGCTTGCCGCCCAGCTCGATGATCTGACTGAGCTGCACGGTGGTCTGCGGCTGCACGGGCTGATCGACGTCGCTGCCGGGCGTGCGACGAGCGCCGATGTCTTCGGTGACGAGGTCGAGCGTTGGATTCGGTGGCCGGCCGGACTGAAGGATGCGTGCTTCGAGCGCACGGGTCTCCCACGCGAAAGTCGCCAGCACGGGGTTGCGCAGCAGGGCAAGCGCGAGCGCGTCGCGCAGGGACACCCCGCCAGTCGGGTTCTCCATCGGCGGCGCGTCGCGACCCGGCGGGGGCTCCGCCACGCGCGGCACCGCGGGCACCTGGGGCACCGCGGGTTGCGCGGCGACGACCGCCGCCGACGCCAGGAACATCACGGCACAGGCCGCACGCGGCAGACGACCGCGTGCGTGACGACAGGGCACGACACCCACAGACATGACTTCTCCCAGCCGGAGAGCGCTCGAGTTGTAGGAACGAAGGGACGACCGGCGTGAGGCCGGTCAGCGGTCAGGCGGGCTGGACCAGGGGTGGGGCGCGAAGCGGGGCGTCGGTGATTCGGGGCGGACTATGCGCGCGCACGTCGGACGGCGCGGCGGCGAACCTGACGGCTGCGGGCGGGGCCATGGCGACGGCAACCACGGCCACCAGTGCGGGCACGTGACAGGGTTGAGGCGGGGCCGACACGAACCGCAGCGTTACAGCGTGCTGGCCCGGATCGCAGCCTTCGATCTCTGCGTGGTCGGCGGACGGGTCCGCTGGCCCATCGTGGTCACCCACAGCGACGGGATGCGTGTGTGCAGCCGGCCCGTGATCGTCGTCGTGATCCGCGTGGTCGTGGTCGTGGTCGCTGTGGGCGTGCACGTGCTGCAACGCCGCCGATCCGGAGATCGACAGCATGAGCACGGCAACGACGGCTGCGACAGCGCGAAGCACTGTCGTGAGTGTATGGGCACGCTGGGGCGACGTCAAACCCTCCGGGGTGGTGGGCCGGACAGACTGGGGCCAACGCCCAGGTGCCGCGGCGTATACTGCCCAACGACCGTGGTTCACCCGCGGCCGCCCACGTGCCCTTGACGCGCGACCGTCGGGTGCAGCCGCTTGGGCTGCTCAGATGAGGTCCAGAATGGCCCTATGACCTCGCGAGCGCAAGCCCTTCTTCGCGAAGCGTTGACGCTGCCGACTTCTGAGCGGGCTGATGTGGCCGCCGAACTCCTCGCCAGCCTCGAGGACGCACCGCCGGAGACCCCTGCGGAGGTGGAAGCCGCCTGGGCCCACGAAATCGAGCGGCGGGCGCGGCGCGTGAACAGGTGTGCCAGACGATGTCCCAGCTCGGCGGTTTCCGGTCGAACCATCTCCGTATCATATTGCCTGCCTGGAGTGGGATGGCGTGATCCGGCTCCTGGCCTTCGCGCACGACCGGCGTCAGCCCGGCTACGGGTACTCGCGGGTTTGATTTGTCAGCCCAACGTCAGCGCTCAGCCGCGGCGCTCCCCTTGCGCAGCGCCGTCTGGTGCATGCGCTGTCAGGCAGCTGGGTCGGTTGCGCCCCGCACACGAACTCGATCCGGTTCGACAATCCAGAGCTGATGGTCGACCCACTGCGCCGACAGCACTGGAAGAACCCGGGCCAGCATCTGAAGCACGTGCCGTCGACTGGGTTCCGGCGGTCGAAACACCACGATACCGACGTACTCACTCGGCGGGTAGGTCCGGATGTCGGCGAAATCCAGATCGATGGTGAAGAGAACTCGGCCTTCCTTTCGGCACACCGCCCCGATCGTGGGATCGTCCGCTCCGGCCAACCCTTCGTCGTGAACGGTGCCGCAAATCCAACCGGCGGCACGAAGAAGTTCGGTGGCCTCAATCGGCACGTTTTCGTCGAGCTTCGCGCGCATGCGCGAATTCTACGCCGGAAGCGGGA
>Ga0335394_10002867_pt1 | contig 19496 bp, 21 predicted proteins | sample MAT03_FD_205741 | JGI IMG/M metagenome (GOLD analysis project Ga0335394, IMG submission 205741) | Freshwater microbial communities from Lake Fryxell liftoff mats and glacier meltwater in Antarctica - MAT-03 (spades assembly) (version 2) ... | reverse complement strand
GATCGAGCCCGCTTTCAGGGTCTGTCCCTTCACGGTCACGGTGCCTTCGACCGCGGGATCCAACCCAAAGATGGCTTGGAGCGTCTCGCTGCGACCCGCCCCGACCAAGCCGGCCAAACCGACGATCTCGCCGGCGCGAAGGGACAGGTTTATTTCGGAAAACAAGCCCGGGGAGCGGAGTCCGACCACGCGGAGTCGCTCCTCCCCGAGGTCGCGGGCGAGGTGGGCAGGCGTGTCCACGCGCAACTCGCGGCCGATCATTTGACCGACGACCCGCTGCGGGCGCGTCGCTGCGATCGCTTCGGTGGCGACATGCCGTCCGTCGCGCAAGACGGTGATCGTGTCGCACAGCGCGAAGAGTTCTTCGAGCCGGTGGGAAATGTAAATGAGGGTGATTCCGCGTTCCTTGAGAGTTCGAACGAGGCGGAAAAGCTCCTTGGTTTCACCCGCCGAGAGCGAACTGGACGGTTCGTCCATGACGAGGATCTTGGCACCGGTGCCGACGGCGGCGGCGATCTGCACCAGCTGCTCCAGACCGGTGGAGAGCGAGCCGATCAGGCGATCGGGGTCGATCTCCGCGCCGATGGCGGCGAGCATCGTCCGGGCGCGCGCCTTCAAAGCGGAGCGGTCGACCCAGCCTCCTCGTTGCGGCAGGTCGCCCAAGCAGAGGTTTTCCGCCACGCTCAGGTTGGGACAGAAGGCGAGTTCCTGATGCACCATGGCGATGCCCCGCTGACGGGCTTCGAGCGGACTGGCCGGCGCGATCGCGCGACCCTCCAATCGAATTTCGCCGGTATCTGCTTGATAAATACCGGCCAGAATCTTCCCCAGGGTGCTTTTACCCGCGCCGTTCTCGCCGATCAGCGCGTGGCAGGACCCCCGTTCCACGGAAAAGCCGACATCGTCGAGCGCGACAACGCCAGGGAAACGTTTACCGAGGCCATGGAATTCGAGAAACGGCATGGAGCCGGACGGAGGCGGTGGATCTAGTCGTCCCGCTGGCCCCGGCGGTGGCGGGGCCATGCCTTGGACGGTCGGCAGTCGACGCAGGGCGCGAACGCGAGTTCCGGCCCTCCATGGAGGGAAGCGAACGTTTGCCGTCGATCGTTCACTTGGGCAGCCACGTCGCCCAGTTCTTGGCGTACTCGTCCACGTTGTCCTTGTTCACGACGACGAGCGCGCTGATTTCCTTCGTGGCGGGTGGGTCCTTCTTGAAGAGAATCTTGTCGACCAGCATCTCGACCGAACGGGTGCCCCAGGCGTAGCATTGTTGCGCGAGCAAGACCGGGACGTGTCCGCTACGGATGTAGGCAAGCTGTGCGGGCAGGGCGTCGACGGAGACGCATTTGACGGTTCCGGGTTTCCACTTGAGCGCGTTTTCGGTGAAAAGTGGCCAGCCGCCGATCATGGCCCAGCCGGTGATATCGGGGTTGGCCTGCATGACTTGTTCGACTTTGGCGGCGGCGTCCTGGGGCGTCTCTTTGTGATAGTTGACGCTGCGAATCGCGATGCCGGGGTATTTCTTGGCGACTTCGCGCACGCCCTGCACCCGCTTTTGGAGATTGGGGGCGTTCTGGTTGCCGGCCATGACGGCGACGATCCCCTTTCCGTTCATGAGCTTCGCGAGTTCCTCCATCAGCTGTTTGCCGCATTCGAGGTCGTCGACGCCGTAGTTGACGAAACGTTTGCTGTTGGGAGCGTCGGAGTCGAAGGTGGCCACCGGCACGCCGTTCTTGACGGCGGCGTCGATGGCATCCGTCAGCTTGTTGGCGTCGGAACAGCTGACCGCGATGCCCTCGGCGCCGGCGAGAACGAGCTGCTCGATGGCCTCGGCCTGTTTTTGGGCGTCCTCTTCGTTGGGTGTGCGCCAATCGATTTTGATGGCGATGCCGTGTTTTTTGCTCAGAGCTTTCGCGGCGTCTTCTGCGCCGACGCGGGCGACTTGGAAGACCGGATTGCCCTGCGATTTAGCCACGAGGCCGATGACCAGGGTGCGGGGAGCTGCCGCAGCGGCAATTGCTGCGGCGAGGAGGAAGCCGCCGAAAGCGACGAGGGTGTGGAGTTTTTTCATGGGGAGATTGAATACTAGTCGGGCGACACTCGGTTGGATGAGAGGGAATCACGAGGAAGATGACGATCGACGGAAAGTTTTTACGGGAGTTCGCGGAGGAAGCGGAGGGCGGAGGCGCTGCGCGACGGGGAGCCGGAGTGCGGTGCGGGTTTGAGGGCTGGACTCTGCGTCCTTTGCGAACTCCTGTAAAATGGGTTCGGAGGCTCGTTTCTCCAGGCTGAGTTTTGTCTCATGTGGAACGCGACGTGAAATCCGAGTCGCGACACTCGGTGGGAAGTGAAAAAATGAGGAGGATGACGACGATCGACGGAAGGTTTTTACAGGAGCTCGCGGAGGAAGCAGAGGGCGGAGGCGCGGCGCGACGGGAAGTCGGAGTGCGGAGGAGTTTTGAGGGCTGGACTCTGCGTCCTTTGCGAACTGTGAAAAACGGATCGAGAGCTGAAAATACACCGGAGGTTTAACAGGAGGACGGAAGAGGAAGCTGAGGGCGGAAGACGGAAGAGGTCAAAGTTCAGCGGTCAGGGATCGGTGTTCGGAGGGACGGAGGTTATTTCAGGGTTCAGCGGTCAGCGATGGTCGGATCCAGTATTTTTCTGACCTCTGCTACCTCTGAGAGCTCCTGTGAAAACCAGGATCGAGGTCTGAACATACTTCGGAAGCTTTTACAGGAGAACGGAAAAGAGCGCGGAGGGTGGAGGGCGGTGGTGAAAAGTCGGGGGCGTAGCGAGAGCGGGCGGATGTTGGATCCAAATTTTGTAATCTGGCTTCTGACCTCCGTCCTCTGCGTCCTCTGCGAACTCCTGTAAAATGGGTTCGGAGGTTCGATCCTTCGGACTGACGTTTGTCTTCTGTCGAACGCCCTTTAAAGTCAGGTCCGCGCCGTCAGGGTGCGCCGGCGCTGCAGCCACGTGTTGAGATTGTCGAGGACCACCGCGGCGATCACCACGGAGCCGATGATGATCTGGCTGTAGTTTTGGTCGATCCCGAGAATGACGATTCCGCTGTTGATCATCTGGATGATGAGTGCACCCAGGACCACGCCAAGCGCCGAGCCGCGTCCGCCGGTGAGACTGGCACCGCCGACGACGGCAGCGGCGATGACATTGAGCTCGTAGCCTTGGCCGTCCCCCGAGGTGGCCGCTCCATAATAGCCGAGCGAAAGTAGGGCGGCGACGCCGGCGCCGAGCCCGGACAACAAATAGACGCCGAGTTTCACGCGATTCACGCGGATCCCGCTAAAACGCGAGGCCAACTCGTTGCCACCGACGGCGTAGACGCGGCGTCCCGGTGCGAGCCGGGCGAGAAAGATCCATCCGACGAGCGTGGTCAGAACCATTACCGCAAGAGGAACCACGCTCAACCCCTGGCCGGCTTCGAAGCGAACGACGTCGCGAAACGCCGCAGGAAAACTTCCGACGGACTGTCCCTTCGTGGCGACGAAGGCGATTCCGCGCAGAATGGCCATCGAGCCGAGCGTGATGATGAACGGGTGGACGCGAAGCGTAACGATGAGCCCTCCATTGAGCAGCCCGCAGAGCGTGGCGGACCCCAGACAGACGAGCACCCCGAGGACGATTCCGGTCGTGGGCGACGCGGCGCCGGGTCCTTCGGGTCCGTACGTGTGCATGACCAACGCGCCGAGTACCGAGGCGAGCGCGTAGATCGAGCCGACGGAGAGGTCGATCCCCCCGGAGATGATCACGAGCGCCATGCCCACGGCCATGATCGCGATGAAGCTGGTGTCTTTCGCGAGTTGGGCGAGGTTCTGGGCGTTGAGGAACTTATTGCGTTCGATGAAGGCGGGAACGCGTTGGCCCTCGGCATCCGTCGTAAAGACCCGTTCGCGGCTGCCATCCGCGGCGACTTGGAAATGCGGCGCGCGAACGGTGCCGCTGAAGGCCGACAGCAACACCCCCAAGGCGAGGATGATGAGTAAAAGACCGCTTTCCTGAAATCGGAAAACCGAGCGGAGGCGCGACAGCATGGGGGAAGGTCATTCAACAGGGCCCGAAGGCCGGCTCAAGCTTGGAGTCTACGAGAAGACGAGGCAGGGCCGGCCGAGGCTTCGGATTGGCCGCCAAGCCGGGATTGCGCCCGCCGGGGTGAGTGGGCACGCTCGTCCGCTTTGTGACGCCTGTCCCTTACCTCGCTCCGCCCGTGGTCTGCGAAACGCTGGAGGCCTTGGTCGCGCGATGGAATGGTTCGATGGAGAACGGCACCTCCGATGCGGGTACAAAGTCAGGCTCGTCCGTCCTTGCTCGACTGCCGGGAGGGCGGGTGTTCGGGTCTGGGAACGTTCTTTCGCCCGATGGACGGAGCATCGCCCGCGATGTCTCCCCGGATTTCGGCAAGCCGTTTCCAGAGCATTGGCTTCTGACCTATCGGAAAATCCGTCCGCCGATCGCCTTGGGCGGAACCACGGCAGTGATCGCGACAACCCTTGGTGCCGGCTACGGCCATTGGTTATTGGAGGAGTTACCGCGTTTGCTCGCGCTCGAAGAGACGGGTTTCGATCGTTTGATCGCTCACGCCGTTCGACCGTATGCGCTCGATGCGCTGCACGTGCGAGGGGTCGAGCGGACGGTGGTGCCGCTCGTTCGTTATGCGCATTTCGCCTGCGAGACGCTGATTGTACCGCCCTTGCGAGAGACCCCCACTTGGCTGGAGCTTTCGCGCGTGAGGGAATTCGCGGCGACCGTGGTTCATGCTGGCCACGCTCTTTCCGTCGCGGAACCGCGCGCCCTTGGCAGTGTGGGCGCGGGCGAACGCGTTTACGTTTCGCGACGGCTCGCGCGCCGCCGGCGGGTCGTCAACGAGGAGGAGCTCTGGGCGCGGCTCGAGGCTTTGCGGTTCGTTCGGGTCGACCTCGAAGACCTTGGCTGGGCGGAGCAAATTGCACTTTTCCAGCGCGCTCGGTCGGTCGTTTCTCCCCACGGCGCGGGGCTCGCGAATGTGGTCTTTTGTACGCCGGGAACGCGGATCGTGGAGTTGTTTCACCGCGAGTATGTCAATGACTGTTATGGGCGGATTGCCCGCTTGTTGGGTATGGAGTACCGACCGGTGCTCTCCCCCGGCACACGTGCCGCCGAGCAGAAACTCGAAGCCAACCGGCTGGATATTCCCGCGGTGGTAGACGACGTGGTACGAGCCGTGTCCGCCTGACCGACGTTAGCCCCGCAGAGAGAGCCCGGCGAGGATAACGACGACGGCGGCTCGGGGTCCCGGTTCCGTTGGGGGGCCCCGACAGAGAGAGACTGTGTCGGAACCGCTCCAGGCGCAGCCGTTTGGAGTCCGGCCTTTAGGCCGTCCGAAACCCGATCGCACTCTCTTCGGACGGCCTGAAGGCCGGACTCCGAACTCTGCCGTCCGAGCTTCCGCCGGGTGGCGAGCCCGGCCGCGACGGAGCGAGGCCCTCCAGGGGAAGTTCGCTATTCCAAGAATCCGCGCACCAGGCCGTAAAGCCGGGGGGATTCGAGAAGGAAGGAATCGTGGCCGAGGTCTGTATCCAGTTCGGCATAACTCGCGCGTTTGCCGGCGCGCAGCAGGGCAAGCGCGATTTCGCGGTTCTGCTCGGGCGGGAACAGCCAGTCGCTGGTGAAGCCGATGACGAGCGTTTCGGCCTTCACGGCGGCGAAGGCCTGCTCCAAGGTGCCCTCGGCCGAGGCGAGGTCGAAATGGTCGATCGAGCGCGTGATGTAGAGGTACGAATTCGCGTCGAAACGATTGATGAAGCTCTGCCCCTGGTACCGCAGGTAGCTCTCGATCTCGAATTCGAAGCTCGCCGCAGCCGGCAGGGCGGACGGATCGACCTTGAGCTCCCCGCCGGGAATCGCAGCGGCGTCGAACGCGAGTGGCATAGGCGCGGTGACGCGCGTTGGCCGATTGTGACGACGGCGACGCCCGAATTTCCGGTCGAGCCCCGCATCGCTAAGATAGGTGATGTGCGCCATCATGCGTGCGATCGCCAGTCCCACGCGCGGGCCTCCCGTCTTGGGGTAATCGCCATTGTTCCAGCCAGGATCCTGCATGATCGCCTGACGTCCGACTTCGTTGAACGCGATGCCCTGCGCGCTTTCCCGCGCAGTCGCCGCCATGACCAAGACGCGTTTTACGGATTCCGGAAATTCCACCGCCCACTGCAGCGCCTGCATCCCGCCCATCGAACCGCCGATCACGGCGTGCAGCGACGCGATCCCGATCCCGTCGAGCCAGCGTTGCTGGGCGCGCACCATGTCGCGCACCGTGACGAAGGGGAACGATGTGCCGTAGGGTTTGCCGGTGGCGGGATTGGTGGACGAAGGCCCGCTGGAACCCTGGCATCCGCCGAGCACATTGGCGCAGAGGACAAAAAACTTATTCGTGTCCACCGGTTTTCCCGGACCGATCAGATTGTCCCACCAGCCCGGTTTGCGGTCGTTGAGCGAGTGAATGCCGGCGCAGTGATGATCTCCGCTTAGTGCATGACAGATGAGGATGGCATTGTTGCGCGCCGCGTTCGGTCGGCCGTAGGTTTCGTAGCGCAGCGTGAATCCGGGGAGAACCTGGCCGTTTTCGAAGGGAAAAGGTTCGATCGAGATAAAATCCCGCGGCTCTACCAGGCCGACATCGCCGGGGGGCGTGCCACGGGAACCCGCGAGTGTATCGTCTTCGGCGTCGTTCATAGAGCGACGGCGGGCTCAGCCGCTGTCTTCGTTCGAGAAAACCTGCTGTACATCGTCATGTTCGTCGAGGCCGTCGTGTAGTTTCTCGATCGAGAGGGAAACGGCCGCGGTCACCGGAACGGTGGCGATGGGAATGTAGGCCATCTCCGAGCTGACGGTCTGGATCTTCGCGTTGTCGAGGGCAAACGCGACTTTGTCGAAACGGTGCACGTCGCAACGCACCTCGAAGCCGTCGTCCGTGGCGATGACGTCGTCCGCGCCCGCTTCCAACGCGACTTCCATCAGGCGGTCCTCCGTCGTCCGATCTTTGGCGACGAGAAACTGCCCGGCGTGGAGAAACTGGAAACCGACCGCGCCCGTCGCCGCGAGATTGCCCCCGTGTTTGGCGAAGATCGAGCGGACGTCCTGCGCGGAGCGAGTTTTATTGTCGGTGGTGACTTTTACCACGAAGGCGACGCCGCCCGGTCCATAGCCTTCATAAACCACGTCCTCGTAGCTCACGCCGGGGAGTTCTCCCGTGCCCTTCTTGATCGCACGGTCGACATTGTCCGCGGGCATGTTCGCTTCGCGCGCCTTCAACACCAACGTGCGCAGGCGGGGGTTGGTGTCGACGTCGCCGCCGCCGGCTTTCGCCGTCAGCGTGAGGTCGCGGGAGAGCCGGGAAAAAACCTTTCCCTTGCGAGAGTCGGTGACCGCCTTGAGGCGTTTGACTTTGGACCACTTGTTATGGCCGGCCATGGACGTCAGCCTTTCTTCTTCGGCGTGACGTTTTTGGGTTTTTTCCAAGGGTTGCCGCCGACCGGTTTGGCGACGGTTTCGACCGGCACCACGTCCTTCGAGTACTTGTTGACGATCAGCTGCTGGGCGATCGTGAAGAGACCGTTGACCGTGGAGTAGAGGGCGAGACCGCAGGAAAAGTTGTAACAGAACAGCGTGAACATGATCGGCATGAACTGCATGATCTTAATCTGCATATTGTCCGTGGTCGGCGTGGGCGTGAGACGCATCTGTACGACCATGGTGGCGCCCATTAGCAGGGGCATGATGTTCAGCGGAAAGCCGAAAATGCGGGCTACGGTGTCCGGTGCGGCGAGGTCGTTCGCCCAGAGGAAGGGCGCGAAGCGCAATTCCGAGGCGCTCTGCAGCATGGCGAAGAAACCGACGAAGAGGGGAATGGTGATCAGGATCGGCAGACAGCCGCCCATCGGGTTCACCTTGTTCGCCTTGAAAATCTCCATCGTCGCCTGATTCAGCTTCTGGGGATTGTCCTTATACTTTTCCCGAACCTCCTTCATCTGAGGCTGAAGCTTCATCATCCGTTTCGACGCGCGCGAGGCGGCCAGGGTGAAAGGCAGCGTGACGATTTTGAGGAAGAGCGTCATCAGCACGATCGCCCAACCCCAATTCGGCACCAGGGAGTGGGCGCTGTGCAGAAGAGTGAGGAGGAAGGGGCCGACGTATCCGCTCAGGAGGATACGGTTGAAGAAGTACCGGTCGAACTGCATGACCTTGTCCTGCCGTTGTTCCAGTTTGGCGAGGCGCTTGTACTCCTTCGGACCGACATAGAAATCGGCGGCGAAACTCGACGTGCCGTTGGCGGCGAGCGTCTTGAGATCGATGCGGGCCGCCCCGGCGACGCCGACGTTGGTCTGTGTGCTGCCCGCAAACGGCGGGAGCTCCACGCGGCGGGTTACGATACCGATGCCCGGTTGATCGGGGGTGAGGATGGCGGCGAAGAACTGATTCTTGACGGTGGCCCAGAGCACATTGCCCGGCTGTTCGATGAACGGTTTGGCGATGGGCGAACCGATGCCGAAATTGGTCAGGAAACCGCCGGCTTCCAATTCGGTGCGTTCGTTAAAATGGAATTTGTCGCCGTCATAAAAACCGACATTCAGGTACTGGCCATAATCGATCGAGCTCACGGGCGACGCGGTGCCGAGGCTCAAGGCCGCACGGGGCAGGGTGATGCTTTGATCCGTGAGGTTCCGAAAGGTGGTTTCGTGGCGAATTTCGTAAGGGTCGTCGCCCTCCTTCAAGATGGCGCCGGCACGGTGGAGGGTATAGCGGCGGGTGACTTCGATCCGGTTTTCCAGGACAAGTTGGAAGATGGCTTCGGTGGTGTTCGAAGAGACGAGGTTGAACCGCACCGAGCGGTCGAGACCGGGAAAGTCGACGAACGCGAGCATCGGTCCTGCGTGGACCTGGTTGAAGACGAAGGGCGTGGGCCGGCCTTGGACCGCGGGGTATTTGCGGAAGGCGACGTCGCGGATGGCACCGCCGAAATCGGTCAGGCGGACCTCGATGAATTCGTTGCGCAGCGTGGTGACGCGGGCGTCGGCGTTGTCGTTGACGATCGCGGCGAAGATGGCGTTGGCGTTCGCGGGAGCGGTGCTGCCGGCGGAAAGCGTCGTCCCGGGCTGGCCCGACCTCGAGCCGGGAGTTTCGGGCGAGGATGTGGCGGTGGTGACCGGAGCGCGCGGCGGAGGCGGTGCCTTGGGTCCGAAGATGGCGAAGCCGAGGCCGAGCGCCAGCAGCACGCCGCCGATGAGCATATTCTTTTTATCCATTTAGATCGAAAAGGGAAACGGGTGGAGCGGAGAAACGCGGTTCGACCGCGCGGCAAACCGGGGCGCGGCGTTCGGGGACGGAGTCGAAGCCGCCAGGGTGGAGCGGCTGGCAGCGAAGGATCCGCCGGAAAGCGAGCCAGAGGCCGCGGGCTGCCCCGTGGGTCTTCACCGCTTCGGTCGCGTAGTGCGAGCAGGTCGGGTGGAAACGGCAACCGAAGCCAGGTCCCAGCACGAGGGGCAGCACGGGCGAGAGCGTCAGTTGGTAGATCCGGATGAGCGCGAGCAGGCCGTGGGCAGGCACCGAGGCGGCACGACGCAACCAAAGTCGCGAAGAAGGGACGAAGTCGATGCGGGACGTCATGCAGGTCGAGGCGCGATACGCGGACAGACTTCGATGAATTTCCGTTCGATTTCCCGATACTCAAGCCCATTGAGCGATCGGCGTGCAATCAGCAGCAAGTCATAGCCGGGAGGAACGACGGATTGATGATGACGGAAAACCTCGCGCAGACGGCGTTTGGCGCGGGCCCTTTCGACGGCGCAGCCGACCGCAGCGGTCGAGGCGATGACGCAGACGCGACGCAAGTCGGGCGGAATCGCGGGATGGGCGGTGGTGGGAGGGGTCTCCTCCGGTGGCCGCCGACGGTACCACAAGGTAAAACCGCCGCATTCGAAGCGACGGCCGAGTTCGCGCACGGCCTTAATATCGCGTTGGCGCCGCAGATGTTGCTCGGCGCGGAAACGCATGGCCGTGAAAAGGAGGTCGAAACGGTGCCGGATTGCACCCGGCAAGAGTGCGTGACGCTTGTCGTACCCTGTTACGCTATTAAACCACCGTCAAGCGCTTACGTCCCTTACGACGGCGCGATTGGAGGACTTTGCGGCCGCCAACAGTGGACTTGCGGGCGCGGAAGCCGATCTTGCGGGCGCGTTTCTTGCGGTGTGGGCGGAAGGTGGGTTGCATGGCTAAAGAAGTGGTTAAGAGGTGACTGAAGTGCCGAACCGCGAGCTTCGTGTCAAGGTGGCTTTCGGGGGGGTAGCGTCCTAATTTGAATTAACGATTCTATTTTGCGTTAAAGCTCGTTGGTTGGTTCAACGAATCCAGCAGACCGCTTGAGCCTGATGAAAAAGCGATTGAATGCCGTGCGAGGCTACTGCCTGCCAGCGCTGCCCATTGCTCGACCCAAGGGCAAGGCGATCGCGACGGGCGAGCGCAGCCAATACCCGCTTGGGGCTGCATTGACCGCTACACGCGTTGATTGGGTCACTAAACCCAACGCCAAGCCAAACGCGACAACTCCTCGAATCACGCGCAAGCCGCGTGTTTCGCCGTTGGTTCGGATGGCTGCGCAACTGCATCAGAAGCTAGTGGGCCTTTGGCGCGGCAACGATGGCGGCGCGCACAGCGGTCTCCGGTGAATTGACCGGAGGCAGTTCTAGGACTGTAGTGATTTCCCACTTACGCGGGCTTTTCTCGTGGCCCCACGCATACCCCTTAGACGCCTTGGCGTGTCCACTCAGCGCAAAGCACTCAACCTCACCTTCCCATGCCGCCTTACCCTTGAAGGATTCGCGGACTGGGACGGTTGAATGATGAACGGCCTTCGCGCCATGGACGGCACCGAAGGCCTTAACGATTTCTTCGAGGTAGGCGCTCACTGAGTAAGGGCAACCAGATCCTTCACGGTCCACAAGCGCGATGAGACGCCGAGGGCCATTGCTGGAGTTGCGCGTAAGGTGGTGTGGACCTTGACGAAGTTGTAATAGCCGTAGTGGAGGCCGACCGCTGCTTTGAAGTTCTCCAGCTTCTTGCTGAAGGCGTTCGTGAGGCGAGTAAGACGGCGGCAATGCATGCGAAGCGTCAGGTTCTAGCGCTCAATGATCGACGTGGAGACGCGGTGAGGGTTGCCCGTGATTGTCGTGCGTTTGACGGCTTCGATCTGGGGAGGGCTGTAACGGCCTTCCGGCTCTTGTGATTTGTAGACCTTAACTATCTGCCCATAGTCTACCTCTGAGCCAAACGACTCTTCCACCGCGTGCGCGTAGTGGTTCATGCCATTGGAAGAGAGCTGAATGCGGTTCTTCATCCGCGAGTGAACGTCGGCAACGAAAGCGCGAGTTGAGGCGTAGTCACGTTTACCAATAGGGAAGGACGGAACCGCCTTAGACTCTGAATCAATCGCGATGAACGTCCAAACGTCGCCAAGCGAGGTATGATTTCCCTCGGCAACTTGGCGCTGCTTCTTGCCAACATACCCCCAGATTTCATCAGCTTCGATTTTCACTCAGGGAAGGTCGCGCATCGTCTCACGCATCAGGCGCTCGCAAGCCGTGCCGACCTGAATGCCGAGACGCATCACCGTATCGCGATGCACGCCCGTCACGCGTTCCACCGAACGGATGCTCCTGCCCTCGGTGAGCATCGAAATCACTGAGGCCTTCTTTTCGGTGGAAAGTACGTTTGTCATGGGGAAGATTGTTCTCGACTTACCGTATACGGAAAGTAATATGGCCATTACGGACTTTTCGTATACGAAAATTATGGCAGCAAGAACTGGTCGACCAAAATTACCTAAAGGCATGCAAAAGAAGCCTTTTCCCATTCGGTTTATGAGGGATGACATCGCTACCTTCATTCGTGCTGCCCGTCAGAAGAAGGTCTCACTTAACGAGTGGGTAACTTCGACCTTGACGGGAGCAGCTAAGCGGACTTAATGTATACGGTAAGTTCGTTCGGGTCGGTAAGGTTACCGACCTCCTAATAAAAGGTTAGCCTAGGCGCCCAGTAACTTCTTCCTCCGCGAAGATTTCGAAGTTACTGGGTGTTTCGTTTTACTCGGCACCCCGCTCGGCTGGCACGGTTAGCCACGTATTTATCATGGAAATGGTTTTAAAACTACCTTCCTGCGCCGACTGATCTCCTCAAAGATCTAGAAAGGAACCTCTTCGTCGATGTTGGATACGGGGGGCGTTTCTTGTTGTTGGTCGCCGAATCCGGCGGGCGGTTCGGGGGAGAATGGATCGGCGTCCATGTCAACGAGTCCGAACGTGTTGGGGCCGGGACGGGTGAATAAGGCCCCCCTTTTCACGTACCCACTAAGGGAGCCGACGAGAGACGCCTTACTGTTTCGCGAGAAATCCTTCCCCAGTCGCTTGAGCAAATCGTCCACATGCAGAGGGGCGCCGACTTCCCTTAGTATATCACGAACTTTTGCGAGATCGCTGCCGTCGCGTAAAACCGTTGTCCCCTCGTCCTCCTGCTCGGGCATGTATTTTTGTGCATCGACCATCCCCGCCAGGTATGCCTTAGCCCGGACCAACTGCATTTCTAGCTCAACAACCTTGGCCTCTTCATCGCTGATACGATTTGAAAGTTTTTTAGCCGACACAATGCGACACTGCGGTTTACTATGATGCGGTCAATGGGGAAATGGAAAGTATGGGAAATAATGGTAATTCGTGTTGATTAAATTTCCCATAGTCCGTAAGACGTTGTCCCGATGGAAATTGATGAAACAAACCGCCGACTCGAAGCGGCGAAAAAAACCTCGGGAAAAGGTCGGGAATTCTGGATGGCTAGAGACATCCAATCGGTATTGGGTTATGCCACATGGGAAAACTTCAAGGGCGTAGTGGAAAGAGCTGCTGAATCCTGCCGCGCCGGAGGCCAAGACATCCTAGACCATTTTCGTGGGACTACGAAGAAGGTGGAAATTGGCAGTGGCGCGGCGAAGGACATCGAGGATTATTTTTTGACCCGCTACGCGTGCTACTTAGTTGCAATGAACGGGCAGGCATCGAAGGCGGAGGTTGCGACCGCTCAGCGATACTTTGCGGTTCAAACACGTTTGAACGAGATCTCGCAGGAACAGATCGGAAATTCGGAACGTCTCCGTCTTCGGAATCGCCTCACGGAGGCGACCAAGCATCTAAACTCAGCGGCTAAACGTGCTGGCGTTCAGAATTACGCCAACTTTACTAATGCAGGCTATCTTGGTCTTTACGCCATGGGCTTGGCAGAGCTGAAGCGAAAGAAAAAGATCGGGGATAAGGAGAATCTCTTTAACCGAGCCGGCAGGCTTGAGCTTTCAGCCAACGAGTTCCGGGCAAACCTAGCCGAGAAAGCGATCACCGAGAAGAATATCCAAGGACAAGCCGCAGCGGACTTGGAGCACCGCAATGTCGGGCGCGCCGTTCGAGACACGATTCACCGCGAGTCAGGAATTTACCCCGAGAACCTTCCGGCCGAACCGTGCCTCCAAAAACTGCAATCGAAAGAAAAGAAGCGGTTGAGAAGATCTAGCAAGCCCGACTTACCAGATTAGGACGCTACCGAGGCTGGAGAGAAAGAATTTCCACGCGGTACGGTTCGCCTGGGCGCGACTCCATGTTTCCCCGGATTGACCAAACCTGCCGTTCGCAGGCTGAGGATTCCGAAGAACCTACTTGTCCGGCGTGATCTGTAGGTTCGCGCAGAGCCCGTCGGCAACGTCGACGAACAACCCCGCGGGGCGTTTGGCGGTTGAGTGCGCCAGTCTGTCGTCGATAGACAGAGAAGGCGCCTGTGCACCGTCCACAAAGACCACGACGCGCTGTTGCGCGACCTCAATCCGGACATGAAACCAACCGTCGGGGTCGGGAACCGGATCGACTCGATTCTCGAATTGACCGGGTCGATCTTTCCGTAGCTTTTCCCACGTGTTTTCTGGTCAGGCAATGTATTGAACGGAGCGTCTATTGACAGGGTCCGTCGCCTTGAAATTGAACGGCCGAAAGTAGACTCCTTCGAACGTGCGGTCATCGATCGCATTGAAGACCACGCCCAAGAAACTCCGCTGTTTGGTACTCGTACCTTTCAAGTCCACTTCGATCGTGCCCGTCGCAAATTCGGCCCCCACCGGCAGTGCGAGGCCGGCGATTCGGTTGGCGGAGTCGCCTTGGCCGTTAGCCTCGCCTCCGCTTTCGCGCGGTTACTTCGATTGGAGGAGGTCACTCTGGACGATCCCGTGGATGAGGCTACATACCCCGTAATTCTGTGCTTGGGTGTGGGCGACAATCTGCTCGAGTTGCGCGCGATCGGCGAAGCGGATGGGGGTGCCCGTCGCATACACGATCAGCTGCCGGGCGAGATTCCGCAAGTATGGCGTTCTCCGTGCGCAGGAGGTTCTTGAAGTCGCGCACATCGTTGAAAGGCCGTCCGCCCGGCAATTTGCCGGCTGCGTCAACCGGCAAACCGTAACGGAAGCCGAACGCATGTCCGTTCTTACCCAAACCGACCTCGCTGGTTTTGGCTTCGTCGATCGCGCGGTAGCGTTCGCGCCACCCACCCATTACGTCGAAACTTTCCAGCGCGAAGCCGGGGGGTCCATTTTGCTGTGACACGAGGCGCAGCTCGCATCCTCCCGATGTTTTTCGAGTTGCTGGCGGATGGTGACGGCGCCGCGAATATCGGGCTCGACCGCCGCGACGGGAGGTGGCGGGGGAATGTCGATTCCGAGGATCCGCTCGAAAATCCACTCGCCGCGCAAGACGGGAGACGTGGTGGTGCCGTTGGCCGTGATCTTGAGCACGCTTGCCTGCGTCATGAAACCGCCCCGCGGGCTGTCTGCCGGAAGCGACACGCGTCGCATGGCGGCGCCTTTAACCTCGGAAATTCCATAGTGGGCCGCCAGGCGTTCGTTCAGGTAGGTGTAGTCCGCGTCGACGATTCCACGGACCGGGCGGTCGGCACGCACCATCTCTTCGAACGTGAGCTGCGTTTCGGCCACCGCGGCTTCGGTCAGCGCATCGTCCAAGTAGTAATCGTTGTAGAGGGTGGTCGACGGCGTGGAGTCCTTTACTTTTCTCAGGTCGATCCAGTAATCGAGAAACGCCTTTCGGAAACGGCGCGACTTCGGGTCATCGAGCAGCCGTTCGGTTTCGGCGCGCAACACGGCCGGCTGGCTCAGTTCGCCGCGGTCGGCACGGGCCCGCAGCGCTTCGTCCGGCGGAGAATTCCAGAGAAAGAGGGACAGGCGGGTCGCGAGCGCGTAGGCGTCGAGGCGTCCAGGCTTTTCGTCGAGAAAAACGAAACCCGGCGACGCGAGCACGGCGGTGTACGTCGCCACCATGGCCTCCGCGAAATTCAAGCCGCTGCGGGTACGCTCGTCGAAGAGTGCGAGGAAACGTTCGGGATCGGGCGGCCACGACGGGACACCGATAAGCGCGGGCGGGGAAAGCGCGGAGCAGGCGATCGGCATCGCGGCGCGCATCCCTGCTGGGGAAAAGCTTCGGGTGACGCCCCCAAGGTGCGGTCCCACATCGTGTAGCCGTTGAATCTGATCCGTCCGTCGGATGCGAACGTCGAAAAGTTCGGTCTGGCCGGATTTTGCGCTCATCGGCATGCGTCGTGAAGCGCTCGGCTGTGCAGGCATGAGTGAGGATTCGGCGGTGGTCGGAGCAACCGCGGTCGAGCGTGTCGCCGGGATGATTCAACTCGGCGAGCGGGGGATCCCCACCGCCGCCACGCAAACCTTACTCGATGCCAGCTGGGTGGAGCCCACCACGACCGGGAGCCAGCGTGCGCGTTCGGAGGTGGGCTCGATCAATCGATCCGCCGGGGTACCTTAGGTTTCCCTTTGCAGCCCTAGCGATCAGGAGAGCAAAAAGAGCAGGCCTTTGGAATACTTCAGGATCTGCTTGTCGGTGGGTCGATCGCCGAGATTGGTGAGCATGTCGGCGATCTTTACCCGTTTCGCGATCGGATTCGCTTTGATCCCGGCCAGGTACTCCTCGTATTCGACCCGATCGTCGTGCGTGAGCAGACGCACGCACGCGATGACATCGTCGGGAATTCCCCGGTCTCGCATCGTTCCTTCCGTGACGGACGTATCCTCGAGCACATCGTGCAGCCATGCGACCGCCTCGATGGTAGGGTCCCCCGCCGCTCGAGCCGCGACGGCGCGTGGGTGGTCGATGTACGGAGTCGTTCCGTCCCGTCTAAATTGGCCGGAGTGGGCGAGTTCGGCGAGCGCAGCCGCCCGGGTGACAAGGTCGTTTGGCATCGTGAAGCATGGGTGTCCGGCGTGCTGAGGAGCGCTACTCGAACACCGATGGATGCACACGTCCACCCCGATTCTAGGCCGCACGAAAAGCACACCGGTCTTTCTCGATCTCGTCTCCCGCGGTCTTCTCTGGGCCACCGGTCATTTGAAGGACGATGGCACACCCGCCGCCGGGTACGGTCCTGCCGGGAAATGAGCGGAATGGCTCGTTCCGGTGAAGGGCTTCGCTCTCCGTCGAGGCCGGGATTTTCTGAGATCCGACGCCGCGTCTGCACTGTTAAGTCTGGGACTGAGCGCGATTGGCAGCGCGTGACCGCGCAATCCCGGCCACGAGGGACGGTGGCCCTCCAAGGGACGCGCCTTCGCTCGAGGCACCTCGTCACCGCCATTGCCTGGGCTCGGAAACGTTGGGAGTCCGGCCTTTAGGCCGTCCGAAACCCGGTTGAAATCTTTTCGGACGGACTAAAGTCCGGACTCCAAACAAGGAGCTTCCGACGGGGTGCGAGACTGTCTCGGGACCGAAGCCCTCCACGGGAAAAGGCCGATTTGCTAGAGCGGCACGGCTGACGGCGGCTCGGCGATCGCGTAGATTTTTACGGCGTTGAGTTTGCCTTTCACGGTCACCGTCCCGAGTTCGCGTGTGGGCGGCGGGTGGGGCATGGCGCGAAGCGTGGCTTCGCTGAAGATAATGGGCGTTCGGTAGGAGGGATCGCGCGTGAGGCTCTGCAGGCGCGACGCGAGATTCACACCGTCGCCGATCACGGTATAGTTCAGGCGGGATTTAGAGCCCATGTTGCCGGCAACGACGCGCGCAGTATTGATGCCGATGCCGAAGGCGAGGGTGGGCGAACCTTCCGCGATCAGCTCACGGTTCAAACGCTCGAGCGCTCGTGCCATTTCCCGTGCGGTGGCCACCGCTTGCGAGGCGGAGTCCACGGACGGCACGGGTGCGCCGAACAAGGCCATGATCGCGTCGCCGATGTATTTATCGATGACGCCTCCGTGGCGTTCGACGATGGCGCTCATCCTGTCCAAATAGCGGTTGAGCAATTCCAGCAAGGCGGTGGGGGACAGACCTTCGCTCAAACCGGTGAAATTGCGCAGGTCGCAAAAGAGAATGGTGACTTCCCTTTCTTCGCCGCCCAGCGCGAGATCGGATTTCAGCAGTTGCGTGGCGATTTCCGGGGAGACCACCTTTCCTAGCAGAGTGCGCACGCGGTCGCGTTCGGCGAGCCCGGTGGTCATGTGGTTGAACGCGGTCGCCAGCTGGCCGAGTTCGTCCCGGCGATCGAGGTGGAGGTGACGCGTGTAGTCGCCGGTCGCGATGTGTTCGGTGTGGGCCGCGAGCGTCTGCAGCGGTTGACTGACGCCGCGAGCGAGCCAGCCGGCGGCGAGCGAAGCGATCAGAAGGGCGGCGATGGAAATGCCGAGGACCACGCGCTCGAGTTCCCGCGCGGGAGCGAGTTCCGCGCTCAACGAGCGCTGGAGGGCGATGCGCGCCGGTTTTCCGTTGAGCAAGGGTAGTGGGTCAAAAAGGGAAACGTAAGGTTCGTGCGCGAGTTCGATCACCCGGCTCCGGCCGGAGGGAGAAGGCGTGACGACACGATGGCGCGCGACGATTGCGGCCTCCGCTGGGTCGAGCGTCGTGGAGAGCACGCGCGGCTCCTTCTCCTCCGGATCGGACGTAAAGGTCACTTCCAAGAGCGTGAGGTCCTTGATCGCGCGGGCGAAGGCGGTGTCGATCGGATAAGCGAGCCCGAACCAGGCGACCACATTGGGGAAGGGCGCGTAGAGGGGCACGACGACAAGAATATGCAGACTTTCCCCCAGATAAGCGTATCCGCTCGCCTGTTCCCGGTCGCTGGCGGCGGCCTGCTCGATCAGGGTGCGAAAGGGTCCGACCTGCGATCCGGCGAGCGATTCCTCCGTCAGGGCGAGCGATTCGCCGTCCGCCGCGAAGAGTCCGATCACGGGAGCTTTCACGCGTTCGGTGTAGCTGAGAAGAATCGAGCGGAGCGTGGGACGGTCGGGCTCGCGCATGAGGAGCGGCTTGATCGCGTAGTCTCCGCTCATCAGCGCGGCGCTCCCGCTGAGGTAGTCGATCCGTTCTTTGAGAGCCTGGCGGAAAAGGCGTGCGCCGGTCTGCAGGTTCTCTTCGATGTGTGCGACCGCGTTTCGCTGGTTGGCGCGAGCGACCAGCGCGAAGACGACGATCTGGACAATGGCGACCAGGCCCACCAGGAGGAGCATCAACTGGCGACTGAAGCGACGAAAACGAAACCAGCGCATGAGTGGCCGGTGCGACTACCGGTAGCCCGCGGCTTTGCCGTCGGGCCCGCGGCGGATGCGCCGGTCCGGTTTCAGCGCGATAGAGAATTCGCGGGCGATGTCCTCGCTGCCGAGCGCGATTTCGCTCACGATCGGTGCGGTCAGGCGAGGATGCTGCAGTTCGAGGCGATATCGTCCTGCCGGAGCGGATACGGTTGCGGTGCCGCCGGCGACCGTTTTGGCGTAATAAGGCGTAGGCACCACGACCAGGTAGGCGACCATCCAGTCGTGGATATTGCATCCGAGGGTGACGGACCCGGAGACGTCGAAGACGATCGATTTGGCCTGTCCCGGATTGTAGAGCGGCAGTTCGAATTTTTTGGCCTTCGAGAGCGAGTAGACGTGGTGCTGAACGGAGTCGCGATTGGGAAAGACCACGCGCGCTCCCGCCTGCACGACGGTTACATACGAGGCGAATTCCTGCTTCTCCTGCACGATTTCGCCGGGAACGGGCGGCGACACAAACGGAGGGGTGGGAGGGGCGTCGAGCGGGACGAGCGAAACCACGGCATCCGGGACCGGTTCTCCCTTGGTTCCCTTGACCGTCACACTGAGCGAGGCGGCGACCGAAGTCAGCGGTGCGGCGAGTCCCAAAATGCACCCGGCGAAAAAGGAAAGCGAACGCATCGGCACAGGCGGTTAAAAGCGAGAGGAGAGGCTAATGCCCCAGGATTTCACCGGGTAACGCACGTCGACTTCGTTGACCACGTAGGTGCTTCCGGCGTGCGCCTCCACGGCGACCGACTCGGAGACGCGGTACGCGAGTGCGAGCGACCAAAGGTCGGCCCGGGCTTCCGTGTTGTAGGAAAACCAGCCGGGACCG
>Ga0335394_10002866_pt1 | contig 19506 bp, 15 predicted proteins | sample MAT03_FD_205741 | JGI IMG/M metagenome (GOLD analysis project Ga0335394, IMG submission 205741) | Freshwater microbial communities from Lake Fryxell liftoff mats and glacier meltwater in Antarctica - MAT-03 (spades assembly) (version 2) ... | reverse complement strand
TGACCGGCGGCGGATCTTGCGGCGCGCCGTGGTTGATCGTGGCCGCTACATCGACGGACGCATATCGGCCGAGACGCGCAGGTCCTCCGTCGGCGTGATCTCGATTCGGCGCGCGTCGTAGCCGGGCGCCTCGATCTCCAAGACGTGATGTTCGCCGCGGCGCACGCGGAGCGGCAATGCGCCGACCGGCAAGCCGTCGAGCTTCACGCGCGCGCGCTGCGGCAGACCGGCGATGTCGACGAGCACGGTCTGCGGCAGCACGACAGGCTCTGGGCCAGTCGGCGGCACTGGCACCGTCGGCAGGGGGACGACGGGCAGCTCATCGTCGCTGCGATACCCCACGGCTACGCGAATTGCGACGATGATCGCGACCAGCGCGAGCACCGCGACCACGCCGAGGCGGAGCGCGCGCGGCAGCGCCATCACGCGCTCCATCAGCGTGCGATTCGGCGGCGCGGCGCGGACGTCGTCGGGCAGCGGCAAGTCCCCGCCGGGGATGACGGGACTCGCGGTCGAGCCCGAGCTGGTGCTCGGCGCGCTCGGCAGCGCGACGGCCGCAAAAGCCGCGCCCGATGGTCGACGCGGCGGCGTCACCGCGGGGATGGCGCCGCTCGACGAGTGCCGCGGACCCGGGAGGACACCGGGCGAGGACTGCATCGCGCCGAGCGCTCCGGCGCTCGACGTCGTCGGCGCCGCGAGCGTGCCGGAGATACTACGGCCGCGCGCGTCAGGCGCGTGCGAGACGCGGCCGCGTCCAGGCGAAGCGAGCGCTGCGTCGTCGAGCTCGAGCGATGGTCCGAGCGCGGCGAGATCGAAGTCGTCGAACTCTTTGCCAGCGCTCGAGCTGCTCGCAGATTTTGGCAGTGCGATGCGCTCGACGGCGCGGTCTGGAGGAACCGGGGTACGCGGCGCGGCGCCCATCGGCGGCGGCGGATACGACGACGGGGTCGGGGTGCGCGAGGCCTTGCTACCGAGCGTCGCGAACTCGCCCCAGCGTGGCGGGGACTCGCTCGGTGTGCCGCGACCGAGGCTCGCGCTGATCGGGCTCTCGAAGTCCGTCGGCCGCGTTGACGGCGGCGCGATCGACGTAGGCTTCTCCTGTCGCGGCGCGATCGACGAGCGCGTCCGCGGTGCGTTGTTCGCCTCGATCAACATGGCGCGCCACGCCGCAGCGGAAGCTGGACGCTTGGCCTTCTCCTTCGACATCGCGACGAGCAGCACCTCTTCGAAGGCGGGCTCGATCTTCGCGCCTTTGTCGCGCGGCCGCGGGGGAGCCGCGCGCAAGATCGACTGCAGCAGCGCGTTGTAGTTGGCGGCGTCATACGGCACTTCGCCGACGACGCACTCGTAGAGGACGATGCCGGCGGCGTAGAGATCCGCGCGCGCATCGAGCGCCGTCTCACCGAGCGCTTGCTCTGGCGACATGTAGTGTGGAGTGCCGAGCACCGCGCCCGTTTGCGTCAGGTGCGAGCGCACTTCGTCGGCCTTCTGCGAGATGCCGAAGTCGAGGATCTTCACCACGCGCTTGCCTGAGTGCGATGGCGGCAGGAGGAAGATGTTGTCCGGCTTCAGGTCGCGGTGGACGATGCCGCGCTGGTGCGCCGCCTCGAGCGCCTCGAGCAGCTGGTCGAAGATCTCGAGCACCTCCGACTGCGTCAGTCGCCGCTTCTTCTCGACGAAGCTCGCCAGCGTCTCGCCGTCGAGCAGCTCCATCACCAGGAACGGCGGGCCACCCGGGAGCAGATCGAGATCGAGCACCTCGACGATGCCGGGATGCTCGATCGAGCTCGCGGCGCGCGCCTCACGGCCGAAGCGCTGCACGATGGAGCGGTTGGCGAGGAAGCGATCGTCGAGCACCTTCACCGCGACTTTGCGGCCCGTTCGCAGGTGGGTCCCTTGGTACACGGCGCCCATGCCGCCGCGCCCGAGGAGCGCGGTCAGCTTGTATTTGTCGAGCAAAGTCTCGCCGGTCAGGTCCCCCACAGCCTCGTCGTCTCCAGTGGTTCGTGCGGCCGGATACTAGCAGAGACCGCGCGCGAGGTGGGCTAGCGCGCAATTCGGCGAGCGTTGCACCTTGCCCGTCGTCTAGCGCCGCGATAACGCAGCGCGATGAACGACGCTGCAAACGCCCGCGCGGTGCTCTCGGCCGAGCTCGAGTCCGCGCTGCTGCGCGAGCTGGGCGCGCGCTATGCGTGGGAGAATGGCGCGCGCTTCGAGAACATCCTCGTCGCGCCGGTGATCGTCCTCGCGGAGACGAGCACACGCCTCGGTCGCTGGGTCCGCGCGACCCGCACGCTCGAGCTCGCGCGCGGCTTCGTCCTCGGCGGCGCGTGGCCCGACGTCGTCAGCGTGCTCGCCCACGAGATGGCGCATCAGTTCGTCGACGAGGCGCTGCGCGTGCATGACGAGACGGCGCACGGCGAGACCTTCCGCCGGGTCTGCGCCGAGCGCGGCATCGACGGGCGCGCCGCAGGAATGCCCGTCACAGACCTCGTCGATGCCACTGAATCGGAGCGCGTACTCGAGCGTATTCGCAAGCTGCTCGCCCTCGCCGACAGCCCCAATCAGCACGAGGCGGAGGCGGCGATGCGCAAGGCGCACGAGCTCATGCTGCGCCACAACATCGACCTCGCCGCAGCCGCGGCCGAGCGCAGCTACGAAGTGCGCCACCTCGGCGCCGCCGACAAGCGCCGTACCCCGGTCGAGACCGAGGTCATCGGCCTCCTCTCCGAGCTCTTCTTCGTGAAGGTCATTCGCGTGCCCGTGTACCTCCCGCGTATCGGCAAGCGCGGCACCGTCTTCGAGATCGCCGGCACGCGCGCCAACGTCGAGATGGCGAGTCACGTCTACGCCTTCTTGCTCGGCACGGCCGACCGATTGTGGGCCCAGAATCGACGCGACGCGCGCGTGCGCAGCGGCCGCGATCGACTCGCCTACCAGACCGGCGTCGTGCGCGGCTTCCGCGACAAGCTGCGCGCCGAGCGCACCCAGCTGCGCGGCACTGGCCTCATCTGGATCGGTGACGCCAAGCTCGACGCGTATTACCGCGCGCGCAACCCGCGCATCACCTCATGCCGCCGCAGCGTGCGCATCAACACCGCGCACGAGGCGGGCCGCGAGGCTGGCGGCACGATCGTGCTGCACAAGCCAATCACCGGCAGCGCCACGAACACAGAGCCAAAGCGCCTGCGCGGCTGAGCGCGGCGAACGGAGCGCCGCGCACCGGAGTGAATGCGGCGTTGATGGCGCATGCGCGAACACGCGCGATTGCCTACGCTGCGCGTCATGCACGTGCCCGATACGAGTGCGCTGCTCGCCGAGCTGCGCAGCCTTCCAGAGGCCGCAGCCGTGACGCGCGTCAGCACGCTTGGCGCGAACGCCGACGGACGCGCTGTCCCCGCGCTCCTCGCGGCTGCCCTCGATGCGTCGTCGACGCCGCGCATCGTCAGCGCCGCATGGGACGCCATCGCCGCGATCGCTGCGCGCCGCGGAGCAGCCCCGCTCGCCGCGAGCGAGTCGTCCGCGCGCGCACACGACAGCGACGCTCGGACCGACGTCGACGTCGTCGTCCCAGTCATCGGCGCGGTCACCACGGCCGTCGTCGTCGCGCTCCTCGTTCGCGTCGGCGACCATGTCGAGCGTGGCGCGGTGTTGCTCGAGCTCGACACCGACAAAGCATCGATCGAGATCACCGCCGAGACCAGCGCGCGCGTCAACGCGGTGAACGTCGCGCTCGGCGACACCGTCGCGATCGGCGCCGTCTTGCTGCGCTTGACGCCGAGCGGATGACGGCCTGATCACACATCGCCGCTGATCAAAGCACGCGACAGGCCGCAGGCGAGCCCTCGTAGAGGCCGCCGGCGTCCTCGCAGATCTGCTGCGTGGTGCGGACGACGGTCCACAGCTTCACTTCGTCGAGGAAGCCGGAGACTGTCTGTACGCAGCAGTCGGGGCGACGGCCGAGGGTGACGCGGTTGGCGCTGTCGACCATCGGGCCTGGATAGGTGTGAGTAGCGGTCGCGCCGACGGGTGCGCCGTTGAGGTACGAGCGGATCGTAGTGCCGTCGTAGCTCATGGCGAGGTGTTGCCAGGTGCGCGGCGTGATGGGGACTCCGGTGGCGTCGGGGAGCCAGCCGCCGGTGACGGTGTCGCCGATGCCGGCCTCGGTGCGAATGTAGGAGACGAGGTTGCACGAGGTGTCGAAGCCGAGGAGAAACTCCCCCTCTTTGCCGACAGCGACGTTGAAGTCGTTGAAGCCCGGTACGGATCGAGTGCAGTTGTCGACTCGCACCCAGACCTCGGCGGTGAACGCGCTGCCGAAGGTCAGCGAGGCTGAATCGGCGATGTCGGCTCCGGTCTCGCCGAAGCCGTCGAGGCCGAGCGCGAGGCCACGCTTGCCGGGAACTCCGTAGATGACGCGCGGAGTCGCCGTCGCGATGTTGGCATTGCCACTGACGTCGAGGAGCGCTCCGGCACGCTCGTCGAGTCGCCACCAACCAGCGAGCCCACCAGCGCACTCGGGCTCGTCGATGGCGCCGTTGCAGTCGTTGTCGACGCCGTCACAGACCTCGTTGACCGGTGTGCTCGGGGTGCACTCGTAGACACACGCGCTCGCGACGCAGGACCAGCGCGCGGGGCAGGCCGTGCCGCAAGTGCCGCAGTTGAGCTCGTCGCTGCTGAGGTCGGCGCAGCCGGTGAAGCAGGAGGTCTGGCCTCCATCGCAGATCGGATCGCAGACGCCAGCGACGCAGGTCTCGGCGGCGGTGCACGTGGCGCCGCATGCACCGCAGTGGAGGCGATCAGCGCTGGTGTCGACGCACGCAACGCCGCAGGTCTCGCGCGGCGCCGCGCAAACTCTTCCTGCGTCGGGCGTCGTACGCGTGACGCACGCACCGTCGATGCAGAGCGCGTCGGAGTCGCAGTCCGCGGCGACGCTGCAGGCGGGGGCTCGCATCGGCGGGTCGTCGTCACCGCAGCCGGTGACGAGAGCAAAGGCGGCGAGCGCGAAGGCGGCGCGCGCTGCGCAGGCGGCAGAGGCGCGGAGGCGTGAGGCGGGCGACACGTGGAGCATCGAGGCGACGGTATCGCTGCGGGGCGCGCGCTGTAAAGGCGCAGCGGGCCTGCTCCGCGCACAGCGAGAGAATCTGCGCGGTGAGAGAATCGGCACACCGCGCGGCTTCCCGCATGGACGCGACTCCGTTAGGCTCGCCCTATGGCCTTCGCACGTACCTCGGCTCTGGTTGCTTTTCTCGTCGGCACGATGTTCTGCAGCGCGGCGCTCAGCGCCTGTGACTGCGGCGGCTCGACCATTCCGCCGGTGAGCGGCAGCTGCGTGACGACGGCGGACTGCCGCGCAGGTCAGACGTGTCGCGACAGCCGCTGCGTCGCGTTGCCGGATAGCGGGCAGCCTGACTTCGGGATGACGGTCGGCGACGATCTCGGCGATGGCTGCATCGACCTCGACGGCGATCAGCGCGGGGAAGGCTGCGCGGCGGGGCCGGACTGTGACGACACGAACCGAGCGCGCGGCGGAGATGAAGTCTGCGACACGGTCGACAATGACTGCGACGGCGAGACGGATGAAGGCTTCGCGGATGTCTGCACGGAATGTGTGCCGGGCTGCGCGGTTTCTCGGGCGCCAGGCGCCGCGGGCTGGACGCCGACGCCGGAGAACGCCGAGGGCGTTATCGTCGACGCCGACGGCGCGCTGACGCTCGGCCGCACGGAGACGCGCTCGTTCGCCGTGTGGGTGGCGAATCAAGACGAGGGCACGGTCTCGAAGCTCGACTCGCGTACGAACACCGAGCTCGCGCGCTATCCGAGCGCGCGGCCAGACGCGACGAACAACGCGCGTCCCTATGGCGAGCGCTGCAGCTTCGGCGCGAACGCGGCGATGGGCATCCCCGAGATCGGCAACTGCCCTTCCCGCACGGCGGTCGATCAGAGCTTTGACGCGTACGTGGCCAATCGCGCGTTCGGCAACCAGGGGACGCTGACGAAATATGCCAATCGCGAGAGTGACTGCATCGATCGCAACGCCAACGGCGTGATCGACACCAGCCGCGATCTCGATGGAGATGGCACCATCTCATTGACGGCGGCGGGCGAGTTCGTCGGTGTCGACGACGAATGCATCTCGTGGACTGTGCCGGTCGGCGCGAACGATGCTGTGCCGCGCGCGCTGGCGATCGGCATCGCGCCGCCCGACGACGTGATCGGCGATGTGTGGGTTGGCCTCTACAACGCCGCGCGCGCGTGTCGGCTGAATCCGCGTACCGGCGGTACCATCGCGTGCCTCGATCTCTCGTCGGCAGGTCGGCCGTTCCGCCCCTATGGTGCGTCGGCGGACGAGGCGGGGCGGATCTGGCTGGCCGACCGAACGAACTCGCGTGATTTGCTCGGTCACATCGACGCGAGCTCGACCTGGCGCATGGCGTCCCCGCTGCCCGGCGGACAGCCGATTGGCACCTATGGCGTGACGGTCGACGGTCGCGGCCACGTCTTCGTCGCCAACAGCGACTCCGAGCCAAACCTGCTGCGCTACGACATCGCGACGGATACGTGGGAGCAATACACGATCCCCGGCGGCGGCAGCCCGCGCGGTGTCGCAGCGGACGAGACGAGCCTGTGGGTCGGGCTGAGCCACAACATCGCCGGCTTCGGCGGCGGCTGGTCGAGCCGCATCGTGCAATACGACCTGGCGACGATGGGCTTTGTCGCGACGCACACGATGCCCACGGGGCTAGGCCCGGTGGGGGTCGGCGTCTCGTTCGACGGATCGGTGTGGGCGATCTGTCAAGGGTCGAACTCGGCGGCACGGCTCGAGCCCGCGACTGGCACCTGGATCGAGCACGCCGTCGGGCTGACGCCCTACACGTACAGTGATTTCATCGGCTTCGGCCTCAACACTTTCGCCGAGCCGCGCGGGCGCTATCGCTTCATCGAAGAGGGCTGTCCGGGCGAGCGCAATCAGTGGCTCGGCGCGCGCTTCCGCGCAGAGACGCCGCCGGGGACGCGCGTCGAGATCTGGGTGCGCTCGGCCGACAGCATCGCTGCGCTCGAGCTCGAGACGTGGATCGGTCCGTTCGCGATGTCGCCCGCGAATCTGACGGCGGCACCGGGCCCGGTGCCGGAGCGCCGCTATCTGCAGGTCGAGATTCGTTTGAGCACCGACGATCGACGTAGCGCACCGCGCGTGTTCAGCGTGGATGTCGCCGGGCTCTGCACGCCGATCATCGGCTGAAGCGCCATCCGCGCAATCAACGGCTGAGCGGAGTGCTCAGCCAGGTCATCGGCTGCGCGGCGCGACGGAGTCGCCCCAGACGATGGCGAAAGCGCACACGGAGTCGCCGAGCGCCTGGCATGCCGACGCTTGTACGACGACGCGATCGGCGCCGCTGAGGCGCATGGTGCCGCGCAGGACGCCGGCGACGAGGGCGCACAGCTCGAGGCTCGGGTGGACTTGATCGCGCACCACGAGGCGCGCACGGCCGACGCTGCGCTCGAGATTGGCGACGCGTCCTTGTCGGGTGATCGCCGGCCACAGCTCGTCGAGGAGGCCTGCGGCAGAGGGCGGCGTGAGCGGATCGGGGACGCCAGGCAGCAAGCGGTGGAGGCCGCGCTGCGCGACGATCTCGCCGAGCCGCGCGACGAAGCCGAGGTCGCCGTGCCCCGCGAGATCGTCGGCGGCCGCGAGGATGCGGCTGGCGAGGTCGATCGGTACACCGCTCGCAACGTGATGCTCCATGCCGTCCGAGCCAGGCAGCAGCGCCTCGACCTCGGGGACGCGCTCGACCAAGCGATCCCACGCATCGCGGCCGAGCGTGCGCCAGATGCCCTCGATGGCGAGCAGCATGACCAGCAGCTCGACGCGCGCTTCGCCGCGTGGCGCAGTGATCTCGCCGGACCAAGTGGCGCGGCGCAGCTTCAGATATTGCAGATCGGCGACCAGCGGATCGGAGGGCGTCGGCATCTCGTCGCGCGGCGGACGCGACGGATTCGGCAGCAGCAGCGCGACGGCGTTCTGAAATTGCTCGGCGCCGACGAAGCGATCGTCCGGCTCGATCGCCGTCGCGCGCTCGATCGCACGGCGCGCGGTATCGCCAACCGCGATGCCCGGCTCCGCGCGCCCCGTGAGCATCAAGCGCATGATCACGCCGGCGGAATAGACGTCGACGCGGATGTCGGGCTCGAGCTCGCCGAAGCGCAGGTCGGGCGCGACGTACGGCGAGGAGAGCGCGCCGCGCTCGAGCGGCGGTGAGCTGCCCTCGGCGAGGAACGCAGCGTGCTCGAGGCCGCCGATCTTCAGGATCTCACCGCCGCCGCGCACAGCGACGATCCACACCTTGTCCGGCGTCAGGCTGCGATGGACGACCCCGCCGCGATGGATCGCGCGCAGCCCCTCGAGCAGCTCGAGCAGCAACGTCGCGACGCGCTCGGGCGGCAGACCGTTGGGATTTTCGGCGATCAGCTCCGCGATGCTCTGCCCTTGCAGAGCCTCGTATACGACGAAGGGGCGGCCCTCGGCGTCGACGCCGGAGTCCACGATGCTCTGCACGTTGCGGTGCGCGACGCTGCCCGCCGCGCGCGATTCGCGCAGCAGCGCCGCCGCATCGGGGCCGCTCGTCGGCAGGTGCGGCGCGAGCATCCTGAGCTCGACCGGACGCTGAATGCCGATGTGCTCGGCGCGATAGAGGACGTAACTCGGCCCGCCGCCTGCGAGGTCGACGAGCTGGTACTTGCCATCGATGACATCTCCGAGCGCGAGCTCAGGAGCCCTCTTTGCCGTCACGCGTGAACGGTAGGTCGCGCGGACGAAAATGTCGATCGCCGAAGCCGCGCCAGTTGCATCACTTGGACACGACCTTCCTTCGTCGACATTCTTCCGTGGGTCGCAGCCGGCGGGCGCGCTCCAACCATGGACAGGACCCCGGGGAAGACGCATCACTGCAGCCATGGAGTCCTGGCTACCTGGCGTGACGAATCCCGAGACCTGGCTCGCCTTCCTCTCACTGACGGCGATGGAGATCGTGCTCGGGATCGACAACATCGTGTTCATTTCGATCCTCGCCGGTCGCTTGCCGGAGAAGGTTCGAACACGCACGACGCGCATCGGTATCGGCGCGGCGATGCTCCTCCGCGTCGGGCTGCTGTTCTCGATCTCGTGGGTGATGAGCCTGACGACGCCCCTGTTCACAGTCTTCGGGCACGGCGTGGCGGGCAAACACCTCGTGCTGCTCGGCGGCGGTCTGTTCCTCGTCGCGAAGGCGACGACCGAGATGCACGGCAAAGTGCAGGGCGCTCACGCGACGAGCGGCCCGGCAAAGGCCGCCGCGAGCGTCGGCGCGGTGCTCGCGCAGATCCTCGCGCTCGATCTGGTGTTCTCGCTCGACTCGGTGATCACCGCTGTCGGTATGGTCAAGCCCGAACATATCTGGGTGATGGTGCTCGCCGTCCTCGTCGCCGTCTTCGTGATGCTGGTGTTCGCCGGCCCGGTCACGCGCTTCGTCGAGAAGCACCCGACGGTGAAGGTGCTGGCGCTCGCATTCCTCATCTTGATCGGCGTGATGCTCGTCGCCGAGGGCATCGGTCAGCACATCCCGAAGGGCTACATCTACTTCGCGATGGCGTTCGCGCTCGGCGTCGAGATGGTCAACCTGCGCGTCCGCAAGAAGAGCGAACCCGCCGTGCCGGTCGATGCGGGCGCGTCCGTCGCGACGAGCGCGACGAAGTAGCCGCCGCGCGGCGCATCAAAAATCGCGCAGACGATCCTCGGCCCAGTCGAGCACTGACTGCGTGTCTTGCAGCACCGGATCCGGGTACGAGAGGCTCTGCACGCTCTCGAGCACCGGGCCGCCAACTGCCTCGCCGACGAGCTCGGTGATGCGGCCGACCAGCTGCCCGAGCGACTCGGCGCGCATGCGCGGCAAGATCAGCGCGAAGCGTCGACGATAGAGAAACACCATGTCGGAGCTCCGCAGCCGCTCGGTGATCGCATCGAGCACGGAGGCGTAGAGCCCTCTGCCCTCGACCTCGCCGCTCACCAACGTGACGACGACACACGAGAAGGGGTCGCCGTAGCGCTCGGCGAGCGCGCACTGCTCGCGCAGGCGCTTGCGAAAATAGCGGCCCTCGAGGATACGCACGCGCTCTTCGCGCGGGCCGCGCACCGCCACTTCGAGCACGTCGCGCAGATCTTCCATCGACCACTCGCGGCCTGGCGCGATGTCGCGCGCAGCTTCCGCGAGGCGCCGCGCGAGCCGCTGCGCGAGCACCGGATCCGCGCAGATCTTCTCGAGATCACCGGCGCGCAGATCGGCTTCATCGGCGCCTCCGATGAGGCGCTTTGCGGCCTCGGTGACCGTCGTCACGGCAGCTCCGCAGTGCTGGCTGCGTTCTGCGGATCGCGCGTCGCGCGGACGATGAGGTCAGCACCGTTGTCGTTGGTATCGTGACCATTGCCGCGCGCGATGTCGGCGCCCGACGTCATCGACGCGATGCTCGAAGCAGCGTCGGCCTTGCGCTCATAGCTGCGCGACGTGTCCGTGCTGAAGCCGGGCGCCGCCGTGCCTTCGGGCGCGATGGCTGCGACGCCCCAGCCGATCAGGTCGATCGTCTCTGTGCCACGCGCGAGGTTCACGTGACCGGCAGCGGACGCGAAGCCAGAGGTCCAGGCCATCGGCAGATCGGGTGTCGGCGTACCGGTGTAGCCGACGCTACCGATCAAATAATACGAGTACGCAGGCAACATCGTGCCCGCGGGGACGGTCGCGCGCACCAAGTACGAAGCGCCTGCCGACGAGCGATAGCCCATGGTCACGCCGCCGATGTCGAGCGGCACGGCGGTGCGGTTGTAGAGCTCGACGAATTCGTCCGAGCCGCTGAGACGACCCGTCGCGAGCTCCGAGATCACCAGCGAGCCGACCAGCGAGGGAGTGGTGCCCAGGTCACTCGCGCCGAGGTCGACGCCGAGATCGAGGGGGCCCAGATCGCTGCCGAGATCGGGCGGGCCGGCATCGCGACCCAGATCGACTCTGCCCATATCGGCGCTGCCGAGATCGGTGGTGCCGAGATCGCCGAGGCCAAGGTCGCTGCTGCCGAGATCGACGTCCCCACCGTCGTCGCTGCCGAGGTCGTCGACGCCGCCATCGGGGAGCTCGCCTGCATCCGCGCCGAGGTCGACGCCGAGGTCCATCCCGCCGTCCATCGGCATACACGCAGCGCCGACGCAGCGCGAGAGCACGACGCGCACCGTGCTCGTCTCGCCGCTGCGAAACGACGACGCGACGGTGGTCGTCGCAACGGTCGCGCCCGCCTTCAAGCCGACGACGGTGATCGACACGCTGCCGCTATCGTCGCCCTCGGGTGGCCGAATCGCGAGCGAGTGTGGCCACGCGCTGGCGATCGGAAACACGCCCTGTGCCATCACGCCCGCGGGACCGACCGCCTCGAAGCGGAGCGCATCGACGTCGCTCGGCACGACGAGATCCGGCGAGGTCACCTCGACGAGGATCCCGGTCTCGCCGGCGCATCCTGCGAGGCCCGCGCCGAAGAGAAAAATCAGCGCGTGGAGCGCGGGATGAGCGGAGGCTGCAGACGACGAGCGCACGAGGGCGATCATGCGGTAAGCGCCGCTTTCTTGCACGCCGTTTCGCCGAGTCGTCACGCGGGAGCGCGAGGAGGCAGGTCGTGCGCGCTCGCGCGGCGGAGCGTCGTCAGGCATGTTCGAGCGTGCGCGGATCGACGTGATGATTCACCGGGCCGACACCTGCGCCGAGACCGGGAGCCGTGCGCAGCGCCTGCGCGAGCCAGCGCTTTGCCGCGAGACACGCGTCGAGCAGCAGCTCCCCACGCGCGAGCCGCGCAGTAATTGCAGCCGAGAGCGTGCAGCCCGTGCCGTGCGTGTGTCGCGTCTCGATGCGCTCACCACGCAGCTCGTGCAGCGCGCCATCGGCGAAGAGCACGTCGACGGGCGCGCCGTCGAGGTGGCCACCTTTCACCAGCACCGCGCGTGGGCCGAGCGCGGCGATGGCGCGCGCGGCGTCGCGTGCTTCGGCGAGCGTCGTCACGCGCTGGCCAGTGAGCGCCGCTGCCTCGTGCAGGTTGGGCGTGACCAGCGCGCAGTGCGGAAGGAGCGCGTGCACGAGCGCGTCGCGCGCGGCGTCGTCGATGAGCGAAGCGCCGTGCTTGCTGATCATCACCGGATCGACGACGAGCGAGACGCCGGTCGGTGCCAGCCGCGCGGCGCGCGCCGCTATCACCTCGACGATGGCGCGGCTGCCGAGCGCGCCAGTCTTCCACGCGCGAGGCGGAATGTCGTCGAGCACCGCGTCGAGCTGCGCACCAACGAGCTCTGCGTCGAGCGGCACGACGCGCATCACGCCGCGGGTGTTCTGCACGGTGATCAGCGTGACGACGGCGCAGCCGTAGACGTCGTGCCGCTCGAACGTCTTGAGATCCGCCTGCAGGCCCGCGCCACCCGAGGGATCAGAGCCAGCGACGGTGAGCGCGACAGCAGTCATCGGCGGAGGGTGGCGCGGTCGGCGTCGCGCGCAACCATCGCAGCCTTGCGCCCGGGCGCTGCGCTTGCGCCGAGGCCGCGTCGCGTGTAGCCAGACGGCTCGTGCCGCCCACCTGCCGCACCCGCGACCGCTCCCGCGCACGGCTCCGCTGTGCCGCGCTGACCGTCGCGCTCGGCCTGACGATGAGCGCGCCAGCGTGCAGCGATACGCCCGCCGCGCCAGCGCGACGCGACGCGGGTCCACCACGACGCGATGCGGGGCCGGATCTCGGCGGCCCGTTCGTGGTGCACGAGGTCAGCGAGGGCGAGACGCTCTGGGACATCGCGCGCGCGTACGACGTCGACGTCGACGCGATCATCGCCGCCAACGGTCGCAGCGCGCGTGATGTGCGGCGGCTGTCGAAGGGCCGCCGGCTGCGCATCCCGGGAGCGAGCGCGGTGCTGCACGTGCCGACCGCAGCCGAGCGCGTCGCCGCGCGCCAGGCCGAGCGCGCCGCGCTGCCACAGCTGACCGACGCTGCGTACGTGACGCTCGGCGAGCGCGAGACGATCCACGATCTCGCGAGCCGCTACGACGTCGAGACACAGGCGATCCTCGATCGCAATTCGCTCACCGACGACGACGTCCGCAGCCTGCGCGCTGGGCGCACGCTCATCGTGCCGGGCGTTCGCCAAGCCGACGTCGACGAGCGCCCTCCCCCGCCGCGTGAGGGCGTCTCGCACACCGTCGCGCGCGGCGAGACCATCTGGGACATCGCGTCTTCGTTTCGCTCGAGCGTCTCTGCGCTGATGGCCGCCAACTCGCTCAGCGTCGGCGACGCGACGACGCTGCGCGAGGGCACGCGCTTGTTCGTGCCGGGCGTCGAGTCCGATCGCGGTGGCCGGGTGCAGCGACGCACCTCACCAGCGCAGCAGCGTGCGCTCGCGCTCGCGCGTCGCCTCGGCCTCGGCACGCGCGAGGTCGCCGGGCAGCTGTTGCACGGCCGCGTGCGCGCCGAGTGGATCCGCGCGTCGAGCACCGGCCGCGACACGCGCGCGATGCCGGGGACGCTGCGCTGGCCGGTGTCGAACGGGCGCTTCGTGCGCGGCTTTGGCTCGGGTGAAGGCGGCTACCACCAAGCCGTCGACATCGCCGGCGATATGGGCTGGAACGTGCGCGCAGCAGCAGCCGGCATCGTCGCGTACAGCGGCGACGAAGTGCCCGGCTACGGCAACATGGTGATGCTCGTACACGCTGGCGGCTGGGTGACGATGTACGCGCACAACAGCGCGAACTACGTCGTCGCTGGTGAGCGCGTGCCCGCTGGCGGCGTGCTCGCAGAGCTCGGCTCGACCGGCATCAGCCGCGGGCCGCACGTGCACTTCGAGCTGATGTACGGCGGCAACAACTGCGATCCCGCGGTCCTGTTTCGACCCGGCATCCGCCACGGCAGCGGCCGCATCGAGCCGCTCCCCTACGCCACCTGGACGAGCCCGAGCAACAAGCCAGCGCGCGTCACCTGCAGCGGCCGACGCCGCCATCCGCACTCGCGCTACGTGCTGCACGAAGACCCCATCGCCGACGCCGAGCGCGGCGCGCAATAGCGGAGCACCGTGCGCAATCGTGGAGCGCAGCGCGCTTGACGCTCCTCGGACGCGACGCTAGAAGCGATTCCACAGTTTCTCGACTGGAAAGGGAGGGTATATGGGTCTGCACATCGGAAGCATCGCGCCGGACTTCGAGCAGGACTCGAGCGAGGGCCAGATCAAGTTCCACGAGTTCCTCGGCAACAGCTGGGGCGTCCTGTTCTCGCACCCGCGCGACTTCACGCCGGTCTGCACCACCGAGCTCGGCAGCGCCTCGAAGCTCAAGCCCGAGTTCGACAAGCGCAACGTCAAGCTGCTCGCGCTGAGCGTCGACGGCGTCGCGGACCACGCCAAGTGGATCGGCGACATCGAAGAGACGCAGGGCGTGAAGCAGGCGTTCCCGATCCTCGCCGACGCGGACAAGAAGGTCTCGAACCTCTACGACATGATCCACCCGGAGGCGTCCGACACCTTCACGGTGCGCTCGGTGTTCTTCATCGATCCGAACAAGAAGATCCGCGCCGTCATCACCTACCCGGCGAGCACCGGCCGCAACTTCGCCGAGATCCTGCGCGTCATCGACTCGCTGCAGCTGACCGATGGCTACAAGGTCGCGACGCCCGCCAACTGGAAGGACGGCGAAGACGTCGTGATCATCCCGAGCATCAAAGATCCCGAAGAGATCAAGAAGCTGTTCCCGAAGGGCCACAAAGAGATCAAGCCGTATCTCCGCATGACGCCGCAGCCGAACAAGTGAGCTGAAGAGCTATCCATCGCCAGGCTCAGAGCGGCCTTGAGTCGTCGCTCTGAGCTCAGTTCGGGCTGGCTCACCGAGATCGGGCGCAGCGCCGCGTAACGATGGCGCGCCGATTCGCGCGATCAGAACGGCGGCGCAGCGTCGACTGGGCCGGAGTCCGCCACTCCCGCGTCAGGCGACACGCCACCATCGGGCACGACGACTTCCACGCAAGTCGGCCCCGCGGCGCTCGGCTCGCAGCGCGCACCGTCGACGCAGACGCCCTCGCCCGCGTTGCAGCTGCCGCCCACCGCGCGCCGCGGTGTGTCGGCCGGCACTTCACGCGCGACTTGCACGCCGCTCGCCGACGCGCGCACCGACATCACGACTGGCTCGTGCGTGAGCTGTTCGCACTGCGACTCGGTGACCGGGTCGAAGCAGCAGACGTCGATCTGTGAGGCCTCGAGCGCGAGGCTGAACTCGAAGATCGTGTGTGGGACTGACCACGTAGCGCTCGGGCCGAAGCCGTACGCGCCCTCGTTGGCGATCTCGACCGGCACCCGATTCCGCGTCACCTCGACGTGTCCATCGCCAAACACTTTCAGGTCGAGGTAGTCAGTCCCGACACCGATCTGAAAGTAGTTGAAACACGTGGGGCGCGCGCCCTCGCTGTTCGCGCGCCAGTCGTTGAGGAAGTAGAGGCGACCCTCGCGATAGTCCATGTAGACGTCGGTGAACATCCCTTGGAGCTTCGTCGCGCCGGTCCACTCTTCGCCAGTGAACGCACCGTCGACGACGTGAGTCACGGCGCTCGGCGTCTGGTCCAGCCACTCGGCGACTCCGGTGATGCCCCTGCAAGTCGGCGCAAAAACACAGGCGTCGCCGCGACACGGGCAAGTCGTCTCGGTGCGCGTCTCGCAGGTTCGAGTGACCTCATCGCAAAGAAGATAGTCGTAGGTGCGCGGTTCGGCGCCATCGGGACAGACGTCCCGCTTCGTACACGCCGTGGCCGCGATCATCAGAAGCAGAAGCAAGGACAAATTACGCATGCGGACTCCCTGACGCGAAAGCGTCGGTGAGCGCGCAGGATACGTCATCTTGCCGTCCGCGACGCGGCCAAAAAGAAACACTCGTCGCGTGAGCGTCGCGGCTCAGCCCGCGCCGAGCCGCGCGATCTCTTGCTGCAAGATGCGGCGCAGGATCGCGTTGGTGCAGGCGTAGGTGCTCTCGACGCCAAAGTAGCTGAGGCTCTTCGAGAGCAGGCTCTGACGGCGCGAATACGGCGTGTCGGACGCGTAGTGCAGGATGCCGAGATCGAACGGCGTTCGGCTCGAGAGGTGCGAGATCTCGTCGTTCGGATGCCGATCGGGGCTCGCGATCTCGTAGATGGCCGAGAGGTACGGGCCGGCTTCCATCTCGAGCACGCTGTAGCCGTCGGCATAGAACGCACCGAGATACGCGCGATTCTGCTGGAAGGTGCCGCGCACGGTCAGCGCCTTCTGATGATCGAGCACGGTGCCTTGGCGCAGGAACGGCTGTATATCGCTCGCGGTGAAGCAGTTGCGGAAGAGGTACGTGTTCTTCGAGTGCTCGTCGTAGACGTTGCTCGCGATCATCACGTCGCCGACACGGCCGTTGAGCGTCGCGCCCTTGCCCATCACGTACACGCCGCGCAGCTCACCGACTCCCTGCGCGATGCGCGAGAGATGGTGATAGGCGGCCATGCCGAGCGGGTAGTCGATGTTGACGATCAGCGCGTCGCTGTCGACGAGGCGCTCCATGCCAGGCACGCGCGCGCGCGGATCGATGCGGTCGGCGCGCACCGACGCGAGGCGCACGAGCTGCGCGCCGACGTCGACCCGGCCAGGCGACACGATCGACACGATGCCGCTCTCCGAGTCAAAGCGCTGCACCGTCGAGAGGCGCTCGTCGGCGTGGCCGTCGTCGTCGTGCAAGAACGCGCGCAGCAAGTAATACGTGATGTTCGCGATCTCGTGCTCGTCGTTCGCGGCGATGGCGCGCTCGAGCGGCGCGGCGAGGCCTTCGGGATTTCGGCGCAGCGCAAAGTCGAGGATCTCTTGGCGATGCGCGCGCGCGTAGCCGCCGACGACGTTGACCAACGAGTGCGTGTTCGACGAGACGAAATACACCGGCGCGCGCCGCGGCCGCGTGTCGCGCAGGTAGACGGGCTCGATGCCGCTCCACCAGCGCATCGCCGCGCGCTGATATTCGATGAAGCCGGCGTTGAGCAGCCGCACTACGAGATCCGACGGTCGCCGCGCGATCTCGCGCAGCGCGGCGGGCCACTGCGCGCCGAGCGCGAGCAGCAGCGTGCTGGCCTGCTCCGGCGCGAGATCGAGCGTCGCCGCGAGCGCGTGCAGCTCCGGCGAGAGCGGCGCGTCCGCCGGCGCGGCGGCGATCGAGCGGCCGAGATCGTCGGCGCTGAGCAGCGCGTACATCTTGTTCCACTCGATCTGGTACGCGGTCAGGATCGGCACGAGATCGTCGATGTCGCTCTTGCTGGTGACGAACGCCGCGAGAGTCCCGGCGCCGTCCCAGCGCAGCGGCCGACGCCGACCCCGCGTCGTCACGCGCCGCCAATTTTCACCGCGCACCTCGTAGCCCGCAGCCTCGAACTGCTCGTGCGACTGGCCCATCACCACGATGCGCGCGAACACGATCTGCATCGGCAGGCGCGCAGCGCCGTAGGCGAACGCCGCGATGTCCGGACGCGCCTCGCGCGCGCCAGAGTGCAGGCTCGCGTCGCTGTACTCGTGCGCCTCCTCGAACGCGCGCACTGGCACCTCCCCGCTCGATCGCAGCAGCGAGGTGTACGTGCGGATGTAAACGTCGATCTCGTCGCCCGGAGCGCGCGGTGCGTGTCTCTTCACGCCGCGAAGCTACGTCGCGGGCGCGCGCCTGTCACGGCCTCCGCTCGGGCGGTGCGCTCACTCCGCGCCCGTACTGCGAATGCGGCCCGCCCGTCTTCTTCTTGCTCTCGCCGCGCGCGTCGCGGACTATGTGGGGGTGCGCGTACTCCTCGTCTCCGCCAACCGCGAGAAGCTCCCCTCGCCGGTGGTCCCTCTCGGCTTGCTCCAGGTCGCGGCGAACCTTCGCGAGGCGCACGAGGTGGCGCTCTGCGATCTGTGCTTCGAGGAAGATCCGCACGATCGACTCGCGCGTGACATCGCCGCGTTCGCGCCGGAGGTCATCGGCATCGGCATCCGCAACCTGCACACCAACGCCTACGACGACACCGACGTCCTCATCGACGAATACGCAGCGCTCGTCCGCGTCGCGCGCGCGCACACCCAGGTGCCGATCGTGCTCGGCGGCTCGGGCTTCTCGCTGCAAGCGGAGTCGCTGCTCGTTCGCATCGGCGCCGACTACGGCGTCGTCGGTGAAGGCGAGCACGCGATGCGGGCGGTGGTCGGGGAGCTCGCGCGCGGCGCGAAGCCGGAGAAGCTGACCTGGGCCGCGACGGCCGGCGCTGGCCTCGTGCGCGGCCCGATGGTGCGCACACCACGCACGGCCCAAGAGCGCGGTGAGCTCGATCGATTGCCGGCTGCGGCGCGCGATCTGGTCGACCCGCGCTACTACGAGTGGGACGGCACCGACAACGTACAGACCAAGCGCGGCTGCGCGTTCGAGTGCGCGTATTGCGACTACCCCGATCTCGAAGGCCGCAAGGTGCGCGTCCGCGATCCAGAGGCCGTCGCAGACGAGATGCTCGCGCGCTCGAAGGTGCCCGGCGTCACGCACGCGTTCATCGTCGACAGCGTCTTCAACGTGCCGCGCTCGCATGCGCTCGCCGTGTGCGCGGCGCTCGAGGCGCGCGGCGTGCCGATCCCGTGGGTCTGCTACGCGTCGCCGGTAAACTTCGACGACGAGCTCGTCGGCGCGATGGCGCGAGCCGGCTGCGTCGGCGTCGAGATCGGCAGCGACGCGGGCACGACGCGCGTCCTCGAGGCGCTGCGCAAGCCGTTCGGCCTGGCGGAGATCTTTCGGGCGCGCGAACTGTTCGTGCGGCACGGGGTCCTCGATTGCCACACGTTCGTGCTCGGCGCGGTCGACGAGACGGTGAAAGAAGCACGCGCGACGCTCGAGATGGTCGATCGCCTCGATCCTGATGTGGCGGCGTTCATCGTGTTCATGGAAGACCGCGAAGCCCAGTCGGTGCATCGCGCGCGCGACCGCGATGCGCTGCTGCAAATGCTGGCGGACGAGGCGCCGAAACGTGCCGGCTGGGTGGTGCCGGAGCTCGGCATTCGCTTCGGCGGCAAGCTCGCCCGCTACGTGCAGCGCGCGAAGCTGCGCGGTCCGAGCTGGCTTCACCTCGCGCAGATGCGCCGTGCGACGCGACCTGCCGCCCGGGCAGCGTCGCCGGTCGACGCGTGATCGCCAGTTGCGCGTGAGCGCGACCCGTGAGATCAATGCGCGGAATGGCGAGCTTGCGGCGCAGCGTACGTACTTTGCTCGTGCTCGCGTGCTTCTGGCACTTCTGGCTCGGCGGCGTGATGTTGGCGTGGACGTACGCGCCAGCGATCTGGCTCCTCGAGCGCGACGAGCTGAAACGTCGGCGGCGCGTCCAGCGGCTGGTGCGTAAGTGCTTTGGCATCTTTCACGGCGTGATGCGCGTGATGGGCTTGGTCGAGCTGCGCGCCGCGCCGGCGCTCGCCAGCCT
>Ga0335394_10002865_pt1 | contig 19507 bp, 18 predicted proteins | sample MAT03_FD_205741 | JGI IMG/M metagenome (GOLD analysis project Ga0335394, IMG submission 205741) | Freshwater microbial communities from Lake Fryxell liftoff mats and glacier meltwater in Antarctica - MAT-03 (spades assembly) (version 2) ... | reverse complement strand
CGGTGCGGGCCACAGTTTCACCTCGATCGCCGCGACCAACGGTGTGCAGCTCGACATTGCCGCGCTCGATGGAGTGCTCGCAGTTAACGGCACTGACGTCACGCTCGCCGCGGGAACCAACCTGTACCAGTTGCCCGCTCTGCTCGGCCACCTGGGGCTCGCGCTGGAAAACATGGGCGACATCGACAAGCAGACCATCGCGGGCGCGATCTCGACCGGTACTCACGGCACGGGAGCGACCTTCGGTGGGCTCGCGACCCAGGTCGTGGCGCTCACGCTGGTCACCGCCGACGGTTCGCTGCTGCGCATCAGCGAGACCGAAAACGCGGATCTTCTTCCGGCGGCCCGGCTCGGCCTTGGCGCCCTCGGTGCGATCGTGGAGGTGACGCTGCGCTGTGTTCCCGAGTTCGTGATGCACGCGCTCGAAATGCCGGAGCCGCTCGAAGACGTGCTCGACAATTGGATCGAGCGCGCCAACGCTGTCGACCACTTCGAGTTCTACTGGTTTCCGCACACCGACTCGGCTTTGACGAAAACCAACACCCGGCTGCCCGCCGACACCCCACGCAAGCGGCAGAACCGGGTTGCCGCGTGGATCGACGACGAGGCGCTGCCCAACGGGCTCTACGTCGCCATGTGCCAACTCGGCCGCCTCGCGCCCGGGGTGATCCCGCCACTCAATCGGCTCTCGAACAGGGCGGTTGCCTCACGTGAGATCGTCGATGGCTGGCACGAGGTGTTCACCTCTCCACGTCGAGTGCGCTTCCGCGAGATGGAATACGCCATACCGGTCGACCACGTGCCGGCAGCGCTGCGCGAGGTTCGCGAGCTGATCGAACGCAAGGGATGGAAGATCTCGTTCCCGGTCGAGGTGCGCATTTCGGCCGAAGACCAGAACTGGCTCTCCACCGCCTACGGCAGGAAGAGCGGATACATTGCCGTTCACCGCTATTACCGCGAAGACCCCACGGACTACTTTTTGGCCGTCGAAGCGATCATGCGCGCCTACGATGGTCGCCCGCACTGGGGCAAGATGCACACCCGCACGGCGGACGACCTGCGCCTCGCCTACCCGAAGTTCGACGATTTCCTCGCGGTTCGTGACAGGCTCGACCCCGACCGTCTGTTCCAGAACGACTATGTGAGGACAGTCCTTGGCGCGTAGCGAATGGCTTCACGACCCCGCGGGCCTCGGCGCGCTCATCCCCAGCGGTTTCACGATGGGGGTTGCCACCGCAGCCTTTCAGATCGAGGGGGCTGTGCGCGAAGACGGTCGCCTGCCCTCAACCTGGGACGAGTTCATGGCACAGCCGGGTCGAATTGCCGACGGGTCTGACGCCTCCGTCGCCACCGACCACTACCACCGGTACCGCGAAGACGTGAAGCTGATGGCTGAGCTGGGCGTCGACTCCTACCGCTTCTCGCTGGCGTGGCCGCGCATTCAGCCCGGTGGCACCGGGGGCGTGAACAAAGTCGGCATCGCCTTCTATGACCGGCTGCTCGATGAGTTGCTTGCGGCCGGCATCCGGCCCATGGCCACCCTGTTTCACTGGGACCTGCCCGAACCCCTTCAGCACAAAGGCGGGTGGATGACGCGCGACACCGCCTACCGTTTCGGTGACTTCGCGGCGCTCGCCGGTGCGGCCTTCGGTGACCGCATCGACAAATGGGTCACCATCAACGAGCCCACAACCGTCACCCTCAACGGCTACGCGCTCGGCGTGCACGCGCCCGGAGCGACCCTGCTGTTCGACGCGCTGCCCGCCGCGCACCACCAGCTGTTGGGCCACGGCCTCGCCGTTCAGGCGTTGCGTTCAGAGGGGGTGGCCGGCGGGGTCGGCATCACCAACGTGCATTCGCCGGTCGAGCCAGCGGAAGATAACTTCACGACGCGTGCCTTTGCCGAGGTGTTCGATCTCGTGCACAACCGCATCTTCGCCGACCCCGTGCTGTTGGGCCGCTACCCGAAGTTCCCGCTGCTCAGCCGCAAACTCTTCAAGCCACTTATCGACGTGGATGACGCAGACCTCACGATCATCTCGCAGCCCCTCGACTTCTACGGTCTCAACTACTACATGCCAACTCGGATCGCCGCAGGCGCCCCCGAAGACGACTCCACCCCGGCCGGCGGCAACGCGCCGGGCATGCGCGAGTTGCCTTTCCACATCGCAAAGTGGCCCGAATTCCCCACCACCGGATTCGGCTGGCCCGTCGCCCCGCGCTACCTCGGCGTGACCCTGCGTGACTACGCCGAGCGCTACAAAGATCACCTTCCGCCGGTGTACATCACCGAGGGCGGTGCCAGCTTCAGCGATGCCCTGAACGACAAGGGCAGGGTCAACGATGCCGATCGGGCGAGCTACCTCGCCGAGCACTTGGCCGTAGCGTTCGCGGGCGCGCCGGGCATCGATGTGCGGGGTTATTTCGTCTGGACCCTCACGGACAACTGGGAGTGGGCTGCCGGATTCACCGAGAAGTTTGGCCTCGTCAGCGTCGACCCGCACACGCAGGATCGCACGCCGAAGGCCTCCTTCGGCTGGCTGCAGAAGGTCATCGCCTCCCGCAATTAACGCGTCGGACAGACCGCCGTCGGGCACACCGTCAGCGAGCCACGCTGAGGTTTGCCGCGCTCGCGGACGTACAAACGGCAGCGCGGCACTCAAATCTCAGCGTGGGTCGAGTTCGCCGCCCGTCGGTGCCGCGAGTTTCGCGAGTTCTGCCCTACACGGTGAGGATCGACCGGATGTCGCGTGCCGCAAGCACCCCGCGCCCGCCCAGTTCTGACAGCTCGAGCACCACACTCACGCCCGCGACAACCCACCCGGATCTCTCGACGAGGCGCACCGCAGCCGACAGGGTGCCGCCGGTCGCGAGCGCGTCATCGAGCACCAGCACGCGGCTGCGCGCCGGAAGGTCGTCGGGCTGCACCTCGAGGGTGGCGGTTCCATATTCCAGGGCATAGTCCTCGCTGAGTACGGCTCGGGGTAGCTTGCCGGGCTTGCGCACGATCAGCATGCCGATACCCAGCGCGTATGCCGCGGCGGAAACGCGGGTCATCGGCCGAGCCTCAAGGCTGGCAATTAACCGTATGAACGGCGAGCGCGGCTCGCCTATAGTTGCCTCATGGAATTCCTCATCGTTATCGGCGTTATCGTCCTGCTCGTCGTCATCATCGGTGGATACCTGTGGTCGACCTACAACTCCCTCGTCACGCTGAATGTGCGCGTCGACGAGGCATGGAGCGACATCACGGTGCAGCTCAAGCGTCGTGCCGACCTCATCCCGAACCTCATTGAGTCGGTCAAGGGTTATGCGGCACACGAGAAGACCGTGTTCGAGAACGTGACTAAGGCCCGCGCCGAGACCCTGAACGTTCAGGGACCTGCGGATGCCGCGGTCGCCGAGAACCACATGCAGACGGCCCTCAAGTCGATCTTCGCTGTAGCCGAGGCATACCCCCAGCTGCAGGCCAGCCAGAACTACCTGCAGTTGCAGGGCGAGCTGGTTGACACGGAAGACAAGATCCAGGCAAGCCGCCGCTTCTACAACGGTGGCGTGCGCGAGCTGAACACCAAGATCAAGGTCTTCCCCAACACGCTGTTCGTTCGCGGTCTCGGATTCCACGAGCGCGAGTTCTTCGAGGTCACCGACTCTGCAGCCATCGCAGAGCCGCCTCGCGTACAGTTTTGATCCGGCCAGCGTTTCGTTGATTGAGTAGCGCGCCAGCGCTTATCGAAATCTCACCCTCGAGGTAGGCAAGCCCCCGTGTACAGAGCCATTGCGAAGAACAAGCGCAACACCGTCTTCATCATCATCCTGTTCCTGCTGATCATTGGTGGGCTGGGTGCTCTTGCAGCGTGGATTTACAACGACGTGTCGATCGTGATCATCACGATCGTGATCGCTACGGCGTACGCGCTGTTCCAATACTTCGCGGCGTCCAGCCAGGCGCTGTCGCTGAGTGGGGCGCGCGAGATACAGAAGGCCGACAACCCGCGCCTGTACCGCATCGTTGAGAACCTGTCGATCACCACCGGCAATCCGATGCCGAAGGTCTACATCATCAATGATCCGGCCCCCAACGCGTTCGCGACGGGGCGTGACCCCCAGCACGCGTCCGTTGCGGCCACCACGGGCATTCTCGAATTGCTCGACGACTCAGAGCTCGAGGGCGTCATGGCTCACGAGATCGGTCACGTGCAGAACTACGACATCCGTGTCTCGATGATCGTGTTCGGTCTCGTGGTTGCCGTCGGGTTCATCTCAGACATCTTCCTGCGCTTCGCCTTTTTCGGCGGACGCGGCAACAACAACAACGGCGGTGGAAACCCTGTCGTGTTGATTCTTGGGCTCGTCGCGATGATCATCGCTCCGCTGGTCGCGGCCGTCGTGCAGGCGGCGATCTCACGGCAGCGCGAATACCTCGCCGACGCGACCGGGGCTTTGACCACGCGGCATCCGGATGCCCTCGCCAGCGCATTGGCGAAGCTGGGGGAGTACGGCCGCCCGATGATCAAGCAGAACACCACCATGGCTCACATGTGGATTTCGGACCCCACGAAGCCTGGTGTGCTCGACAAACTCTTCAGCACCCACCCGCCGATCGCCGAACGCATCAAGCGCCTGGGCGAGATCGGTCGCACCTTCTAGCCCGTCGTTGGTCGAGCGTGTCGTTGGTCTAGCCCGTCGTTGGTCGAGCTTGTCGAGACCTCCCGAACGTCGAGCTTGTGGTGAGATTTCGACAGGCTCACTCAGCGGGCCTTGCCGCGATCACCCGCTCCACAGGCTCGACGCCCAGCGCCGCGGACAGCTCGCGTGCCAGGTCTCCCCATTCCTGAACCACGATTGACTCGAGCCCCTGCCAGGCGGCGGTCTGCCGCAGCAGCTGCGCTAGCCGCTCGAGATCGGGGGTCTGACCGGGTTCGTGCCACGCCGACTGCACGCGCAGCACCCGGTTCTGCCGATCGGACTTGAGATCAACGCGACCCACGATCGCGTCATCCTGAAGCAGCGGCAGCGTGTAGTAGCCGTACTGTCGCTTCGGCGCCGGCGTGTAGATCTCAATGCGGTAGAAGAAACCAAACATGCGCTCGGCGCGTTTGCGGTCCCACACCACGGGGTCGAATGGTGAGAGCAGGGCTTGTGTTTCGATGCGCCGCGGCACTGTCGCATCGCGATGTAGCCACGCCGAGCGCCAGCCTGGCACGGTCACCGGTACGAGCACACCCGCGTCTTCGAGCTCACGAATCGCGGCAATCGTGTCGTCGCTCCTGAGCCGAAAATAATCCGCGAGATCGGATGCCGTGCCCACTCCCAGCGCACGCGCTGCTCGCTCCACGAGCACCCGGTGGGCGTCGGCCCGGCTGATTTCGGCCTGCAACACGTCAGTGGGCATTGCCGCTTCGGCCAGCGCATAGGTGCGTTCGAACCTGGTGCGCCCGGCGCTGACCACCTCACCCCACCGGAACAGAAACTCGAGCCCGTGCTTAACCTCCGACCAGCCCCACCAGCCGCCGGCACCCTTGCCCGCGTCGTGTTCGATTTCGCTCGCCGCGACCGGTCCGCGATGGGAAAGCTCGGTGCGAAGCCAGTCGAGCATCTCGGTGTTACTGCGGGCCCACTCGTGTTTGACGGGATCCGTGGTGCGCAGCGCGGTCATTTTCCACCGCCACAGCGGCCAGTCGGCCAGCGGAATCAGCGCGGCCTCGTGCGCCCAGTATTCGACGTAATTGCTGCGTTGCCCGAACGTGAGCCGATCAAGATCGGTCTTGTTGTAGGTGCCGAGTCGGGCGAACGCCGGCAGATAGTGGCTGCGCTCGAACACGTTAACCGAGTCGAGTTGCAAGACACCCAACCGGTCGAGGAGCAGGTTGAGCTGGCGCGTTCCGACAGCCGCTTGCGGGCGCCCGAAGCCTTGGGCGGCCAGCAGTACCCGTCGTGCCTGAGCGGGTGATAGGGACTCGAGCACGATGCCGACACTACCGATCACTACCGATCACTGCCGACACATGTCGTTCGTCTGGCGTTTACCTTGCGTCTGGGGGATCGCACCTTGGCCTCATTAGCTTGTGGTGTGAGGCCTTCCGGTTCCCTCTGCCCGCTCCCCTTCTGACCTTGCCGACCCGCCGCTGCGCGGTGGTCTGGACGGGCCGGAGGGGGCCAACACAGCGCGGGCGGCCGGCGGTCCGATGGAGGAATCCCTTGTTCAGAAAGCGCACTTTTGCCGCTCTCGCGATCGTCGCAGCCGCGTCGATCTCTCTCACTGCCTGCGCCACAACCGACGCCCCGGCCGGTGATGTCGATGCAGCAACCGCCACGAGCGCCGAGGCATTCGGTGGCCTCGACGGGCTGATCGCTGCTGCCAAGGCAGAGGGCACGCTGAACGTGATCGCCCTGCCCGACAACTGGGCGAATTACGGTGAGATCAAGGCACTCTTCGAGGAGACCTACGGCATCACCGTCAACTCGGCTGACCCCGACATCTCGAGCGCTGAAGAGATCGCCGCCGCCGAGAACCTCAAGGGCCAGGACACCGCTCCCGACGTCTTCGATCTCGGCACCGCGGTAACCCTCGACAGCCTGGAATACTTCGCGCCTTACCAGGTCGCTAACTGGGACGAGATCCCCGAGGGCAATAAGGAGTCAACCGGCCTCTGGGTCAACGACTACACAGGCAGCATGTCGATCGGCTATGACTCCAACTCGGTCCCGGAACCGACGAGTCTGGATGACCTGCTCGCCGCCGACTACAAGGGCGCTGTAGCGCTCAACGGTGACCCGACCCAGGCCGGTGCGGCCTTCGCTGCTGTCGGTCTTGCGACCGTTCAGAGCGGTGGAACGGTGGATGACTTCCAGCCGGGAATCGACTTCTTCGAGAAGCTCAACGACGCTGGCAACTTCATCCCGGTCAACGTGACCGGCGCCACGATCGCCGCTGGCGAGACCAAGGTCGCCTTTGACTGGAGCTACAACAACTTTGCTGCCGCGGCCACGGTCGACGGCTGGAAGGTCACGACGCTCCCGGGCGCCGTGTACACGAGCTTCTACAACCAGGCCATCAACGTAGACGCGCCCCACCCGGCCGCTGCGCGCCTCTGGCAGGAGTTTCTCTACAGCCCCGCCGCACAGAACCTGTTCATCGTTGGTGGGGCTTACCCCGTCACGATCCAGGCCATGACCGATGCAGGCACGGTTGACACCGGAGCGCTCGACGCGCTCGGCGCGCTGGATGGCGACCTCGTCACTCCGACCGCCGACCAGGCCGCGAACGGAGCAGCCCTTCTCGCGGAGAAGTGGGCTGCAGCCATCGGCTAGCAGTTCTCGCCACCGGTGACTGTCGCTAACGCGCCGGTTCCGATCAGCGGCGGCGTCGAGGTAGCTCCTCGGCGCCGCCCGCTGCCGGGTCTGGCCAAATATCTTGGGCTGACCCCCTTCGCTATCTATGTGTTGATCTTTCTGGCCATCCCCACCACACTCGCCGTGGTGACGGGGTTCTTCACCGAAGACGGCCAGTTCACTTTCGACAACATCGCGGGTCTCTTCGCACCCAACGTGCTTGCCACCTTCGGCAGCTCCTTCTGGATCTCCGCAGTATCGGCGGTCATCGGTGCCGTTGTGGGCGCCCTCGTCTGCTACGCAATGCTCGGCACCAGGTCCGAGGGCGCACTGCGCACCATCGTCGATTCAGTGTCGAGCGTGCTCGCCCAGTTCGGTGGCGTGATGCTCGCCTTCGCCTTCATTGCCACTATCGGCGTGCAGGGCCTCATCACGGTGTACCTGAAGAACACATTCGGCGTCGATATCTTCTCGAACGGCATCTGGCTCTACCAGGTGCCCGGCTTGCTGCTTCCATACATCTACTTTCAGGTGCCACTCATGGTGATCACGTTCATGCCGGCGCTGGAGGGTCTCAAGCCCCAGTGGGCCGAGGCCAATGCAACGCTCGGTGGCACCCGCTTCACCTACTGGACGCGCATCGCCGCACCCGTGCTGGCACCGTCGTTCTTCGGCAGCCTGCTGCTGCTCTTCGCCAACGCTTTCTCGTCGTACGCGACAGCGGCCGCTCTCATTAGCCAGGGCTCGCAGATCGTGCCGTTGCAGATCCGCAGCGCGCTCGTCAGCGAGACGGTGCTCGGCCGCGAGAACATGGCCGGTGCGCTGGCCCTCGGGATGATCGTCGTCATGGTCATCGTCATGTGGGGCTACTCGGTGCTGCAGTCCAAGACGTCGAGGTGGCAGAAATGAGTAGCAACCAGGTGAGAATCGGGGCGGAGCCCGGCACGCTAGCCCGCACCGTCATTCTCGCGATTGTCGGCGTCGTCTTCGCCGTGCCGATCGTTGCCCTCATCGAGTTCTCGTTCCGTTCGGGACTCTCCGGCGGCTACACCCTCGAGCACTGGATCTCCCTCTTCGCCCCGGAGAACGCGCGCACCTACCGCGACCTGTTCCAGTCGATCGGCAACTCGTTCATCCTCGCGGTGGTCACTGTTGCGATCGTGCTCGTGATCCTGCTTCCGACGATGATCCTCGTGCACATTCAGTTTCCGAAACTGCGCCGCGTGCTGGAGTTCATCTGCATCATCCCGATCACGGTTCCGGCGATCGTGCTCGTCGTCGGGCTCGCCCCGGTCTACTCGGTGGTGGTGAAGGTCTTCGGCGGATCGATCTGGACACTCGCCTTCGCTTACGGCATCACGGTGCTGCCGTATGCGTACCGCTCGATCCAGGCCAACCTCGACGCGATCCCCGTGGTTACGCTCAGTGAGGCTGCCCGATCGCTCGGCGCCGGCTGGGTAGCCGTGCTGTGGCGGGTGCTGCTTCCCAACCTGCGACGGGGCGTGCTCGCCGCATCCTTCATCACCGTCGCGGTGGTGCTGGGCGAGTTCACGATTGCCTCCCTGCTCAACCGCAGAAACCTCCAGACGGCGCTGTTGCAAGTCTCACAGTCTGACCCGTGGGTCGCCGCGATTCTTGCGGTGCTTGCCCTTGCCCTTGCGTTCGTGCTTCTTCTCATCATCGGCCGACTCGGTTCGGTCGGCCGCAACCAGAGCGAAAAGTGACCACCACTGTGACCAACAGCATCCCCATCGCCCGTGCGAGCGCTCCCTCACTGGCGGGCAACTCCGGCGCGCAAGTAGTGCTCTCCGGTGTCATCAAGAACTTCGGCGCGCACCGCGCCCTCGACGGCATCGATCTGTCGATCAAGCCGGGCGAGTTGGTCGCTTTACTTGGGCCTTCGGGTTGCGGTAAAACCACGGCGCTGCGGGCGTTGTCGGGTCTCGAGTCGATCGATGGTGGCAGCATCCTAATCGATGGTGAAGATGTCGCGGGCGTGCCAACGAATAAGCGCGACATGGGCATGGTGTTTCAGTCGTACTCGCTGTTTCCGCACCTGACGGTGCTGGAGAACGTCGAGTTCGGCTTGCGGATGCGCAAGGTGCGCGTCAATGAGCGCCAACCGCGTGCGGTGGAAGCTCTCGAGATGGTGGGCCTCGGCCGGATGGCATCGCGCTACGCGCACCAACTCTCTGGGGGCCAGCAGCAGCGGGTCGCTCTCGCTCGCGCGCTGGTGACGCGGCCTCGCGTGCTGCTGCTCGACGAGCCGTTGAGCGCGCTCGACGCGAAGGTGCGGGTGCAGCTGCGCGACGAGATCCGTCGCATCCAAACCGAGCTGGGTATTACCACGGTGTTCGTCACCCACGACCAGGAGGAGGCACTCGCCGTTGCCGATCGGGTCGCAGTGATGAAGGATGGCGCTATCGAGCAGATCGGCACCCCCGAAGAGCTCTACACCACACCGTCGTCTGCGTTCGTCGCCGACTTCGTTGGCCTCAGCAATCGCGTACCCGCGGTGGTTGACGGCGGAGTTGTTGTCGTGCACGGCAAGAAATTGCCGTTGCTTGGCGAGCTGCTTGCCGACGGCAACGTGACGGCTTACGTTCGCCCCGAAGACATTGCCCTCGAACGCGCGGGAATCCCCGCCACCGTTGTCGCGTCGAGCTTCCTCGGTTCGCTTCGACGCACCCAGGTGCGGTTGGCGGATGACTCGCTCCTCTCGATCCAGCACGATGTCGACACTCGTCCGCAACCCGGGGACCCGGTGTTTCTGCGCCTCAAGGGAGCCGCCGTTTCTGCCGTGCCACGCCACTGAGCCGCAGTCAACGGCCACCGCGTGATCAGTGAGTCGATCTAGACTCGGTTCATGGCATTTGGGCGCGTGAAAAAACCGGCTATCGACCCGGCGACTGTTGATCCGGATACCGCGGTTCCGCCCGCATTGAAGATCGCCGGTGCGTACTCATGGCGAATTCTGCTGGTGGTCGGCGTGCTGGCCGTCTTCATCTTCCTCATCATCGAGTTCAAGTACATCGTCATCCCGTTCATGATCTCGATTCTGGCGGCGGCCCTTCTCGTGCCGCTCGTCAATTGGCTCATCAAGCACAAGTGGCCCCGGGGACTCGCCGTGGCACTGGCGATGGTCGCAACCTTGGCGAGCGTTACCGGTCTGATTTTTGTCGTCGTCTCGCAGATTCGCAGCGGTTTTCCCGACCTGCAACAGCGCTCGCTCAGCGCCTACGACGACTTCAAGCAGTTTCTCGCGGACTCCCCGTTACACCTCACCGACAGCCAGATCACCGACTACTTCGACAGCCTCGCGGTGGCGATCCAGAAAGACAGCAGCGTGCTGGTCAACGGTGCGCTCTCAGTGGGTTTGACCGCCGGTCACGTGCTCGCGGGGCTGTTGCTTACGCTGTTCGCGACCCTGTTCATCCTGATCGACGGCAAGGGAATCTGGCGCTGGATCGTTGGGCTGTTCCCGCGTCGGGCGCGTACCGCCGTTGACGGGTCCGGTCGCGCGGGCTGGATCACCCTCACGACCTTCGTGAAGGTGCAGATCTTTGTTGCCTTCGTCGACGCCGTCGGCATCGGCGCGGGCGCCGCGATCCTCGGCCTCTTCTTCGGCGGGTTCCCGCTCGTGATACCCATCGCGATAGCCGTCTTCCTCGGCTCGTTCATCCCCGTCGTCGGTGCCGTGCTCACCGGTGCGATCGCGGTCTTCGTCGCGCTCGTCTACCTCGGTCCGATCCCCGCCCTCATCATGATCGGAATCGTGTTGCTCGTACAGCAGATCGAGGGCCACGTGTTGCAGCCGCTCGTGATGGGCGCGGCCGTCAAGGTGCACCCGCTGGCCGTGGTGTTCGCTGTCGCCGCGGGTTCGTTCACCGCCGGCATCCCGGGCGCGCTGTTCGCCGTACCGGTGATTGCCGTCGTGAATGTGATGGTCAAGTTTCTCGCCAGCGGAGAGTGGCGCATCCACCCGAATCCCACCAAGAAGGATGTGCTGAATGCCTGAGGCCGTTCTGGTGGGGCCGACGCTGGTTGAGTTTCAGGAGGCACGCGACCGCGTCTCGAGCGCGATCGAGATCACGCCGATGGAGAGTTCGCGCTACCTCGCGAACATTCTCGGCTCGCCCGTCTTTCTCAAGTGCGAGAACCTGCAGCGCACCGGTTCATACAAAATTCGCGGGGCGTACAACAGGCTTTCCCGCCTGACAGACGAGGAGAAGGCCAGGGGAGTGGTCGCGGCATCCGCCGGTAATCACGCCCAGGGTGTCGCGTTGGCAGCACGAATGCTCGGCATCAAGGCCACGATTTTTATGCCTGTGGGCGTTCCCCTGCCGAAGCTGCAGGCCACCCGTGACTACGGCGCCGAGGTGGTATTGCGCGGGCACACGGTCGATGAGCCGCTGCGCGCGGCAGCCGAATTCGCGCGCGAAACCGGAGCGGTTTTTGTGCACCCCTTCGACCACAGCGATGTTGTGGCCGGCCAGGGAACGCTGGGCCTCGAGATCTTCGACCAGCGCCCCGACATCGACACCGTGATCGTGCCGATCGGCGGCGGCGGACTCATCTCCGGCATTTCGAGCGCGATCAAGCAGCGCGCGGCCCTGGAGGGTCGCACCATCAGGGTTATCGGAGTACAGGCAGCCAACGCCTCCGCATACCCCATCTCGCTCAAAAAAGGCTCGCCCACCGAGGTGACCATCGCCCCCACAATCGCCGATGGCATCGCGGTCTCGCGCCCCGGTGACCTCAACTTCGACATCATCAGCGAGATGGTGGATGAGGTAGTCACCGTCACAGAAGACGACATGGCTCAGGCGCTGCTTGTGCTTCTCGAGCGCGCCAAGCTCGTCGTCGAACCCGCCGGAGCGGTGGGTGTGGCGGCGATCCTGTCGGGTCAGGTGTCGGCCACCGGAACGACTGTCGTCGTGCTGAGCGGCGGAAATATCGATCCGCTCATGATGGAGCGCATCATCAGCCACGGCCTCGCGGCCTCGGAACGCTATCTCAAGCTGCGCATTCCGCTTCCCGACCGACCCGGTCAGCTCGCTCGCACGTCGGCGATCATCGCCGAGTGCAACGCGAATGTCGTGGAGGTGCTGCACACCCGCCACGGCAACGGGCTGGCGATCAGTCAGGTCGAGCTGGAATTGCACATCGAGACGCGCGGACCCAAGCACGCCGAACAGGTGCTCGAGGCGCTGCGCGCGGACGGCTACGAGCCGCGAATCGCGTTTTAACAGGTCACATTCGTCTTACGGAACGTAGGTCTCGACGTTGGTGATTTCGACCGAGATCGACTTGCCGTTGGGGGCCGTATACGTGGTTGATTCGCCCACCTTCAGGCCAATGATGGCGTTGCCGAGCGGGCTTGCCTCGCTGTACACATCAAGGTCGCTGTCGCCAACGATCTCGCGGCTGCCAATGAGAAAAGTGGACTTGTCGCCCTGAATGGTCGCGGTGATCACGGTGCCGGGTTCCACGACTCCGGTTGACGCGGGGGCCTCGCCCACGACAGCGTGGCGCACCAACTCGGTGAGCACCCTGATGCGCGCCTCGATCTTCCCCTGCTCCTCTTTCGCGGCGTGGTAGCCACCGTTCTCTTTGAGGTCGCCCTCTTCGCGGGCTGCCTCGATCTTCTTCGCGATTTCGAGGCGGCCCTCACCCGAGAGCTGCTCGAGTTCTGCGCTGCGACGATCGAACGCCTCCTGGGTCAACCAGGTGACCGAGTTATCGTTAGCCACGATGCTCTCCTAACAGAATGAAACCGGCCACAACTGGGCCGGTTCCGTTGGTGAATCCGACAAGCCTAGGTGAGCCAACAGCGATAGATCAACCCGCTGACGGCCAGCTCGGTGGTGCGAACGGTTTCTGTGAACTGCCGGATTCGCAGCTCAGAGGGGGCAAGGTCGACAACCTTCCACCCGACGATTGCGAAGGTGGAGTTGAGCGCGTGCACCACGCATCGCGCTGGAGTGTTGGGCTCTGCGGTGAACTGCCACTGCACGCTCACCTCGGAGTCATTGAGAATCTCGTGCCCGGTGTCTTTCGCCTCGAACTGGGCGGGCGCTCCCAGCAGGCCACCCCACCACAGCCAGGCCGCGAACACGAGCACGAAAGCGATGGCGGATGCCACGAGCACACGTTTCGTGCGCCGTGCAGCTCCGGGCGTGCGCCCGTAGCGCTCCGCAAGATCGGCGGGGGTAGTCACAGATAAGCTCCGTTAGTCTGAGAACTCAAGGCTATTCGCAAAACCTAGGAGCCCGGTGACTCGGCGTCTGCTTGCTGTCCACGCCCATCCCGACGATGAGTCGAGCAAGGGTGCGGCGACGTATGCGTACTATCGCAGCACGGGTGCCGAGGTGCTTGTCGTCAGCTGCACGGGCGGCGAACGCGGCGACGTGCAGAACGAGGCCTTAGCCGAGCGGGCGATGGCTCATCGTGACATGGCGGGCCTTCGGCGACTCGAGATGGCGGCAGCCCAGCGCGCACTCGGCATCGAGCACCGGTGGCTCGGCTACGAGGATTCCGGTCTTCCCGAGAACGACGAGGCACTGCCAGCGAACTGCTTCGCGCTGATTCCACTCGAGATTTCGGCGGAACCGCTGGTTCGCATCATCCGCGAGTTCAAACCGCAGGTTCTCATCACGTACGACGAAAGCGGCGGATACCCGCACCCCGATCACGTTCGCACTCACGAGCTGTCGATGTGTGCCTGGCGTGCCGCGGCGGATGCTGCCCAGTACCCCGACCAGGGTGATCCGTGGCAGATCGAGAAGGTCTATTACGACCGGATCTTCAACCCGCACAAGGTGCGTGCCGTGCACTCCGCGATGGTCAACAGTGGCGACCCTCGAGCGGCCGAGATGGAAGAGTTCGTTGGCTGGCTGGGAGACGGACCTAATCTGGCAACGTCGCAGGTACGCGTAGACGAGTTCTTTGAGGCGCGCGACGAGGCACTGCGGTCGCACGCGAGCCAGGTGGCCCCCGACAGTCGCTTCTTCTTCTGGTCTAACGACGTGCAGCGCGAGGCGTGGCCGTTCGAAGACTTCCAGCTGGTCGAGTCATCCGTTACGACCGAGCTGCCCGAAACCGACCTGTTCGCAGGCATTGAGGACACCGAATGATCATGCTTGCCACCCGCATTCTGCTGTGGATGGACTCGACACCGCGTCCGGTGCCCGAGTACACCGGGGACGAAAATCTCGTCACGCCGGGCGTCATCGGCTTCGCGATCACGTTTCTCGTCGCCGCTGCCACCGTGTTGTTGCTCGTCGACATGACTCGCCGCGTGCGACGCGTGCGCTACCGCGCCGAGGTCAACGACAAGTTGGATGCCGAACAACGCGGCGAGACGGCACCCGCTACTGCAACACCGGAGGATTGATCGCCACCAGGAAGATTCCGGTCCAGTGGCAGAGAAACGCGAGCAGCGTCAGTGAATGGAACAGCTCGTGGAATCCGAACACACCGGGGATCGGGTTGGGGCGTTTGAGGCCGTAGAACACGGCGCCCAAGGTGTAGCAGAGGCCACCGGCGACGATCAGCGTCATCATGATCCAGTTCGCCTGAAAGAAGTCGACGATGAAGATCATCGCGGCCCAACCCAACAGCACGTAAAGCGGAACGTAGAGCCAACGCGGCGCGCCGATCCAGAAAATGCGGAAACCGATGCCGAGTGCGGCTCCACCCCAGATCACCCACAGCAGGGGGATCGCCTTCTCGGGCGGGAGGCACAGCACCGTGATCGGCGTGTACGACCCTGCGATCAGCAGGAAAATGTTGGAGTGGTCGAACCGCTTGAGCAGCCGCTTGGCCTTGTCGCTCCAGTTGACGCGGTGGTAGAGCGCAGATACCCCGAAGAGCATGAGCGACGACGCAACAAAGACCGCTGAACTGACCTTTGCCGCCGCTCCGTCGGCGACGACGATGAGGATCGTGCCCAGCACTATGGCCAGCGGGAAGGTCGCCGCGTGAATCCAGCCCCGCCACGTTGGCCTCTGTTCCTCTTCTTGGTAGGTGATCGCGTCATCCAGCAGAGGAAGGTTCGGAAGGTCGGATGCCGCATCGTCGTCGACCGCCGGGTGGGGGGTTGATTGGGATGCGTCGCCGGTCATCGCGCAATTCTACGCTCGCGGCGATGTCGGGGGCTTGGAGCTGGCTTTGGGCTAGCGTAGGCGTGTGAAAGAGCGCCAGTTCCCCCTCGGTCGGGGCTTTCTGTACGGGCTCTATCAGGGTCGACTTCGGCGCTTTCTTGCCACCCAACCCATGCCAAGGCACGTCGCCATGATCATTGACGGCAACCGCCGTTGGGCTCGCCTGCGTGAACTAGAGACGGCAGCCCATGGGCACCGGGCCGGCGCAGCCAAGTACCGTGAGTTTCTTGAGTGGTGTGATGATCTGGGCATCGGCGTCGCCACGCTCTACCTGCTCTCGACCGACAACCTCACCGGTCGCACCGCGGCCGAACTCGACGGCCTTTTCGAGATCATTGGTGACCTCGCCGAAGATCTCTCGCACTTTCGTGATTGGCGTGTGCAGCACGTGGGCTCGGCGGAGGGGCTGCCCGCCAGTCTGAAGCACAAGCTATCCGAGGCGGTCGAACGCTCGGCGAACAATACCGGCCTTCACGTGAACCTCGCCATCGGCTACGGCGGTCGGCGAGAAATCGCGGATGCCATGCGAAGCATCGTGCAGACCCACGAGAGTGCAGGCGGCACGCTTGATGCTCTCGCTGAAATCCTCACGCCGCAACTGATTGGTGAGCACCTCTACACGGGCGGCCAACCGGACCCTGACCTCGTCATCCGCACCTCGGGCGAACAACGCATCAGCGACTTCATGCTCTGGCAGAGCGCCCACAGCGAGTTCTATTTCATGGAGGCCCTGGGTCCCGACCTGCGCGAGGTCGACTTTTTGCGGGCGCTTCGAGATTTCAGTCGACGGCAACGCAGATTCGGTCAATAGCAGGGGAGCGCAATCAATGACGATCGACGAATACATCGAACGTTTCGGCGAAGAGCCCGGGTACTTCGACTTCGCGCGGGTGGGTCCGATCGGCCGCGCTGTGCGGGACGAAGAGCACGCACAATCGAGCCTGTTGGGCCGTGCCCGTTTCGGCACACTTACAAGCCTCGATGAGCAGGATGCCCGGGTGCGCGAGGCGGTCGCGGCACTCATCGGCATGCGTGCCGACCAGGTGGTGTTTCAGCCCAACACCAGCCAGGGGCTGATGCACGCGCTGTTCGGCCTGACCGGCGAGATGGTGATCTCATCCGGGGAGTTTCCGAGCCTCACCTTTGCCGCGACCCGCTCGGCCGACGCGCTCGGCCAGCTGGTGCCGCGGTGGTTCACGCCTGACCACGGCCGGGTCACTCCCGGCACACTGCGTGAACTAATCACCCCCGATACTGTCGCCGTGGGGGTGAGCCTTGTCGATTTTCGCACCGGCCACCTCGCCGATATCGAGGGTATCCGCCAGGTCATCGGTGATCGGCTACTGGTGCTCGACGCCATGCAGGGCTTCGGCGTCGTCGACGCGCCCTACGAACTGGCCGATGTGATCGTGTCCGGTGGCCAGAAGTGGGTGCGGGCGGGCTGGGGCACCGGTTTTCTCGCCCTCAGCGACCGGGCGGCCGAACACCTTACTCCGGTGTTCTCGGGCTTCTCGGCTACGGATGCCGTCGGCGCCCCCATGGACGAGGTACCCCCGCCCACCCGCGGCGCCGGCGCGTTCGAAGTCAGTAACCCCGACCCGATCGCCCAGGCCCGCTTCGCCGCGGCGCTCGAAGACATCACCGACGTGGGAGTTTCGACGATCGGCGCGCGTCTCGCAGAGAAGGTCAGCCGCGTAATCGATCTCGCCGACGAGTTCGCGGTGGGGGTCGTGTCGTCCCGCACCGAAACGGAGCGCGCAGGAATTGTTGTGCTTCAACCGGACCCCGATATGTTGACGACGTTCACCGCATCCCTGCACAACCACGGAGTGACCGCGACGACGCGGCAGGGCTCAGTGCGCCTGAGTCCTCACGTCACCACTGATGAGGAGTCTTTCGCAATGTTGCGCGCGAGTCTGAAGTCGTTTGGGACTTCTACCGTCTGACCAATTACTCTGGAAGTTGTGTCTTCTAAGCCCCGCACCCGGCAGCGGGGGTACGGTCTGCGATTCCCTACCGCACGACCGGCCCCACTTTCCACGAGCGCGCGACTGCGCTCCAGCTTTGCCGCGCTCGCGGGCATCTTGTCCTTCAGTATCTTGGGGGGAATTCTCGCGACCGTCGCGGTCGCGCCCGTCATTGGTGTGACCGGTGTTACGGCGGCAAGCACGATCGGCATCTTCGACGATCTCCCCGAGTACATCCAGATCGGTCGCCTGTCTGAGCGCAACACCCTCTATGCGCAATCGACCGCAGCGGGCAGCGTCGGCGGCTACATGCCGATTGCCACGATCTACGACCAGAACCGCGAGACGGTCTCGTTCGACCAGTTGTCGTCGTTTGTGCGGGATGCGGCCGTCGACGGCGAAGATCGCCGCTTCTTCGATCACGGCGGGGTCGATGTTCCCTCGGTGATTCGTGCGACACTCGGTAACCTGCGCTCAAGCGACGTCGATAGCGGCGCCTCTACCCTGTCGATGCAGCTTGTAAAGAACATCTTCGTTCAGCAGGCGTTGGAAGAACCCACGGAAGAAAAGCGCGAGGCTGCGTACGCTGATGCGACCGCACCATCCCTTGATCGCAAGATCAAAGAGATGAAGCTGGCCATCGGTCTCGAAAAGTCGTACACCAAAGACGAGATTCTGAGTGCGTACCTCAACATCTCGTTCTTTGGCGACAACACCTACGGCATCGAGACCGCAGCACAGCGCTACTACTCGATCTCTGCAAAAGATCTCAACGCGGCGCAGGCCGCAAGCCTTATCGCCATCGTGCAGTATCCGGGCGAGCGCGGACTCGATGATCCCGAAAACTTCGAGGCCAACCAGAAGCGCCGCGACGTGATCCTGCAGAGCATGTACGACGCCGGGCACCTGACCGATAACGAGCTGAAAGAAGCTCTCGACACCCCGGTCGACGAGACGACGCTCAAGCCGTCGCCGCTAACGAACGGCTGCTTCGCCGCCAATGAGTACGCGAAGTGGTTCTGCGATTACGTGGTCAAGAACATCGACGAATTCGATGCCCTCGGCCCCACCGCCGAAGAGCGTCGGGAAAACTGGAAGCGCGGCGGTTACGAGCTCTACACGACCCTTGATATGGACATCCAGCCGAACGCGCAGTACCAGACCTGGCTGTGGGCCCCGAACAACGAGCAGTCGTTCGCCCTGGGAAGCTCGACCGTCTCCGTGCAGCCGGGCACCGGTCGTGTGCTCGTGATGACCGAGAACAAGATCTTCGACGACACCCTCGAGGGCGGGGGGCCGTCGACGTCTGCGGTGAACTACAACACCGACTACGACCACGGCGGCTCGAGCGGCCTGCAGTCGGGGTCGACCTACAAACTGTTCACGCTGGTGGCCTGGCTTGAGGCCGGGCGCACGCTGAGCCAGTCCGTCGACTCCAGTGGGCGCACCGTGAAGCAGGAGTCATTCAAAGACACCTGCCCTGAGGGTGGGGGCTGGTACGGTCCCTACCCGTTCAAGAACGACTCCGGCGGTGGTGGCGGCGGCATGAGCGTGTTGTCGGCGACGGCGGGCTCAGTCAACGGCGCCTACATCTCGATGGCTCTCAAGCTCGACCTGTGCGACATCCGCAAGGCGGCCGAGCGACTCGGTGTCAAGCGCGCCGATGGAGACCCGCTGATGACCAACCCCTCGTCGGTGCTGGGTACCAACCAGATCACGCCCATCAGCCTCACTGCGGCTTATGCGGCGATCGCGGCGGGTGGCGTGTACTGCAAGCCCATCGTGCTCGACCGCGTCGTCGGACCGGACGGGCAAAACCTTCCCGGCCAGACACCCGAGTGCAGCCGCGCCGTTTCGCCCGAAGTGGCCGCCACCGCCGCCTACGCGCTGCAGCGAGTGATCTCCAGCGGAACAGCCACCGCGTCGAACCCGGGTGACGGTGTGCCAATCTTCGGCAAGACCGGCACAACGGATGACGCTAACCAGACTTGGATCGTAACCTCGACCACCAGCGTCGCGACCGGCACCTGGGTGGGCAAC
>Ga0335394_10002861_pt1 | contig 19516 bp, 18 predicted proteins | sample MAT03_FD_205741 | JGI IMG/M metagenome (GOLD analysis project Ga0335394, IMG submission 205741) | Freshwater microbial communities from Lake Fryxell liftoff mats and glacier meltwater in Antarctica - MAT-03 (spades assembly) (version 2) ... | reverse complement strand
TCGCGGCGGCTTCGACGTGCTCGTCGATGGCGTGCGCGCGTTCTGCCCAGCGAGCGGCATGGCGCTCGGTCATGTCGACGATCCGGCCGAGTTCGTCGGGCGCAAGCTCGAGTTCTCGGTGCCGCCGTCGAAGCAGGGCACGCACGGCCTCGTCGTCTCGCGTCGCGCGATCCTCGAGCGTGAGTCGCGCAAGCACGCACGCGACCGCGTCAAGACGCTGCAGATCGGCGAGCGCGTGAAGGGCGTCGTCAGTCAGGTGCGCGAGTTCGGCCTGTTCATCGACATCGGCGGCGGTCTCGAGGGCATGGTCCACATCAGCGAGATGTCGTGGGACCGCGCGCTCAAGCCGAGCGAGGTCGCGCGCGTCGGCGAAGAGGTCGAGGCGCAGATCATTCGCCTGCCGGACCGCAAGGACAAGAAGGAGCGCCACGAGCGCATCGGCTTGTCGCTGAAGGCCGTTGCGGCGGATCCGTGGGACGAGCACGGCGAGGCAGTCGCCGAGGGCCGCGTCTTCAAGGGCAAGATCACGCGCGTCGCCGAATTCGGCGCGTTCGTCGAGGTCACGCCGGGCGTCGAGGGCCTGCTCCACGTGAGCGAGCTCGGGACGAACCTGCAGCACGCGAAGGACGGCGCCAAGGAGGGCGAGGAGATCTGGGTGCTCATCGAGCGCACGGACAAGAAGGCGCGACGGCTCTCGCTGTCAAAGCTCTCGCCCGCCAACGCGAAGGCCATCGAGGCCGGCGAGATCACCGCAGAAGCGTTCAAGATGAAGGCGCCGAAGGCTGGCGCCTCTCTCAAGGTCGTCGTCGATCGCGTCGAGCAGCACGGCGTGTTCGTGCAGATCGAGGGCGTGCTCGGCCGCAAGGGCCGCGGCTACATCCCGAACGCCGAGATGGCGACCGAGCGCGGCACCGATCACCGCCGCAAGTTCCCCGTCGGCACCAAGCTCGACGCGAAGATCATCGGCACCGATCGCGAGGGCGGCCTCAAGCTCTCGCGCAAGGCGCTGATCAACGACGAAGAGAAGCGCGCCGTGCAGGACTACCGCCGTGAGGCGAGCAAGCAGGGTCTCGGCACGTTCGGCGATCTGCTGCGCGCGAAGCTGAGCGAGAAGATCTGATCGGGAGGGAGAGCGTGTTCCGCGCTTGCGTGCTTCAGGTGCGCTTGCTAGAAACCCGCTCTCGTAGTTCGGGCGATTAACTCAGGGGTAGAGTGCCTTCTTCACACGGAGGAAGTCGCTGGTTCAAATCCAGCATTGCCCACCACAGCGCCGTCGAGCACACCGCTCGGCGGCGTTCGTGTTTCTAGCGGCGCACTCCGTCGTGCTAGCGTCAGCCGGTGATTTCCGAAGAGCGCCCGGCGGCGTCCCGAGCGCAGAATGACCTGGCCGCACGCGTGCTCGCTGGCGAGATGCGCGCCGCCGCCCGCGCCATGCGGCTGGTCGACGATCGCACCGGCGGCTACCTGGAGCTGCTGAAGACGCTCTATCCGCACACCGGGCGCGCGTGGATCGTGGGCATCACTGGGATGCCAGGCGCCGGAAAGAGCACGCTCACCGATCGGCTGATCGAGCACGAGCGCAAGCGCGGTCGCAAGGTCGGCGTTGTTGCTGTCGATCCGACCAGCCCGTTCACCGGCGGCGCGATCCTCGGTGATCGGATCCGCATGCAGCGGCACTTCCTCGATCCCGATGTGTTCATCCGCTCGCTCGCCACGCGCGGTCATCTCGGCGGGCTGTCGCGCTCCGCGGGCGACGTCATCCGCGTCCTCGACGCGTACGGCTGCGACACGATCTTCGTCGAGACGGTCGGCGTCGGTCAGGACGAACTCGAGGTGACGCAGCTCGCGCACACGACGGTCGTCGTGATGCCGCCGGGGATGGGCGACGACATTCAGGCGATCAAGGCGGGCATCCTCGAGATCGCCGATGTGTTCGCAGTGAACAAGGCGGATCGCGAGGGTGCGGATTCGACGGTGCGCGACCTCGAGCAGATGGTGATGCTGACGCGCGAAACGGCCGTCGCCGCGTCGAGCGCGTCGAGCCACACGAACGCGCACGCCCATCGCGTCGTGCGCGAAGAACGCGTGGCCGGCGGTGCGTGGGAGCCGCCGATCGTGAAGACGGTGGCGGTGAAGAACGAGAACATCGCCGCGCTGTTCACTGCGTGTGATGCGCACCGCGCGCACCTCGAGACGACCGAAGATGGCGCACGCAAGCGCGAGCAGCGCGCCCGCGAGGAGCTCGCGACCATCTTCCGCGACACGCTGCTGAGCGAGGCTGCGCGGCGGATCGGCGGCGCGCAGGAAGCAGCTCTCGCGCAGCTGCTGCGCCGCGAGAACGATCCGTACACCGTGTCCGAAGAACTCGTACGCTCGCTCGTCGGTGGAGGCTCTGCGTGAACGCTCCGGGCTCGAGTCACAGTCGATGTACGTTCGTGATCGCGCGCGTCGCTGCGCTCGCCGCGCTCTCGATGCTCGCTGCCTGCAGCGACGACTCGAAGTTCGCGACGCTCACCGTCGAGCTCGCGCGGGCACCGGGCGCCGCGGGCTGCGCGTCGGAGCGCGACGACCTGCTGCCCCCGGAGGTCGTCTGCCTCGCCTTCGAGATGTGCCGGCGCAGCGAGACCGGCTGCGAGCCAGTGCCGCTGATCCGAACTGACGCGGATCACAGCGCGCCCGGCGCACGCGTGCTGCGTGTTGCGCGCTCCTCGGTAGTGTCGTTCGACACCACCGCGACCGGCGGACCGTTCGAGCTGACCGTCACCGCGACCGACGTCGATGGCGCCGTGTTCGCGACCGCGACGACGCGCGGCATCACCGTCGGCGACGCGGTCCGTGTTCGCCTCGAGCGCACCGAAACGTGGAGCTGCGCGCCTGGCAACACCACGAGCGCCCCAGCGCTGCCGCGCGCGCTGCACGCCGCGACGCTTCTCCCGAACGGCGACGTGCTGCTTTACGGCGGCGTGTTCGGCAGCGACATCAACATCGGCGCGCGCGGCGGAGCGACGCTGCAGCCGGGCATCGAGGTCTACGACGCGGTCGAGCAGCGCATCGTCCCGGTGAGCATCGGCGGCAGCTTTGCGTGGAAGGGGCGCGTGTTGTTCGCGTCGCGCCTGCTGCCGAGCACAGGCGCCGGTCCGTACACGATCGCGCTCTACGGCGGCTACGAGGCGAACGACCGCGCCGTCGTGTTCTTCGACAAGCAGCAGATCGACAGCTACCACGGCTCGCCGATCGTGCCGGCCGACGGTGCCGTGCCCGGGGAGCCGCTGCGCCTCAGCTACGATCCCGTCGCGCACCGCGTGGAGATCGCCGCGAGCCCCGTCGGCACTGGCAGCGTCGACACTGGCTTTCTCGCTGCGACTGACTTCGGCAGCCGCGGCGAGGCCGTGCTCGTGTTGGGCGCGGGCGCGTTCACCGGCGCCGATCGCCGGACGATGTTCACGCCGCGCGCGCTGTGGATCGACGCCACGGGAGGCGTCGACACGACGATGCTGAAGGCGGCGCGCATGGGCGCGACGGTCACGCCGATCGACGAGTCGAGCGTGCTCGTCTGGGGCGGCTCGGTCGACGAGGCGACCGACGGCGCGGCCCACGCTGTCGCCGGCGAGATCGTCGAGCGCACCGACCGGAGCGCGATCGATACGGACGCGCAGCAGGGCGGCGTGACGATGGGCTGCGTGTATCCGCCACCGCTCGCGGTCGGCGGCGAGCTGCCCGAGCCCACGGTGTTCCACACCGCGACGACGATCGGCACCCGCCAAATTGTACTCGCGGGCGGTCTGCTGGTTGGTAGCCTGGAATGCAACAGCGGCGTCACCACGCTCTATCCGCCGGAGCGACCGCTCGTCGTGATCTCCGTCGACGCGGACGGCAACGCGACGTCGGCGACCGTGTCGCCGTCCCGGGCCGCGGACTACGAGCCGACCATCTTCCACACTGCGACGCGAACGGCTGACGGCGTCGTGCTGCTCGGCGGCGCGGCGGCGATCCCCGCGGGCCGGCTCGAGTCGCTCAACCAAGCCGGGCTCGTCGCGAGCGATGGCGCAGGAGGCCACGTCTTCACGCCCATCGCGCCGATGCTCGCCGCGCGCTGGGGACATGCGGCGACGCTCCTGCCCGGAGACCGCTTGCTCGTCACCGGCGGCTTCGAGACATACGCAGGCAGCGCGACACGCCTCGCGCGTGCGCTCGACTGGTCGGAGGTGTTGCCGCTCGCGCCGCGGGGCTCGACGCGGATGATGTGCACGGACACGCCGTTCGCAGCCGCGATCGACGCCGGCGTGCGCGACGGTGCTGTACCCGACGGGGGCGCGCGCGACGGCGCGGCGAGCACGGACGCAAGTGAGCCCGATCCAGGCGCGGTCGACGCCGGGATCTGACAGTTGACAGCCCGCCGGGTGCGCTGCAAAGACGCCCGGTGTTGCGGCCCGCGTCGTGAGCGCGCCGCCCAGAGGAGGCTCGCAGATGTCCAAGACTGTGTTCATCGTCGGCTCGGCCCGCACCCCCATCGGCACCTTTCAGGGCGCGCTCTCGGACGTCACCGCACCGCGCCTCGGCGCCGTCGCGATTCGCGCTGCGCTCGAGCGCGCGAAGGTCGCCGTCGACCTCGTCGACGAGACGTTCATGGGCAACGTGCTCACTGCGGGCGAGGGCCAGGCGCCCGCGCGCCAGGCCGCGAAGTACGCCGGCGTGCCTGACAAGACGCCGGCGACGACCGTCGGCAAGGTGTGTGGCTCGGGGCTGCAGGCGGTGATCTTCGGCAGCAAGTCGATCCTGCTCGGCGACGCCGACATCGTCGTCGCGGGCGGCATGGAGTCGATGACCAACGCGCCGTATCTGCTGCCGAAAGCGCGCTCCGGCTATCGCATGGGCAATGGCGAGATCATCGACTCGATGATGGCCGACGGCCTCTGGGATCCGTACGGCAACTTCCCGATGGGCAACGCCGGCGACCTCTGCGCGCGCGAGCTCGGCTTCTCGCGCGAGGCGCAGGACGACTACGCGCGCGAGAGCTATCGACGCGCGCTCGCGGCGCAGGCGGAGGGCGGCTTTACTCGCGAAATTACGCCGGTCACCGTCACCGGTCGCAAGGGCGATGTCGTCGTCAGCGAGGACGAAGAGCCAAAGCGCGGCAACGCCGACAAGATGGCCACGCTGCGCCCGGCGTTCGCGAAGGATGGCACCGTCACCGCCGCGAACGCGTCGAAGATCAACGATGGCGCGGCCGCCGTCGTGCTCGCATCGGAGGAGGCGGTGAAGCGCCACGGCCTCACGCCGCTCGCGCGCATCACGACGTACGGCGGTCATGCGCAGGCGCCCGAATGGTTCACCACGGCGCCGATCGGCGCGATCGAGAAGACGCTCGCGCGCGCCGGCCTCCAGGCGGGCGACATCGACCTCTACGAGATCAACGAGGCGTTCGCCGTCGTCGCGATGGCGGCGATGCAGAAGCTCAGCCTCGAGCACGCCAAAGTGAACGTCCGCGGCGGCGCGGTCGCGCTCGGCCATCCGATAGGCGCAAGCGGCGCACGCGTGCTGGTCACGCTCCTTCACGCGCTCGAGGACCGCAAGGCCAAGCGCGGCCTGGCGACGCTCTGCATCGGCGGCGGTGAGGCCGTCGCGGTCATCATCGAGCGCGCCTGATTCGCGGCACGACGCTCCTCTGGCCTCGGACGCGCGTTCCGGGCTACGTTCGCGGTCGATGATGCGGCAGTCCCAAGCGGCACCTCCCGGCACACTCCCCATGGGCGTGCGCTGGCTGCCGTCCGTCCGCGAGAGCGACGCTGCGCAGCTCGGTGACGAAGCCGAGTGGCTCGCACGACTCGCCGATGCGGGCGTGCCGCTCGCCGCTGCGTGGCTCGTCCCGTGTGGCCGCGATGGGCGCGACGACGGCTGGGTCGATCGACTCAGCGCGGTGCTCACCGCCGCGCTCGCCAGCGCGCCGAGCGCCGGTACGAGCCCGCGTCTGCGCGTCGGGCCGTGGTTTGCGTCGCGCGGGGCACAATCCCGCTTTGGGCGGGATTTCCCACTTCTCGCAGATGTCGTCGATGCCGACGGCGCCATCGACGCGGCGCGCAGCCTGGCGCGCTCTCTCGGCCGCTCGCTCGGCACGCTCGATGGACGGCCGGGAGCGCTCGACGGCGTCTACGTGCGCGTCATCGCGCTGAGCGGCGGCGCGAGCAGCGATGCGCAGAACGACGCGACGTTCGGCTTCGCCGCGAGCGCGGAGCCCGGCGGCGGCGATCCCGACATGGTCGCGGTGTGGACCGAAGGCGCGCGTCCGTGGCTCGTCGACCGCCGCACCATGCGCCTCGCGGTCGAAGGGGAGGCGCCGCTCGACGACGATGTCGCCGCGCGCGTCGCGGATCTCGTCGATCGCGCGCAGCTCGTGCTCGGCCGCCCGGTCGAGGTGCGCTGGCTCGCCGCGCACGGGCGCTTTTACGTCGCCTCGGTGCGCGAGCTCGGCTTGGTGCCGCGCTTCACTGGCGCCGCGTATAGGCGCGTCGCGCTCATGGCCGAAGACGAAGGCACCGTCGCGCCGCTCGCCGTCGACGCGATCGACAAGGCGCTCGGCCGCGACGACGCCGCCGCCGACGAGCCGCGCGTGCGCCGCGTCTATGCGCGCCCGTACAAGCGCATAGACGATCCTTCGCGCCACCGCGACGGCGCCGCGCTCGTCGTCTCGTCGTCGCCGCTGGTGCGTGCGGCGCGCGGCGTCGCCGGCGTTGCGGGTGACGTCGCTTCGCCGCTCGCAGCAGCGCGCCGCTTCACCCAAGAGCTCAGCGCGCGCATCGCGCAGCTCGACGCGGTCACGCTCGCCGGCACCACCGACGCCGCGCTCCTCGTACAGCTGCGCGAACGGCAGCGCTTGGTGATCGACGCGCTCGTCCTGCTCGATCGCGCGCGCGTGGCGACGCTCGCCGCGCTGCCCGCCATCGAGACCGCCGCCGGTGAGCTGCCGCGCGACGCCTACATCGCGCTCGCCGCACCGCGCGCGACGCGCGAGCGCAGGCGCGCACACGAGCGCATCGAGCGGCTCGCCGCGAAGCTGCGCGACGCAGGCGTACGCAGCGGTACGCCGGTGGGCGCGCTGCCAGCCACGCTGCGCCGTCACTGGGACGAGACCCGCCGCGCCGTCGCCGATGTGCGGCCGCTCGGCGTCGACATCACGCCGCGCCCCTACGGCGAATCGGACGCCACGCTCGCCGCGGCGCTCGCCACGGTGCGCATCTCCGAGCACGACCTGCACGAAGAGGCGCGTCGCGCCGCGCTGCGTCGGCTCTGCGATACGGCGCGCGCGCGCTCGTTCGGTCGCAGCCGCGAGGCGGTGGTGCGCGCCGTCGCGCTCGTGCTGTCGAGCCTCGCCGACGCCAAAGGTGAAGTCGCCGAGGCGCTCGCGGCAGGCCTCCTGCGCGTCCGCGCAGCGGCGGTGATCGCCGGCGAGCGGCTGTGTGAGACAGGCGTCCTCGAGACGGCCGACGACGCGCTCTACATGGACGTCGAAGAGATCGAACAAGCGCTCGAGGGCGAGCCCGGCGCGTACGCGGCGCGCGTGCGCCTCCGCCGTGAAGACGATCAACGCTGGGCGCGCTACGAAGCGCCACGGCGCCTGCGCGCGCGCTGAGCGGAGTCCTCGATTGGCCGCTACGTGGTGCCGCGCACTTCGCTGTGTGATTTACTGCGCAGATCCGGCTGCAGAGACGCGGCTCGTCACGCCGACGTTTCGGCGCAGCTTTCCACTCTCCCGGGCGCCACGAGACGCGCTCGTCCAGCCACTCTCGAGGAAACGAAATCGATGTCAGACATCAAGCTCTTCGGCGTCATCGGCGCAGGTCAGATGGGCCGCGGAATCGCGCAGGTCGCCGCGCAATCGGGCTTCGACGTGAAGCTCCTCGACGCCACGCGCGAGCAGGCAGAGCAGGGCGTCGCGCGCATCGGCAAGGACCTCGCGCGGCAGGTCGAGCGCAACAAGATCGCCGGCGAAGAGCGCGACCGCATCCTCGCGCGCATCACCCCGGCCGGTGAATATGCCGACCTCGCCGCGTGCGACTACGTCGTCGAAGCAGCGACCGAGGTCACCGAGCTGAAGGCGAAGATCTTTCAGCAGGCGGACGCCGTCCTCGCGCCTCACGCGATCCTCGCGAGCAACACCTCGTCGATCTCGCTCACCAAGCTCGCCGGCTTGGTGAAGCGCCCGGGCAAGATCATCGGCATGCACTTCATGAATCCGGTGCCGGTGATGAAGCTCGTCGAGATCGTGCGCGCGCTGCAGACCACCGACGCGACCTACGACACCACGCGTGAGCTCACGATGCGCATGGGCAAGACGCTCATCACCGCGAAGGACGTGCCCGGCTTCATCGTCAATCGCATGCTGATCCCGTTCCTGAACGAGGCGTGCTTCGCGCTGCAAGAAGGACTCGGCACCGCGGAGGATATCGACAAGGGCGCAAAGCTCGGGCTCAACCACCCGATGGGCCCGTTCGAGCTCGCCGATCTCATTGGCCTCGACACGGTGCTCTCGATCTCCGAGGTGCTGCACCGCGAGTTCGGCGACGACAAATACCGGCCGCCGACGATCTTGCGCAACTACGTCGCCGCCGGCTGGCTCGGCCGCAAGTCCGGCCGCGGCTTCTACGACTACTCGGAGAAGAAGACATGACCCGCCAGTTCATCAAGCTCACGAACGAGGGCAACGTCGCGACGCTCACCATCGCGCGCCCCGATCGGCTCAACGCGCTCTCGCCCGAGCTGATGGCGGAGCTCAGCGACGCTGTCGCCGAGGTCGCGCGCCGCGCCAAAGAGCTGCGCTGTCTGGTGATCACCGGCGAGGGCAAGGCGTTCGTCGCCGGCGCGGACATCGCCGCGATGCAGAGCATGACGCCCGGCGAAGCGAGCGACTTCGCCAGCCGCGGACATCAGCTCGGCAGCGCGCTCGAGGCGCTCCCGCTGCCGGTCATCGCCGCGATCAACGGCTTCGCGCTCGGCGGCGGCTGCGAGCTCGCGCTCGCCTGCGACTTCGCCTACGCGAGCGAGAAGGCGAAGCTCGGCCAGCCCGAAGTAAAGCTCGGCGTGATCCCTGGCTTCGGCGGAACACAGCGCCTGCTGCGCCGCGTGGGCGTCGCGGTCGCGCGTGAGCTCGTCTACAGCGGCATGATGATCGACGCGCAGGAAGCGCTGCGCATCGGCCTCGTCAATCGCGTGTTTGCGCACGACGAGCTGCTGCCGAAGACGTACGAGATCGCGCGCACCATCGCCGAGATGGGCCCGCTCGCCGTCGCCGCCGCCAAGCGCGTCATTCGTGAGGGCGAGATGATGCCGCTGCCGCAGGCCAACGCGCTCGAGGTCGACGCATTCGCCGGCTGCTTCACCTCGGCCGATCAAAAAGAAGGCATGGCGGCATTCCTCGCGAAGCGTCCGGCGGCGTTCAAGGGGGAGTGACGGTGAGAGCGCGCTCCGCCGCGAACGCCGCACTCTCCGGCGGACTGCTTCTGGGCGCCGCGCCGTGACCCGGCATCGACTCGCGCTGCCGGACCGCTTGGAGAGCAGTCGCGTCCGGAAGCTGGTCGACTGTGCTCGCGCTCTCGTGACTCTGGACGACGTCGAGGTGGACGCGAGCAGCGTCCTCTTTGCTGAGCCGTTCGGCCTCGTCATGCTTGGTGCCGCCGTGCTGCGGCGCCTTGATGTCGGGCTTCCAATCCCGGGCTACGTGGGCCCGCAGCGCGACGAGCCGCGCAAGTTCCTCGAAGAGATCGGCTTCGATCAGCTGATGACTACCGGCGTGTCCACCGCCGACTCCGGCACGCTCCCCATTCGCCGCCTATCGGCGAACTCTCTCAATCCGGCCTATATGCACGAGGTCGCACAACTGGTGGAGCGTTTGGTTCCAGGCACCTCCGAGTCGGTGACGTACCTCGTGGAGATGGCGCTGAAGGAACTGGTTCAGAACGTCGTCGAGCACTCGGGCTCGGCGACAGACGCGGTCGTGCTGACCCGGTGGTATCGCCAGCACGAGAACGTCCGCATTGCCATCGCCGACTCTGGGATCGGCCTCGCTCGGTCAGTGCGCCGCAATCCGAAATACGCTGCTATCGAGGATGACCGAATCCTTGTTCGGTATGCTGCCACAGTGGAGGGAACGACGGGTCGGGTCGGCGCCAGGTTCGGCGGGCTCGGGCTCAAGCACCTGCACCAACTGTGCATCCTACGTGGCGGAGGTCTCCACGTGATCTCGCGAACGGTGGACGCGTCGTACACGGCGAGGGATAGTCGGGAGGCGTTCGTCCCGAGACTCGACGGTACAGTCGTCGAAATCGACTTTCGCCCCAGGCCGGACCAGGGCAGTCGCGCAGAGCAGACGAACGAAGAGGAGTTTTTCTGATGCATCGTCTTCGAATCCGCGAGGTTTGCCCGGAGTCTCGGGTGTTCCGTCCGGACGGGGCGCGCTTGCGTATCGCGATCGAGCGAGCTTGGAACGACGAGGCACCGATCGAGGTCGATTTCGAGGCTGAGGTCATCGCGTCAATCTCCTTCCTCGACGAGGGGGTGGCCTCGCTCTTCTTCGATTACGATGCCGAGGTCATCCGTCGCCGGCTGCAGATCGTCGGCATGACCGACGACGACAAGCGCGAACTCAACCGGCTCGTTGTGATTCGGCGTGCTCAGCGGACGGCAGCGTAAGGCCGGTCGTTTTCGCAGTCCATCGACCGCCTAGCGCCCCGCGAATGCCGATCGCGCGCCGCGCTCTGCTCACCGCATCGAAGGGCCCGCACGCGGATCGCAGCGGCGCAAAAAAGTCGGCGGCAAGCGATAGCCACCGAGCTCGAGGTGCGCGTCTGAATCGTCGCTCAGTGACTCACGCGCGCGCGCGCGCAGCGCACGATCGAACGCGTCGCGCGCCTTTGTGCAATCGCCGTCCTCCGCGGCGAGCTCGGCGCGCAGCTCTTCGGCGGGCGCTTCGGCGACGTCGAGCGACTCTGCCCAACGCAGCGCGCGCCACGCCGTGTCGACATCACCTTCACGCTGCGCAGCCCACGCCGCCGCGAGCATCGCCTCGGCGTCCCACGGTGCGATTCGCAGCCGCCACTCGGCGCGCTCTGCCGTGACGGAGGCCGCATCGTCCGCGCTGAACCGCGTGCTCAGCTCGATCGCCGCGACGCTGCCGATCAGCGTCAGCACGATCAGCAGCGCCGCGAGCCTCCCGCTGCGACGCGACGGCGGGGGAGGGCGCGGACCGGGATCTTCGCCGCACGCGCGCAATCGGTCCCACAGATCCGGATGCACACGCCGCGCGCCGGTCACCATCGGCGCATCCGCATCTTCGTGAATCGCACGGAGCGCACGCGCGAGCTCGGCGCTGCCCGCGGTCGCACACGCTCGCGCATCAGCGCGCTCTTCCATCCGCCGCGCGAGCTTGCGGACGCGCAGCAGCCCCAGCAGCGCGAGCACGATCGTGACCACCAGCGCGACGATGCCGGGCGTGCCCGCCGTCCACGCGATGCGCACGCCGACCGTCAGCGCAAACACCAGCAGCGTCGCGCTCCCGAGCCGCGCGAACACCACCGCACCACCTTCGCTCAGATGGCCCGCTTCGTGCGCGAGCACCGCGCGCAGCTCGTCCGGCGGAAGGCGCTGCGCGAGTCGATCCGTGACGACCATCGTGCGCGCCCACGGAAACGCCGCCGCATTCGCGAAGTGCGTGTCTCCTGTCGGCAGTCGCAGCACCAGCGCGAGCCGTACGCCTTCACGCGCGGCGACGTCGTCCGCCAACACGCGCAGCGCTGCGGGCGCGCGGCGAATCGCGCCGGTGAGCAGTGACAGCGCGAGCCCGCCATACGCCACGCCGAGGGCCGTCACCAGAAGCGCGAGCAGCGTCCACGGCAGCGACACGCTGTCGCCCGTCGTCACCGGCAGCTGCGCGGCGAGCAGCGCGCCGACCATCGGCCCAGCCAGCATCGGCACCATGCGCAGCCGCAGCGCGACCACACCGATCACACTCGTGCGCTGCTCGGGCCGCTGCTCGACGACGCGCCGCGCGAGCCCACCCGACACGAACGCGAGCACCGCACAGCTCGTGCCCGCTGCGAGCGCGAGCATGCCTCCTTGCTGACGCGCGACGCTCGGCGCAATCGCGCGCGTGACGCCGACCATCCACGCGAGCTGGATCTGCACGAGGCCAACGACGAACGCCGCCTGCCGAAACGTGAACAGCCGACGCCGCCGCTCTTCCCCATCTGTTGGCAGCTTGCGCAGCAACATCAGCGCGAGCGCGCGCGCGGTGAGCTGCGGAATCAGCGCGGCAATGAGCAGCGCGATACCGAGCGGCCACACTGCGTCGCTCGAGAACGTCACGCGTCAGCCGTCCGAGAACACGCAGAACACCGGCGCGTGATCGCTCGGCGCCTTGCCCTTGCGCTCCTCGCGATCGACGAACGCCTGCTCCGAGCGCGCGGCGATGCTCGGCGTCGCGTAGAGGTGATCGATGCGCAGTCCGTCGTTCTTCGGGAAGCCGAGCATCCGGTAATCCCACCACGAAAAGATCGCCTCACCCGGGTGATGCTTGCGGAACACATCTTCGAGCCCGTAGGCGCGCACGTGCTCGAGCGCGGCGCGGATCTCGTCGTTCGCGAGCACCGACGCGCGCCAGTGCTCTGGGTTCTTGATGTCGAGATCCGTCGGCGCGACGTTGAAGTCGCCGCACAGCAAAAACGGCGAAGCCGGATCGACATGCCGATCGAGATACGCGCGCAGTCGTTTCATCCACGCCAGCTTGTACGGATATTTCGGCGATTCCGGCTCCCCGCCGTTCGGGAAATACGCGCTCGCGATCCGCACTCCGCGCACCGTCGCCAAGATCAGCCGCGCCTGCGGATCGTCCTCGCCATCGTCGAGCCCGCGCGCGACATCCGTCGCCTCTTCCTTCGAGAGAATCGCGACGCCGTTGTAAGTCTTCTGCCCCGCCGTCACCGCGTGATATCCCGCCGCGCGCAGCGCCTCGAACGGGAACTGCGCGTCCTCCACCTTCAGCTCCTGCAGACAGACGACATCCGGCGAGTGCCGCGCGAGAAACGCGAGCAGCCGCTCCTGCCGCGCGCGAATCGAGTTGACGTTCCAGGTGACGACGGCGATCGACATGCGCGCGATGTTGCTGGTTTCTGAGCGGCGCGCCAAGGGTCGCGAGGTACGCGCAACGCAGTCGATGTCGTGCGACGTGGGCGTCCAGGTTTGGCGCGCCGATTCACCACCAGGTTTTCCCACTGCGGCGCGGCGCGCAGTTCAGTACGATGGTCGCATGCGAACGTTTCTGATGACGCTACTTGCCGTGGTGCTTGGTTGCGGATGCACTGGTGGCAGGCCCTTGGCCCCGGCAGCCGATGCTGGAGGCCTACCTGCTGATGCCGGCGGCGTGGAGCCGCTCGGCGACTTCCGCTACACGCTCGGCTGCGGCAGCCGCACCGGCTGCTTCTCGAAGGATCGCGACATCAACGGCTTCAACGACGAGGCGGGCGTCATCGTCTCGTGTATGTCGGGCTCGGTCGCAGCGGGCTCGACGCTGAGCTTCCGCCTCAGCGCGATCGACCCGATCGACATGAGCACCCGCTTCTCGTTCACGATCGCCAACGTCATCTACGACGACGCCACCGGCTCTCCACTCGGAACCTCGGGTGTCGTCACCGTCGCCGAGGGGGCGACCAGCTATACCGGCACCATCAGCGCGAACCCGCCGTCGTCGGCCGTGCCCTGCCAGCTGCTCAACATCGCCAAGACGATGGACGACATCGGCAACCCGCAGATCGAGGGCGATATCCTCTGCGGCGCGTCGGCCGATCCCGCCGTCGGCCTCACACAGTCGGGAGCGCCGTCGGTTCGCCGCGATATCCACGATCCGGCGTCGGTGTCGACGGCGGCGCACTTCCGTATCGTGTTGTGCGACGGGCTGCCGATCGCGCGGTGACGAGCGCGCGCAGCTGCTCCGCCGCGCCAGGCTGGTCTCTGGCGCATGGAAACGTCCTCTCCGTCCCGGCGCATGCGGTGTTTACGGATGTCGCGTCCGTTTATGTGCTGGGGCTCCTCGAAGATCCACCCGAGGCCACACGCGCCATCCAAAGGGACGGTCGAGGGCCGTGACGCCACTCACCCCCGCGCCGCATACGCCGCGCGCGCTGCGCTCAGCTCGGCGCGCGTCATCGGGCCGCGCAGGAACGACATCGCCCAGCGCGGCTGTACCAGCATGACGTCGCCACCAGCGTGTACGTTGCGGACGAGGAACCATCTTGGCAGCAAACGCTGCACGAGCTTGCCAATCGCCTTCTCGGCGGCGGGCTCGAGCGCCATGCCGTCGACGACGCGCTCGCGATCTGCGTCGGTGCCGAGTGCGCGCGCGTGCAGCGTCGACGGGCCGCCCGTGGCCGAGGAAGAGGCCGTCGTCCTCGGGCACTCGCTAGCTCTTCGCGGGCTCGGGCTCGAACGGCTCGCCGCCTGGGAAGCCAGGGCGCACCAGCGTCGCGGGGGTGGGTGCGACGGCGGGTGTCGTGGGGCCGGCGGCGCCGCGAACCTCGGTGTTGGGCGCGGCAGGATCAGTGACCACCTCGCCATCATCGATCGTGCGTGCGCCGCGGAGATGGACGGACGGCGCGTAGAGATCGGCGTCGTCGTGGTCCCAGCGCAGGTAGGTTACAGCGCGGCGCACTTGGTCGTACGCGACGTAGAACAGCGTGTAGAAGCGCCGACGCATCAGCGCCGCATCGCTCGAGTCGTTGTCCTCCTCGTCGCCGACCGCGCGGATGCCGATCGCATCACCGAAATCCGCCGCGAGTCGCTCCGCGTCCGCGAGCTCGGCCTCGGTGACGGGCGTGCGATTCTCCGCCTCTGCCCAGCCCGTTCGGAACAGCTCGACCAGCCCGATGAGCTGAAACACCAGCGCCTTGTACGAGCGCTTGCCCTGCTGCTTGACGGTCAAGCGGGCGAACTGCTCGGCGTCGACGAGGCCGCGCCGCGCGAGCGTCCGCGCATCTTCCTCGAGCGACTCCGACAGCGCCGCAGCGCGTGCCGCAAACTCGGGCACCTCGCGGCGAACGCGCCGAGCAAGACGGTGCAGCGCATGCGCGTGACCGAGGCCTTTCGCGTAGCTCTCGAGCTTGTCGAGGTGCGAGACGCGGAAGCGCGGAAGCTGCGCGACGACCTCCTCCCGCAGCGCCATCAGCCGCGGCAGCGCGCTGGCGACGAGGAGCACCGCGGCGGCTGGATCGATGTTGACCCGGAGCAGCTCCGCGGTCGCAAGCTCCATCGCCTCTTTTTCGATCGCGTCGTAATCCGTGCGGTATGCCTCAATCGTCATGGCCCACCTCCGAGATCGTTGTTCTCGCCGCAGCGTGCAAAACCCTGGTTGCTCAACGCCTCAAGTAGAGCGGAATGCGGTGGAGTGCCAGCGGTGCGCAAGCGATCCTCACGCCGCGCGGATGGGACCCGAGCGAGCGCATCGACGACGCGTGGAGTCTCGTAGCCGCCGTCTTTCATGCCGAAATCACCGTCCTGGCCAATGTCATCGCCATCAAACCCACGAAGCCCAATCGCAGCGCGTCACGATGAGAACTACACCCACGCGGGTCGACGTCAGCGTTGACTTCGGTAAAAAGCTCCGGTAGTTTCTATCTGTTCATCAAATGTCCTATGCGCAGAGGGATGTGAATGGTACACCGGCTCCTGAGTTTCTCGTGGGCGTTTGCCGTTCTCACCATTGCAGCATGTGGAGACAGCGCGGGGCCCAGGTGCGTGGAGGGATCGACTCAGGCCTGCGTTTGTGCGGGCGGAGTTGGGGGCGCCCAGATCTGTATCGGTGACGGCAGCTACGGAGCATGCGACTGCGGCGACCACTCCAGGCCGCGTGATTCGGGGGTCGACACGGGGTCTGCCGACGCCTTTAGCTGCCCCGACGAGGACGGCGATGGTCACGCGAACGTAACCTGCGGTGGCGACGACTGCGACGATGCAGATGGCACCCGCTTTCCGGGAAACGCGGAAGTATGCGACGCAGATGATGAAGACTGCAACGACACGACAGTCGGAATGGACGCCGACAACGACGGCTTCGCTGCGAGCTTTTGTTGCAACGGCGCGGGCAACTGCGGAGGAGACTGCGACGACTCATTTGTGACCATCAACCCATCCGCAGCCGAGGTCTGCAATGGACGCGACGACGACTGCGACGGGGAGACCGACGAGTCTGTCTGTGTCGACGAGTGCACGCTCGGGATGTACCCGCCCTGCTCGGGTTGGGGCGCTACGTGTATTGACACATTCACGGGATACACGTGTGGCTGCATGGCTGGTTTTTCGGGCCCAACCTTTGGCCAGTGCAACGACATCGATGAGTGTGCGACTGGCGTGGACGACTGCGACGATTCCCCCGACGCCTGCGTGAACTACACGGGAGGGTTTGGTTGTACTTGCCCGCTGGGCGTCGGTGGCATGGGTCGTGGCGCCTCTGGTTGCACGGGCACACGTTTCACCGACCTCGGCGACGGAACGGTGCGTGACAACAATGGGTCGGGTCTCCTCTGGCAAGCGGGCTTCTCACCTGGAACCCAGTCTCATGCAGAGTCAATCACGTACTGCACGACGCTAACACTCGTCGGTGGCGGATGGCGCCTTGCGACGGGGGAAGAACTCGGTTCTCTCCTGGATTCACGCTTCGCTCCAATGGTCGATCCGGTCTTCTTTCCGGGGACTGGAACGGAAGGTTTCTGGACTGCGGATCTTTTCGAAACGGGGGGAGTCGTCGGAGGGCGGGATTCCGGATCTCCCTTCGAAATCCTTGCGACAGTACTCTACTTCGGATCGTACGATGGCGGTCTTCCACTCGAGGCTCTCGCGAATACCCACTACGCGCGATGCGTGCGGTGAGATGTTCGGCCAACTCGCACGGAGCGGAAGGAGATGAGACTGCCGGATGTACGAACGATCGCTGCAGTGACGGCGTTTGCCGATATTTGCCGGAGGTGTGCGCGGTGTTGTGTTCCCTCGACTCGCGTCTGCGCATACGATGGTCCTCTTGACGGTGACGCGGACGGCGAGCCGCGCAGCCCGTGCGGAACAGCTCGACCAGCCCAATGAGCTGAAACACCAACGCTTTGTACGAGCGCTTGCCCTGCTGCTTGATGGTCAAACGGGCGAACACTGGGAAAGATAAGGAGTGAGCGCTCGATCGTTGCAAATTGTCTCATCTTTCAACGCGGACACATCGGCAGTCTCTGCGGGAAGAACGCCTTTACAAAGTGGCTAGCGACGGCGCCGCGGCGAACTCCGCGTTCGCGCGCGAGGTCATCGTCGGCTCGAAAAGTGATGACGCGCTACCGCGAAGGCCTACGCATCGCGCGTTTTACGGACGTGCGAATCGGCGTGCGAATCGGCGTGGAGCTAGTAGCCACATTTTTCAGAGGCGGTCTGGAAAAAGCGGCTGCGGTAGGCACTATTCGATGAGTCGAGCTGCTGGGGACGGCGGGCGTAGGTTCCGCGGGCAGGGCTCCGTATCTTGAGGCGGCGTGGGTAGGCGTTGCCCGGGAGACTCGGTATCTTTGGGCGGGGGTGTGTCGCCATGTGCGCCCACCTGTTGACGCCCGTCGCAGACGCGCGTACGCACGCCCGACGCCGCCTTTCACCCCGCCGACTAGCTACGCGCGCGAGCGTCGCGCCACACCCCGAACGGAGTCTCTCGAATGACGCGCACCGTAGTCAGCACCAAAGACGCACCGGCGGCCATCGGCCCCTATTCGCAGGCGGTCTGCGCCGGCGGCTTCCTGTTCGCGTCGGGCCAGATCCCGATCGATCCGGCGACCGGCGAGATGGTCAACGGCGACGCGCGTGCGCAGACGACGCGCGTGCTCGAGAACGTGCGCGCCGTGCTCGAGGCCGGCGGCTCGTCGTTCGAGCGCGTGGTGAAGAGCACCGTCTTCTTGCTCGACCTCGCCGACTTCGCCGCGATGAACGAGGTCTACGCGACCTACTTCCCGCACGCGCCACCAGCGCGCTCGACGATCCAGGTCGCGCGCTTGCCGCGTGATGCGCGCGTCGAGATCGAGATTGTGGCGCTGCTCGATCCGGAGCCGGTGGGGTGAGCGCAGGCGCGCGCTCAACTCCACCGCCCAACCTGCTCGTCGAACTCTGCTGCCAGGTCCTTCCCCCGCGCGAAACCGCGCTCGCTGACGAGTGCGAGCGCTACGCGGGCGCGCGCGAGCTCATCGTCGTCGGCCCCATCGAGGAGTGCACCGAGGTCTTGGTCGTCCTGTGGCCGGCGGTCACTGCGGGCCAGGATCTTCAGGGCGATCAGGTGTCCTCGGCGCGCGACCGGACAGATGATGCCGGCGCCGATGTGCATAGACTCGGCGGTTGCGACGATCTCGGGCTCGATGCCTGACGACGCGAACAGGAGGTCCACCATCGTGCGCCCATCGAGGGGCGACACGAGGCGGATGGTGGCGAGCCGCACGCCGACGGCGAGCCCACCGACGAGCGCCGCACGCGCGCGGACCGCGCCGAGATCCTCGATCGCGCGGCGCACGACGAAGAACAAACTCGCGGATCCCGTCATCGTGGAAGCGTGCGGGCTCGGCCGGGGCCTGGGTCGCCGCCGGCGAGCCACTGCGTCACGGCCGCGTCGAGCTCCTCGTCACTGGCCGAGGGACGCTCCCGCCGGATCCGCGCGATCAGCTGGGCCTTGGCGACGTCGTGCATGTCGCACGTGGCGCGGAGGCGATCCTCTGCCGTGCCGCGCGGCACCGACTCACGAAAGCGCACACGCATCGACGGGCTCGTGGACACACAGCGGAAGATACTACGCGCTCGACGAGGACCATCGAGCGCCGGCGAACCAAGTCGGACACGTCGCCGCTCACGTGCGCCCCTGTCACTGGTCGCTCCCACCGCGCCACAGGCCGTTGCGAGTCTCTCGTAGTTCGGCGCTTCCGTTCAGAGCGCAGGCGCGATTGCGGTCGATGGCGCCGGTGGCGCGGTGGCAGCGACCAGCGTCGCCAGCACGACGAGTGCGCCGCCTGCGGCGAGCTGCCAGCGGAAGATGTCGCGGCCGAAGGCGAGCGAGATCAGCGCGGCGAGCACTGGCTCGAGCGTATAGATGATGCTCGCTTCGACGGCCGGCACGACGACTTGCGCGCGGGTCATCACAGTGAAGGTGAACGCCGTGCACACGAGGCCGAGGTACGCGACGACGAGGAGCGTCGCGGGCGCGAAGTCGAAGTGCAGCTCGTCGAAGACGAGCGCGCAGGGAACCGCGAGGATGGCGATGCCGAGCGTCTGCGCGAGCACGAGCGTGCTCACCTCGTGCCGCTGCGCGAGGTTGCTGAGCTCGAACACGTAGTAGCCGAAGCTGATCGCCGAGAGCAGCGTGAGCGTGTCGCCACGCCGCCACTCGAGCCCGACCGGATGGAACAGCGCGAGCACGCCGAGCGCCGCGATGCAGACGGCGACCAGCAAGCGCGGCCGCGGCAAGCGCCGCGTATGC